>Ga0315268_10001044_pt1 | contig 32326 bp, 31 predicted proteins | sample C1_top_MG_FD_204535 | JGI IMG/M metagenome (GOLD analysis project Ga0315268, IMG submission 204535) | Sediment microbial communities from Yellowstone Lake, YNP, Wyoming, USA - C1_top | ecosystem: Environmental > Aquatic > Freshwater > Lake > Sediment | place: USA: Wyoming | collected 2017-08-01
AGGAGCGACCAGACTGGCACCATGACGCACGACGAGTTCCTGGTGACCATGAAAGGAGCTACTGGACCGGGTCAATATAGCGCATTGTGCGATGGTACAGATTCGGGAAGCGTCTCGACAAGCGGGACTATCAGACCGTATGGTGATACTGCCTCAACAGGTGTTACCTACCCTGGTAGCTATACCTTCGCATTGTCTCCAGGCACTGTCTTCATGAAGGAATCAGGGACAAGCTCGGACTATGGCTTCCTGGAATACATGGACAGGACCACCATTAACACGCCCGCGAAGAAGTATTTCGGCTTCAATTCTGGGTCAGCTGCCAAATCAGATGCAGGCACCGAGATCCGATACGAAAAGATCGGTGACGGCGACCATGAGTTCGCTCCTCCATCCGGTGGCGCGATTCTGGTTGAGAACGGTCTTATGACTGGGTACTTCGGGCCATGGGGAACCATAACATATGATGAAGTCGCTAATGGGATTATTGGTGATGGCCACGATATGTCCCAGCTCTGGGAACTTATCTACACTGGAACTGATTCCTCGGGTGGTCCATCTTCAACAACGCAGCCGAGTATGTGGTTCGCCACAGCAGAGAAGGCTGGTGAAGGAACCTCGAACGGTTTCGTGGACTACTATATCTTCGGTGTGGACGGTGTCGACACTGGAACGCCTGGAGATGCCACCTTCAAGTTCGAGTCGACCTGGACAAAAGGCACTGGAACCGCAAAGGTGACGTCCGACAGCAACCAGGTCCTGTATGGCCACGCAGTATCGAACCCTCCGGACAATAATGCATGGACCACGGGGTACTACTGCTCTCCTGCCGTAGGATGCTCTTCCTCGGGCCAAGCTTCCGGTCCGGTGAGCTCTGGTATCGAGATGGTCGATGAAGGCTATGTCTCTGAAAGAGGTTCGCTCTTCCAGACGGCAGACAAGACGAATGTCGCCTTCACCATGGCACACAAGCTGGCTCACTCCCAGTGGTATATGGCAGCCGCATCAGCGAATGCTAGTTCAAGCGCAGCGAGCATAGTGACGCTGGGCGAGGGCGAGTCGACTGTCGTGAACGGAGTGACTGTGAAAGTCTTGGATATCACCGAGACTGTCGGAGCATGCAGCGCTGCAGGCGGAGCATCCGCTTGCACGGCAGACATGACTGGCGTATCAGCCGTCCTCATGCCGAACAACGCGGCAACCGTCCAGGCAGCGACACCGTACGCATACAGCAGCTACGGAAACTTGGTCATCCTGGATTCCGATGCGGCTGGAGTCAACACCCTCATTTCAGTGGGTGGCGACAAGGTCAACTCGGTGACGGCAGGCTTGCTCCAAGGGAGTACGGTCGATTGGACAGCCAACCCGAAGATGGTCAAGGAAGTCGTCCAGGGATCAAAGATAGTGGTCGCCGGAAAAGAATCCGCTGACACATTATCCGCGGCCCAGGACTTCGTCAGCCAGCTGAAGAAAGTTTAGAGGTTTTCCCTCTATTCTTTTCTCTTTTTTTCCTTTTAATTTTTCTTTTAATTTATCCTTCTTCTATTCCTCTATTTCTCTTCTAGCTGTTCTTCCACCCATTCCACCTATGGTTTCCTCTAACGCATCCGTACAAGCCCATTTTTAAACATTTTTGAATATTTATAAGATGTGGATGGCTATGAGTTTGAAAACAAAAGAAGGGAAGCGGACTGATACCGAATCCGCCCCGCATAGGAAATCGATTACGCGATACGCTCCTCTAATCACTGGCCTCATCGCGGCATCAGTCGCGATCACCGCTGCCAATAGCGGCGCATTCGGGCAGGGCAAAGGCGCCCGCTACATGTGCACAGCGCGCGTGCAGGAAAGCGATGAGTTCGAAGGCCTATCAATGGAAGCCTCCGGCGAGAAGGTGAAGAACCTGAGATCGAGGATACCTAGGATAGAAGGAGGCCACATCGAGATATCCTTCCCTGATGCGTATGCCGATTCGCTCATGATGACCGCCAAGAAGCTCAATGAAGCAGACCGCTACAAATTCCTCCAGGGCCGCCTTTCAGAAGCCATCTCCAGGGCAGTAGACCGCATCAAAGGCAATGCCACGAGCGCGATTTTCGAATGCCCCATCATCTTGAACATCCCCCTCTCGTCATCGTCCCTGCTCTCATCATCAGCAATGGTTCCGCAATCCTGCGATGGAGACTACTATCTCTTCATGCCGTGGGAAGGCACGAGCGAGCGCGAGCGGGAGCGCATCCGGATACCGATAAATCTCGAGCTGCACGTCGGGACTAGCGGCGCTATTGATTTGAGCCACCTCATGCGTGTGGTGGTGGAATTCTCCGCATATCATCTCTCAGCATCGAACCGCAGGAACACTGCCCAGGCATTGCGCTCGAAGATAACACCGATACTATCCCAGCGCTGCCGTGATGTGCCGCCATACGAGGCTAATCGGGTACTAAATAGGCTTCAGGGGAAGCTGACAGAGGCAGTGCATTCTGCCTGCCTTGACCGTAAATTCAGCCCGGCCATGTGCGATATGCTCGGGGAGCTCCCGCCTATCCCATCCACATTGACGCCGTCTCCGTTCCAGCTGCAGCTCGATCGATGATGGTCCCCTTGTGCAACAGAATAGTTTTCGTTTTTAATCCTTGCCTACCCATTTTCATCCATGGCTGCACCGAAATCAGTTCCGCGCCCTGAAGATGAGATGTACACGTCGCATATCGCATTGATGAACCCTGCAAGCGTGGAGAAGCGCCACATGGGCGATACAGAAGCAGATAGGATGCGTTTCCGGATAGATGAGAGGAAAGGCATCATCCAGGGGATAACGATGCTGAGGCCCCTTGGCGGGAACGATTATCTTGTCATAAAGATCCCGGGAGAGCTCTCCAGGAAACTTCTAAGCGACGCCCAATCATACCCCCCGGACAAGAGGCAGGGGTTTATCGGCGATTATCTCTCGAGCGCTGGAGACCGTGCATATGATGAATTCATGAGCAAAAAGGGCAAGGCATCCCATTTCGAGATATCGTTAGCTGAGCCTCAGGCGCAATATATCCCAAAGCCGTTTCGGAGCCTGATAATCGGAAGGCGTGATATCCCATGGGAAAGCGCTGCGGTACCAGTTCCGGTCGAGCAAAAAGAGGAAACGCAGGCCCCGCCTACGCCGCCACCTCCTCTACCATCCCTGCCAGCCGCTCCGCAATTCAAGCCCGAACCTGCCCAGAAGCCCCCGCAAAGGCCGCCTCAAGGTCCTGTGACCACTGGCCTTCCTCCGGGCGTGAGCGCAGCGAACACCATCACGATAGTCGAAGGCAGCCCCCCGACATATGTCCTGAAAGGAGGCGATGGCTCTGTGCAACACCCCTACCAGCTCTATCTCGGTCCCCACAAGGGCGCGAAAAATACCCCTGGAGGGCGCGAAGCCACGATGTTCATGGAATTCTTCGGGGTTTATATCAATGTCCATGGGACAGCTAGCCAGCTGACAAAGAAGAATCGTGAAGAAGGCGGGACCCAGAGCACGGAGATGCAGATCCAGATGTCTGTGCGAGAGACATTGACCTACCATTACACCAGCCAGCATATGCGCCAGCAAGGGAGGCTCACGCTCAGGGATGTCGCGGATAACCTGGAAGGCGCGGTATTCGCTGCTGCCAATGCCGATGCTGCCCTGAAAAGATATCTGGATCAGCAGGACAAGAACTACAAGCCTCCGAAAAAGTAATAATGGGCCGGACGAATCTCGTGCTTTGCTTTTCTTCTAGTCTCCTCATCCGCTTCCGACTGTTTATAAAACTCGCGCGAGAATCACGTCCTTATGACCGTGATGCCCTGCTCGAGGTGCGGTCGCGAAACAGACGTGGAATACGGCACCGACGGCCTCGCATACTGCTCCTCGTGCATCTTCTATGGCACGAACAAGCAGTGCTGGAAATGCAGGATGTATCTCCCTGCAACCGAGCTCCAGCAGTACAAGGGCCTCTGGGTCTGCCCCTACTGCCTCATGGACATGCGGGACGATGTCCGCAAGCGCGAGGAAAGGGAGGAGAAGAAGGTCAAAGTCTCGGAAGTCGTTTCATTCCCCGAGACATGCGAGCGGTGCGGAAGGGACCTGACTACTGTCGTCTACATATGGAACGGCAAGAGGCTGTGCAAATCATGCCTCGATGAGGAGAAAGACAAATGGGATCTTGTCGGAGGGGGCCCCAGCGGATCCCCTATGCGGGTCAATATCGAGCCTGTGAAACGGGCCAAGAAGATCTCACTGGTCGAGAAGCTCATCTCAGCGATCCGCGGGTTTTTCGGCCTGTCCACACGGAAGCTTCCGGAGAAGACGCTGTCGAACCGCCCAAAGATGCCGATCGGCCTAGCCAAACCGATGATGGAGAACCAAGAGCAAGTCCCGAAAGCTAAGAAAGAAGAAATCAAACCCCAGGTCGAGAGCATCTATACCCGGCGTCATATGACCCCGACGAAAGAGACGGCCCCGCCTGCTCCATCAGAAATCGTATCGCTTGAGAAGGCGCCCGAAGGAAGCATCGAGGAGAAACAAGGCGAGAAACCGCCCCGGGCGTTTCCGGTCCCGAAAAAAATAACCAAAAGCGAAATGAAGAAAAAAGCCAAGAAGCGATCCATGAAAGAAAAGCAAGAGGAAAAAGTCGAAGAGGATATCGAAAAGGAGCTCGCGCCATGAACGTTTTGTTATTTGCGCGCGAAACCCTAACGAAAGAATAAAAACACAACACAATATATCGTAATCCTCGTTCAAGATAGATACGAATTCATCCATAATATGCGGGGGAAAACAAGTGCTCAATTATTCAGAACTGCGCGACATACAGAAAAGGGAGATGGACTCATCTGGCATAGTGAAATTGTCAGACGATTTCTACCAGTCAGTGGCCCAGCTCCTTTCTTCCAAGAAGCAGGAGGCGATGGGCTCCAAATCACTGATGGCGATCAAGGAATATGAGAACATCAAGAAGATCCTGATCTCCATCCAATCAAAGCGCGAGGAGAAGATCGTGCTGATGGCTGTGCGGGGCGAGACGAACGAAGCAGGCCTGACATCGGAAGAGAAGGGCATGCTGCGCGAGATCAAATCCAGCGTGGATCGGTCGCACGAATCCATAAAGGGAGTGTGGGAGAACGATGACCTTGCCCCGGCCAATTCGAAGCGCATCCGGATCCTGCAGGATGTGGCGCAGTACAAGGGGCTCGACAATATCGTCTACGGGCCTTACAGGAAGGGCGAGGAGCACGTGATACCCGTCACGGAAGCAGAATGGCTGCTCAAATCCAGGATGGCCGAGCCGCTGTAAGAATGCATAGCCGAGCCGCTGTAAAATCACCCGTTCTTCCCGAGACGCCGTCTTTAAAGGGTTTATAATCCTATTCCCTCAAATATCCCAATAGCTAATGCTAACTTTGGTGAAAATATGAAATTCCCTAAAGAGATAAATGCCTACTGCCCGTTCTGCAAAGCGCATACTGTCCACAAGGTCAAACTAGCGAGCAAAGGAAGAGCCAGCTCGTTATCTGCCGGTAATGTCAGGCACAAGCGCCGCCTCAGCGGCCATGGCAGCAAGAGGAAAGGTGAAAAATCGGTCAAGAAGCAGGGCAAGAGGAACAAGATAGTCCTCCAATGCCCGAAATGCAACAAGAAGCACGAGCGCGTCATCGGGACAAGGACGACAAAGAAGCTCGAGCTCAAGTCGTGAAGACGAGGTGTATATGCATGAAAGCCAAATTTCTATTAGTCAAGACGAAAAGCGGCCACGAGCAGGTCGTGTTCAGCCACACGAGCAGCATAGTGCGCTCGAGCGAGAATCCTGAAGAGATCATAGCGCATCCGGCCGGCGGTCGCGCGATCATCCACGGCGAGATCGTGAAGGAGCTCGGGTGATTGGAATAGTAGAGCTTCCGGATGAGAACGAGCTCGTCATCGCGGTCATAAAGAAGATCATGCCCTACGGTGCGTTCTGCGTCCTTCCGGAATACAACAACCTGGAGGCATTCCTCCACGTATCCGAAGTTGCGTCGCGCTGGATAAAGAACATCCACGAATTCATATCAGAGGGCCAGCGCCATGTAATGAAGGTCTACCGCGTCGACCGGCAGAAAGGCCAGGTCGATATCTCGCTGAAACGGGTCAGCGAAGAGGAGAAGAAGGCGAAGCTGGAACTGATCCGCACTGAAAAACGCGGGGAGATGCTACTCGAGCAAGCAATGAAATCCATCCCGAACCTGAAAGCAGACCCTGTGAAACTGCGCGAAACCATCGAAGCGGAATTCGGCGACATATACTCGTGCTTCAAGGAAGCGAGCTTCAGCGGAGACAAGGCCCTGGAGAAGCTGGATATCCCGAAAGAGCTGAAAGCGAAGATCGTCGAAGTCGGCAAGAAGAGCATAAAAAAGCCCACGGTCGAAGTGAAGGCGATCGTCTCGATTGTAAGCTACAACCCGGACGGGATCGGGGATATCCGGAAAATCCTCGAGCATGAAGACGTCGCGACCCATTACCTCGGAGCGCCGAGATACCAGATCTCGCTCACAGCATCAGACTACAAGAAAGCCGAGAAGAAGCTGCTATCGGTCCTGGAAGAGATGGAGAAGCTGGCATCGAAGAGCAACTGCGATTTCAAGTACGAGCGCGAGGACAACTGAACGCGAAAAAAGGAAGTCAACAAAGCGCGAAAATAAAAACAATCAAGCTCGAGAATAAAGACATCCAAGCGCGAGATTGATCAGACGCGCTCGATATGCGGAGAGTTTTTTATATGATGAAGATGCGTTTCTGTAACATCTGCCAGAGCTACACATTATCCGAGACGCACCATGGCGAAAGCACGCTCTCTGCGCACCCGGCCCATTTCAACCCTAACGACTGGTACGGCATGCAGAGAAGGAAGGCCAAGTACGGCGTCTGAAAAAACTCATCATATCGTTTGCCGGCGTTTCCCGAACATTTATATTCCTGGCTCTGCCAGTTCATTCTGTATATCTAAGATAGGGGCGTATCACGATGAAGGAATCCATCATAATCGAAAAAGTCAAGGAGAAGAAGCTTCGGAACGGCATTCTCGTCACAGGCCTTCCAGGTATCGGACTTATCGGCCAGGTGGTCGGGAGATACATGGTGGAAGAGGTGAAAGCCAAACGCATCGCGAGGCTTCTCTCGCCGCATTTCCCGCACCAGGTCTTCATGACGAAGAACGGCGGCATGCGCCTTATCCGCAACAGCTTCTTCATCCACCGCGGCAAGAAGCGCGATGTGCTTTTCCTTGTGGGCGACATCCAGGCCATGAGCTCTGTCGGGCAGTACGAGGTGGCCGGGGTCGTGATGAACTACGCGAAGAGGATGGGCGTGAAAGAGATCCTGACTGTCGGAGGCTACAGCACAGGCAAGATCAGCGAGGAGCGGCGAATCTTCGCAGTGACGACTTCTGAAGAGCTAAAGAACCGTTTCAAGAAACTGGGAGTCATTTTCGGCGAGGCGCGCGGCTCGATCGTGGGCGCTGCCGGCCTTTTCCCTGCTATCGGCCAGATATACGGGATCGCTGGCTCCTGCGTGATGGGCGAGACCCATGGCGGGTATGTCGATACCGCTTCAGCGCGGCAGATCGTCCTGCTATTGTCGAAATACCTGGAGATCCCGATCAACCTGAAGAGGCTTGACCAGAAGGCGGCTGAGAGCCAGAAGGTCCTGAAAAAGGTCCAGGAGGATATCAAGCGGAACATGGAGAGCCAGTTCGAGACCACGACTTCGGCCGTTTCGTCGTATATTCGTTGAAAAGCCTCTATCATCTTTTTTATTCCCGCACGACCCTCAAATTGAGTGAGGAGTGATTATTTGTTTGGTCAGGCGAGCCTGGAGTATCTTGTCCTTTCGCTGGTGGCGCTATCACTGCTGATTGTATCGCTGTCCGCGCTAATCGCGATAAAAAGCAGCGCAGAGCGTATTGTCGATTCGGATCTGCTTTTGCGCTCTTCTGCCGAGAGGCTCGGCAATGCAATATCAGAGGTTTGCGCAATGGGAAGCGGAAATATACGAACAGTTTCCGTGGAAGCGCCGCTTTCAATAGAAACAGAAGCCTTGGACGATGGGGACGTGATCCGGTTCAAGAATTCTGATTCTTCGATCGTCTCGCATGTCCTCTGCCCTATAAATCCAAGTTCAGCGCAGCTGAAGGGCAGCGTAATCGTTGAGAACGATGGCGGAGAAATAAATATCAGAGAACAGTGAGGGTGCCGAACTTCCCGCGGGTCAGTTGCAGCTTGTTCTGGAACTCGTTCACATACCCGTTCTCTATCTTTATCTTGTCGCCCGCTTTCACCTTGTCTATATCCTCGTTCCAGAGGGTGAGCGTGATCGTGCCGCTGTCATCTTTAATCGTCGCATTGGCGACGCGCAGCCTGCGGCCGTATTTGTTTATCTCCCTTGTCTCATCTATCGAGACGATCTCTGCCTCTATCTCTACCTTGCTTGAGCCTGATTTGAGTTCGCTGATGTTCATATTGTTTCATCTCCTATTGATTCAGATTCGGGTTAATGTGAATAGCTAAACATTTAAATCGTTCGTGCGGCGCGCTGTGTTGATGCGTGCGCCGGAAGAGAGTAGACTAACCGAAGAAAACCTAAACTACCGCGTTGGCCTAAGTAGTGCCTCAACTTCCCACGTGGCCCAAGTCAAACCGGAGTCCACGTGCACCTTGTGCTCCGGAAAAAGACTTTGTACTCCGGAAGAAAGTAGAATAACGGAGGAATGACTAATGTAAGCCTCCGGAGGGATTTGAACCCCCGACCTACTCCTTACAAGAGAGTCGCTCTGCTGCTGAGCTACGGAGGCGAGGCTTATCTCGCTGTTTTTTTCTTTTACTATTCCTAACCTCTTTTAAATAATCACATCATAAGCCTTCTTCATGGATATCGAGACAAAGATCGCCCTGGTGAAAAAGAAACCCATAGAGGAAGTCGTCACCGAGCAGGACCTGCGCACGATTTTCGAGAACTACGCCCACCCGAAGCACTACATCGGCTTCGAGATCTCAGGGATGGTGCATATCGGGAGCGGCCTCTGCACAAGCCTCAAACTGCGCGATTTCCTCCAAGCCGGGATTAAACCGACCATCTTCCTAGCAGACTACCATTCCTACATCAACGGGAAACTGGGCGGAGACCTCAAGAAGATACAGGAAATAGCAAAAGGATATTTCGAACACGCGTTCATCTCGCTCGGGCTCGAAGAAGGGAAAGTGGAATATGTCCTTGCGAGCGAGCTGTACGACAATGATTATTGGGCTGACGTGTTGCGGGTTTCGAAAGACACGACGATAAAACGCATGCTCCGCTGCATCACCATCATGGGCAGGAAGGAAGGGGATGCGACGTCATCTGCTGTTGTCCTCTACCCTGCGATGCAGGCAGCTGACATCTTCATGCTCGATGTGCAGATCGCGCATGCCGGGATGGACCAGAGGAAAGTGCATATGCTCGCACGCGAGCTTTCGCACTCGTACAAAAAGGATTTCGTGGCAGTGCACGGGCATCTTCTGCCCGGGCTGCAGGGAACGCAGAGGATGAATCCAGATGCCAATGAAGAGGAGAAGGAGGCAGCTCTCATAGATGCCAAGATGAGCAAGAGCGTCCCGAGCAGCGCCATCTTCATTCATGATTCGGAAGATGAGATAAAATCCAAGATCAAGAAGGCGTATTGCCCTGAGAAAGTTGTCGAAGGAAACCCAATCATCGAGTACGCCGAATACCTCGTCCTGCGAGACAACAAGATGAAGATCGAGCGCCCTGCGAAATTCGGCGGCGACCTGGAGATCGTCGATGCGGAAGAGCTGAAGCGCATCTATCTTGATGGCAAATTGCACCCGATGGACCTCAAGAACGCGGTATCTCGCGAGCTTTGCGATATCCTGAGACCTAGCAGGGAATATTTTGCGAAGAACAAACAATATCTCGAGCAGATAAGCGCGAAGGATATAACTAGGTAATTCTCCGTTCTTTCTTTTCCTTGTAGTTTTTCCATTTCGCAAAGTTTTAAAAACCTCAGAAACGTCTAGCGATGCGATGGAAGAGCAGAAAAAACCGAACCCCAAGGACACGGGAACGAAATCGATCGAAGCAAAAGAGCAGGAATCGAGGGACACTCTAGCATCAAGGCAGGGCGAGTTCCCTATCCCTGAATTCAGGACCATGACAGAGGCGCTCCAGAGCACGCAAATCGCTCTCGATACCTACGACGACATCTTCTCAGACTTTGACCCATCGCCATATGAAACGCGCATCCTCTCCGACGACTTCCTGACCGAGCTCCTGAAACGTTATGCTGAGACGCATAAAGGCGAGCTGATCGTGATTTTCACTATCCCAAACAGCGTGCGTTCCGAGAAAATCGAGAATATCGTGAAGAAACGGATAAAGGAATATTTCAAGGTCCGCCATTCGAAAGCGAAAAAGCAGGTCGAGGAGGAGCAGAAAAGGGGACTGATGCGCGTCGGTGTCGCGGTGTTCTCATATATCCCGATCCTGGCATTCTCGGATCCGCTGATGATACACCTCTCCCCGATACTCTCTGTCTTCGCATGGTATTTCCTCTGGACAGGCCTGGACAAATTGCTCGAGGTGCCCGGCCGCCTTGTATCCGAGATGAATTTCTGCGACCGCTTCCACAAGGCCAAATACAATTTCGTTGATGAGGAAGCGGTCGTGAAATCGATAGGGGTCAGCTCTGGGACCAAGCAGACTTTTCTCCAGTGAAACTTCCAGTGAAATTCAGTGAAACTATTTGTGTTCAAGGAAATTCTTCAAAATCCGCTCTCCGTTCTCAGTGTGCCACACTTCAGGATGGAACTGGACGGAGAATATCGCACGCTTTTCATGCCTCATGGCTTCTATCGGGCATGTATCCGAATGCGCGAGGCGGACGAATCCCTCCGGAAGCTCCTTCACCTCATCGAAATGCGAGACCCATGCCGTGAAGCGCTTCGGCATGCCCTTCAGTATCAGGTCTTCGTCATCCACGAAGATTTCGCCTGTCCCGTATTCCGCGCTTTTCCCCTTTTCCACTTTCGCCCCGAACACATAAGCGATCGTCTGGTGTCCGTAGCAGATTCCGAGGAGTGGCGTGTCTTCGAGCGACATTTTATCGAGACTGCCGCCTTTTTTGTTTTTGATTTTTTCGACAATCAGCGAGCTCAGATTAGTTTTCGGGGTCTCGTTATAGACAGAATTCGGTCCGCCGGAAAGTATGACCTTCTCCACTCCCTTCCCGAGCGCTTCATCCAAATCCCTTTCTTTGGCCTTGGCGTTCAGCACCTCGGCATCAAACCCCAAATCGCGGCAGTTCCGCTTTATCAGGTGCGTGTATTGGGAACCGTTATCGATTATCAGTATCATATATGTGTTAGTCCGGTGGAAGGTTTATTATCATTTAGCGTGATAAGTGGATGTTGAAAGTGTCCGAACCGTGCAGTCGTATCGCCAGATTTCGGCCTGTTTTTCCAAAGCGCTTATTTATAAACATTTCTCTCTTAATTTTCACTTGTCCGGATGATAGAAGAACCTAGGTTAATCGCTAGGTGTCCTCTTCTGTGTCAATAGGTGGTCCTGCTTGAAGAAAACTGCAACAGTCACGGTAGATGTCCTATCGCATAAGCTCAATCCTGATATGAAAATTCTCAGCGCAGCTGAGAAGACGAAAGTCCTCAAGAAGTTCGGGGTGGATGATAATTCTGTGCCGAAGATCCTACCCACCGACCAGGTCTCGACGGCCTTGAAAGCCAAACCTGGCGATTTGATCCGCATCGAGAGGAACGACGGCACCGGGAAATATGTTTCTTACAGGATAGTAGTAGAGGGGTAAGGGTCAGGTCTTGGATTGTCTTAACTCGTATCCTGCGCTTCGTTTCCGTTGCGCAGTGCAATCTCATATTCATCGAGAGCGTAGAGGTGTACAGAAATGGTCGAAAGTCTGCTCGAGTCTTATTATAAGGTGAACACGCTGGTGAACCAGCAGCTCGTGTCATACAACAAGTATGTCGACATGGGCATCCAGCAGGTCATCAACAGGATCGGGAAAATATCCACGAACGTCGAAGGGTTCGAACTGCGCCTTGGCAAGGTCAGGATCGAGCAGCCGCGTTATTACGAAGTGAAAGGCGGATACCGCCAGATCCTGCCGAACGAGGCCAGGATGCGGAACCTGACCTACGCCGCGCCGGTTTTCCTAGAAATCATTCCTGTCTTCAATGGAGTGGAAAGGCCGGTCTATTCTGATGTCTTTATCGGAGAGATCCCGGTGATGCTCAAATCGAAACTATGCTACCTATCGAACATGAGCCGCGACGAGCTCATGGCGAATGGCGAGGACCCGGAGGATCCGGGAGGATATTTCATAATCAACGGAAGCGAGCGTGTGCTTGTTTCGATCGAAGACCTCGTCCCGAACAAGCTCATGGTAACATCCGAACGGGGAGGGACGGTCTCGAAGATCTTCTCCACTTACCACGGTTTCCGCGCAAGGTGCGTTGTCGAGCGCAACCACGACGGCCTTTACACAGCAGAATTCCCCTCCACGCCATCCGGCCTTCCGCTCGTTCAGCTGCTCCGCGTGCTCGGGCTCGAAAAGGATTCCGAGATCCTATCATCATTCTCGCAGGACATGAGGATGAAGAACGACATCATACTCAACCTTGAGAACGAATTGACCCACACGAGGGAGGAGGCGGTCGATTCATTGAGCAGGAAGCTCTCTCCGGGCCAGCCGCTCGAGTTCCGCCTGAATAGGATGGAGAACCTCCTGGATAATTATCTCCTTCCGCATGTCGGAGTGACGACAGCTTCCAGGATGGACAAGGCGAGATACCTCATCGACATGGCGCAGAGGGCGACCATGGTCTCGAACCACGAGATAGCGCCTGACGACAAGGACCACTACGCGAACAAGCGTGTCAAACTGGCAGGCGACCTGATGGAAGAGCTTTTCCGCTACGCGTTCCAGTTCCTCATCAAGGACCTCGTATACCAGGCATCAAGGGCCGACGCAAGAGGCAGGAGGCTCCAGGTGCACACATTGATCCGGCAGGACGCGATGGGCGACCGCATCAAATACGCTATGGCGACAGGCAACTGGGTTGCTGGGCAGACCGGTGTCTCGCAGCTCTTGGATCGTGTGAGCTATCTTTCCACGATATCGCACCTGCGCAGGATAATCTCGCCGCTATCAAAGAAGCATCCTCATTTCAAGGCAAGAGACCTGCACGGCACCCATATCGGGAAGCTGTGCCCGAACGAGACGCCAGAGGGGCCCAGCTGTTCGCTGGTGAAGAACCTTTCTGTCATGGCAGAGGTCTCGATAGGGATGGACGAAGAGGAGATAGAGCGTGTGCTCAAGGCATACGACGTGAAGGAGTAGGTGAATCGCATGGTTAAACGACGGAGGCAAGTTTCGGACAAGACCAAGATATTCATCAACGGAGCGCTCAAGTACCACCACCACGACGGGAAGAGCTTGGCAGAGCGCCTCCGCGAGCGCCGCAGGAACAACGAGCTCAGCGGCCAGGCGAACATATATTACAATGTCAAACTCAACGAGCTCCATATCCTGACCGACAAAGGCAGGGTCAGGAGGCCGTACATCGTAGTGGAGAACGGCAAGTCGCGCCTGACCCCGGAGATACTCGCGAGATTGCGCAACAACGAGCTGAACTGGAACCACCTGGTGAAGATGGGGATCGTCGAATTCCTTGATGCACAAGAAGAGGAGAACACGCTTATCGCGATATATGAGAAAGACATCACCCCGGACCATACGCATCTCGAGGTGGACCCGGCGAACATCTTCGGTGTGGTCGCAGGGGTTTTACCATACCCTGAGCACAACTCCTCGCCGAGGATCACCATGGCCTGCGCCATGGCGAAACAATCCTTGGGAGTTTATTCCACTAACTTCAGCCAGCGCTTCGACACAAGAGGGTATGTGATGTATTACCCGCAGGAGCCTCTCGTGCAGACGAGCCTCTACAAGGCATTGAAGCTGAAAGACAAGGCCGCAGGTCAGAACTGCGTTGTCGCGCTGACAAGCTACCACGGATACAACATGGCCGATGCCATCGTAGTCAACCGCTCGTCCGTGGACCGAGGGCTCGAGCGCGTGTGCATGTTCAAGACATATGAGACAGAGGAAAGGATGTACCCCGGGGGGCAGAAGGACAAGATAGAGCTCCCGACACCCGATGTCGTAGGATACAGGGGCGAGGAAGCATACCGCCATCTCTCCGAAGAGGGCATAATAATGCCCGAGAGCGAAGTCGAAGGCAAGGAAGTCCTTGTCGGAAAGACATCGCCGCCCAGGTTCCTTGAAGAGATCTCGGTCTTCGGAGCTGTAGAAGAAAAGAAACGCGAAAGCTCGCTCTCATTGAAGACAGGAGAAAAAGGGAAAGTGGATTCTGTCCTTGTGACAGAAGGCCCGGGCGGAAACCGACTTGTGAAAGTCAGGATAAGGAGCCCTAAGGTCCCTGAGATCGGGGACAAGATCGCATCCCGTCACGGCCAGAAAGGTGTCATCGGACTGCTGGTGCCGCACGAGGATATGCCATTCACAGCTACCGGCATCACGCCGGACCTTATCGTGAATCCGCACGCCATACCTTCCCGTATGACAGCCGGCCACCTGCTCGAGACGCTCGGTGGCAAAGCCGGTTCCATGGCAGGTGTGCTCATGAGCGGGACAGCATTCAGCGGAAGCACGGAAGAGGAGTTCAAGGAGATACTCAAGAAAGCCGGTTTCGAGGACAGCGGAGAGGAGATTCTCTACGATGGCCTGACCGGAGAGCAGATAAAAGCGAGGATCTTCATCGGTGTCGTATACTACCAGAGGCTCCACCACCTTGTCTCGAACAAGATGCATGTCCGAAGCAGGGGTCCGGTGCAACTGCTCACGCACCAGCCGACAGAAGGACGCGCCCGCGAAGGAGGTTTGCGTTTCGGTGAGATGGAACGTGACTGCCTCATAGGTTACGGGGCCAGCATGCTCATCAAGGAAAGATTGCTCGAGGAAAGCGACAAGACCATCCAGCTGGTCTGCACAGAGTGCGGATCCATCGCGACGCACGATTACGCTCGCAACAAGGACGTCTGTCCTATCTGCGAGAGCGAGAATGTGGAGCCTATCGAGATGAGCTACGCATTCAAGCTGCTGCTGGACGAGATTAAGTCCCTCTACATCTTCCCGAGGATGATAGTGAAAGATAAGGGTTGAACAAGCCAAAATTTTTCATGTTTCAAGAATGGGGTTGTCATTATGGTTGCGGAAGTCAAGAAAGTCCTGGATAAATTGAAATTCTCCCTCTTCTCGCCGGAGATGGTGAGGAAGATGTCGGCATCGAAGATCACAGTGCCGGACACTTACGATGACGACGGATATCCGATAGACGGCGGCCTAGTGGACACAAAGCTCGGTGTCGTGGATCCCGGCCTCCGTTGCAAGACCTGCGGAGGGCGCGTCAAGGAATGCCCAGGCCATTTCGGGCACATAGACATGGTCCGCCCTGTCATGCATGTCGAATTCGCAAAGCACATCTATTATGTATTGAAATCCACCTGCCCGACCTGCTTCAAGGTCCTCGGGAAAAAGCCGCCGAAAGTGGCTATCGAGGAGATAGAGAAAAGCGTTGATGAGAAAGTCATCGAGAAGCCGCTGGCCGCGGCCGTACCTGCATCAGCTGCCGATATCGGAGTCCCGCTCCTGATCGAAGCGGTGAAATCCGAGAAAGAGAAGCCAGGTAAAACTGAGAAGGCTTCAAAGAAAGGCAAGGGGAAAGAAGTCGCTGTCGAGGTCCCTGCCGGAGCTGAGAAAGCGGATACGACCGTTGTTGCGCAGGAAGTCGAAGCCGTCGCCAAGAAGAAGGAGAAGGGCGAGAAAGCCACAAAGAAATGCAACAACTGCGGCGCGGTCCTTCCGGAGATAAAGCTTCTGAAGCCGACAACGATAATCCGGGACAAGGACAACATGCTCCCGACAGACATCCGCGACTGGATAGCCTCCATCAGGGATGATGATCTGCGCCAGCTCGGGTTCGACCCGCTCTATGCCAGGCCGGAATGGATGATACTCACAGTGCTTCCTGTGCCGCCGGTCAATGTGCGGCCTTCGATCACCCTCGAGACCGGTGAAAGGAGCGAGGACGACCTCACGCACAAGCTGGTCGACATCATCAGGATCAACCAGAAGCTCGAAGCCAACATCAACGCAGGCGCGCCTCAGCTGATCATAGAGGATCTCTGGGAGCTGCTCCAATACCACGTCACTACCTATTTCGACAATGAGACGGCGAACATCCCTCCGGCGCGCCACAGGAGCGGCAGGCCCCTGAAGACTCTAGCCCAGAGGCTCAAAGGCAAAGAAGGCCGTTTCCGTTACAACCTGTCAGGGAAGCGTGTGAACTTCTCTGCCCGTACTGTGATCTCGCCGGATCCGAGGATCAGCCTCAACGAGGTCGGCGTCCCGAAAGCGATCGCCGAGGAGCTGACAGTGCCCATGTTCGTGACCGACTGGAATGTCGAATATTGCAAGAAGCTCATCATGGCCGAAGAGTATCCGAAAGCGGTCTACATCATAAGGGCAGACGCCAAGAGGATAAAAGTCGGCGACACCCCTGAGATGAGGAAAGAGCAGGCAGAAGCGCTGAAGGTCGGCTCCGTGATAGAGCGTCAGATAATGGACGGCGACATCTCGATATTCAACAGGCAGCCTTCGCTTCACCGCATCTCCATGATGGCGCACGAGATACGCGTGTTGCCCGGGCGCACGTTCCGTTTGAACCCTGTCACTGTCGCGCCATATAACGCTGACTTCGATGGGGATGAGATGAACCTGCATATCATGCAGACGCCCGAAGCGCAGGCAGAGGCCCGCTACCTCATGAAGGTCGAAGGCCAGATGATATCCCCGCGCCACGGCCACGCGATAATAAAACCGCAGGAGGACCATGTGTCTGGTTTCTACTTCCTCACGAATGACGATTCAGTGTATACGAAAGAGCAGGCATCGAACCTCCTCTACCTGGTCGGGATCACAGAGCTACCGAAACCTGATTCCGAGAAGGGCATGTATTCCGGGAAGCTCCTGTTCTCCCAGCTCCTCCCTGACGATATCGATATCAAACTCATGTCGAAGATGGGCGAGGAGATAGTCATCAAGGGGGGGAAGCTCCTGAAGGGCTCTATCGAGAGCAAGGCCATGGAAGGCGAGCTGCTCGAGACCATGTTCATCAGGCACGGGCCTGAGGAGACGAGGATTTTCCTCGACCGGGCTACGCGCCTGGCCCTTGAAGCGATATCGATGCATGGCCTCTCCGTCTCGCTGCGCGATTACACGATCTCGCCGAAAGCCGAGGACAAATGCAAGGAGATAACAGCCAAGATGAACCGCGAGATCGACAACCTTGTCATGCAGTACCGCAACAAATCCCTTGAGCGCGCACCTGGCATGAGCCTGAAAGAGACGCTGGAAGGCATGGTGGTCGAGATAACAAGCAAGACCCGCGACGAGATCGGCAAAGTCGTTGAATCCGACCTAGGCCTCAAGAACCCATCAATCATCATGGCCAAGATCGGCGCCCGTGGAAGCCTGCTGAACGCGATCCAGATGTCGGCAATAGTCGCCCAGCAGACTGTTCGGAGCAAGCGTCTCGTCCGAGGATACAGGAAGAGATTGCTCCCGTATTTCAAGCCCGGGGCTTTGACTGCCATGGAGAAAGGCTTCATCTATTCCTCGTTCCACACAGGGATGACGCCGTATGAGTACATCTACGCGTCCATGGGAGGGAGGGAAGCCTTGGTCAACACAGCGATCAGGACAGCCCGTTCAGGCTACATGCAGAGAAGGCTCATCAACGCATTGCAGGACCTTGTCGTATTCGACGACATGACTGTGCGCAACGCTGACATGAGCATCATACAGTTCTTTTACGGCGGGGACGGCAAGGACCCGATGTACTCCTCCAAGGCCGCCGCGATGGATGTCGTGAAGCAGGATGATATCGATACGGCGTGATGAGGACGCCAGTGATGAAATTTATGTTTTGATGTTTTCCCGAGGTCGTTGATTATGGTCGTGAAGAAACCCAATGTGACAATCCCTTCGTATGAAGCAGTAGGAGTTGTATGCGCCCAGAGCATAGGAGAGCCCGGCACGCAGATGACGATGCGTACGTTCCACTACGCAGGTGTTGCCGAGCATGTCCCTACCGGTCTGCCGCGCCTCATCGAGATAGTGGATGCCAAGAAGGAGCCGAAGAAGCCGATCATCGACATCTATCTCAAGAGCTCTTACGCAAGGAGCCCGACAGAGGCAGGCAAGGTGGCCGAGGACCTCGCGAGCGTTTTCGTCTCCGATGTCGCGGCCGTCCAGGACAACCTCGAGAACCTGAACATATCGATCCTCTTCAAGGAGAAGGACGGCAAAGCCCAAGGCGTCACATTCACTGCGCTCAAGAAAGCGATCGAGCAGTTCCCGGGCGATATCAGCATCAAGGAGAACCGGATAGTCCTGAAGCCCGTGCGCGAGAAGCCGAAAGAAGTGAAGCCGAACGCGAAGAAGAAGGCCGGGCCGGAGAAGGTCGAGAAGAAGATCACGGCGAAATATGTGCGCAAGCTCACCCAGAAGATAAAGGACACGCTGGTGAAAGGCGTGCGCGGCATCTTCAGGGCCGTCGTGCTGAAAGGCGACGGCGAATACTTCATCCGCGCAGGCGGTTTCAATGTGGTAGGAGCGAGCGAGCACTCGGCCGTGGATTCCACACGGGTCTATACGAACAACATCAAGGAGATGGAGCGCGTGTACGGAATCGAGGTCGCCCGCAGCGCCATCATCAAAGAGATAAGGGATGTGCTCGAGATGCAGAGGCTCTCGGTCGACATCCGCCACATCATGCTGATTTCAGATGCGATGACGTACGCAGGCGTTGTCAAATCGATCGGCAGGCACGGCCTTTCAGGCCAGAAGGTCGGCGTGCTGGGCAGGGCCGCTTTCGAGGAGACGATAAAGCACCTGATAAACGCGAGCGCGTTTGCTGAAGAGGAGAAGCTCATCGGCGTGACCGAGAACATCATCGTCGGCCAGACAGTCCCGGTCGGGACAGGGAAGATAAGGCTGGTGATGAAAGCTAAGAAAGGCAAAGGATGAACAGATAGCAAGCAAGACGTTCCATTGCGTAGAAAAAACTGGTGAAAATCATGGTAGAAGACGAAAAAGTCGAAGAGAAGACTGAAGCTCCAAACGATGCAGAAACCGCCGGCGAAGAAGCCGCCGAATCAGCAGAGGGCGAAGAGGCCCCGAAGAAGAAAAAGACGCGCAAGGTAGTGCGCAGGCGCAAGAGCAAGAAGGAGAAAGAGCAGCCTATCGCAGCGGCTATCAGGCTCGCGGTCGAGAGCGGCAAGGTCGAATTCGGCGCAAGGACAGGCCTGATGGCAGGCATCATGGGCAAGGCGAAACTGTTCGTGATAGCGAGCAACACGCCGGATCAGACGCGCACCAAGATGAGCGCATATTCGAAATCGTCCGGAATCCCGCTCCTTGATTTCGAAGGTAGCACGATGGATCTCGGATCCGTTTGCGGAAAGCCGTTCCCTGTATCCGTCCTATCGGTCTTCGAGGTCGGTTCATCCCCGATCATGGAACTCGCGAAGAAAAAGTAGAACGTGCGATGCAAAAGGTTTTTTGATGGAAGTCGAATTGAGCGGGGACGACCTTAATTTTTTCTCCAATTTCGAGAAGATAACCCATGTCATGCCTTCGGACTATCTGGCGACAGAGAACACGCTGATTTTTTTGGTCAGGATGGAGTCGCTCGGCAAAGCCATAGGGAAGGGCGGGTCGAACGTGGAGAAGCTGAAGAGGCTTTTCCGCAAGAAGGTCGTGGTGGTGGGGGACAGCGAGGACCCCGAGATATTTTTGAAAAGCTTCTTCGGCAACATCAAGATATACAACATAGAGATGCGCGATGTCATGGGCGAGAAGAACTACATGATGATAATAGACGAGAAGGACCGCGGGATCGCGATAGGGCGGGATGGCGAGCGGATCAAGGCCGCGAAAACTCTTTTGAAGAAGAAATTCAACGCGACGGTGCATGTCCGGACAAGAAGGCCACAGATAGATATGGACATGGGCGGAGCGATCCAATAAATCCGCCAAACAAAATCCAAAACAAAATATTCTCGCTCGAGCGCGTTCGGATTTTAGTTTTTCATCCCCTTCGTTTTTCATCTCGATTTATCTAATTTTCTATTCCTAATCTTATTCGCTGATGCATGCGCAATGGCCTTCTGAGCCTCCAGCTATGACGATTCGGTTGAACACGCATGCGTCAGTACTTTTCATGAGGGGGGATCAGAAAATCAAGGAAAAAATGAGGGGGGACGCTTACCCCCGCGTTTTGTCTTTGAACACGCATGCATCGGTTTACACTTCTTATCATATTATAAATTTGTTGCTAGTGATATAATATAATGAGCTATCTTTCCACTCACAAAGAGCATCAGTTCCAGAATCGGAACGTGCTCGGCCTGCCCGGACATGTGTTCGGAAGGCATTGGCACGAGACGAAATGGAAACGGGTCTCATGCAATCATGACGACTGGAGCGATGAGGTGTTGATAAGGTGGCCGACAGAAAACGAGATCGCCCGGGGCGATATTTTATCGGATAGACCGATCGTCCGCATCAATGAAGAATATTGGCCCATATCCACCACAGATCTGAAAAAAGTCGAACGCGACTCAGGATTTCCGATACGGGATCATTGCGCAAAACTCGTCTCCGAATCCCCGACGATGCCAGTAATCCTCGAATGGGGCTGCGGGCAGGGCAAAGCCGTGAACGATCTAACGAACGATCCTCGGATCCGGGGGAAAGCATTGGTATTCGCTTACAGCAATACATGGTACCAGCGCTGGAACGAAATCCACGGAGTCAAATTCCTTTTTTTCGTGAAGGAGCATCTCCCGGAGTATTTCAAAAGGAGGAAGTTGGAGGTCAATATCGTATTCACCCATACTGCGCTAGAGGCTCATGTTTACGGGAACGACCTGATAAATCACTTGCAGGCCTTGGCATCGATCATGGCAAAGGGAGGAGTGATTGTGTATCCGGAAGGGATACGCCCTGAATTCCAGAAAATTGAAGACGTATTCGATATAGAGCCCATCAGGAGCAGCAGCGATGACTGGGAAAGCTCCTGCAAGATGACAAGAAAATGAATGGGTTATCTGCTGCTCACGGCATAAGCCTTGTCCTGTCTCTGGGGAACATCATGCATTCCCGGATGTTCTCCTGCTTGCACATCTTCATCACAAGGCGCTCGAGCCCTATGCTCCATCCTGCATGCGGGGGCGCGCCCATCCTGAAGGCATTGATGTAGAATTCGAAATCGTGAACATCCAGACCGCGCTTCTGAAGCTGGTCCTCCAGTATCGCAGGAACATGGATCCTTTTGGCACCGCTCGAAATCTCGAGCCCGCGGTACATCAGGTCGAAAGCATGGCAAATCTCAGGATTCTTCTCATCAGGCATGGAATAGAACGCGCGCACGTTGGTCGGCCAATCATAGATGAAGTACAGCTCATCTCCAAGGATCTCGTGTAGCTTCTTCTCCGCTTCCTTTGTGAAGTCCCAGCCGTGCTTCATCTCGAAATTGTGGGCGTTCAGTTTGTCGACAAGCGTGGTGTACGTGTATCGCGGGACTTTCGTAGGGACAACAAGCTCGCCGAATGCCTTCTCGATCTCAGCCCCGAGCTCTTTCTTCACACCTCCCAACATGTGGAGTGTGACCTGCTCTAGGACATCCATCGCATCGTTATGGTCGGCAAAACCCATCTCGATATCCATCTGCGTTATCTCGTTCAGGTGTGTCGTAGTGTTATGCTTCTCGGCCCGGAACACCGGGACGGTCATCATCACGCGGTCGAACCCGCCGATAACAGCAAGCTGCTTGTAGAGCTGCGGGGATTGCACCAGGTAAGCCTTGTTCTCGAAGTACTGGAGGGCGAAAACCTCTGCCCCGCCTTCTGTGGCAGCGCCGGTGATGGCTGAAGGGTGTATCTCCAGGAACCCCATATCGCAGAGCTTCTCGCGGAACGCCCTCACCGCCACGGATTTGGTCCTGAATATAAGCGATGGCGCCTTCCTGCGCAGATCGATGAACCTGTTGTCGAGCCGGACATCTATCTCTGTCGGAACCACATCGGTCGGGTCCACCGGGAGCTTGCGCTCGACCTTGTTGAGGTGGAAGAATGATGAGGGCACCATCTCGACCCCGTCAGGCGCGTTCTTGTTCTCCTTGATCATGCCTTCGAATGAGACGACGTCCTCCTTATTGACGCTCACCGAAGAGAGCAGCTCGTCGCTGACGACCCCTTTCTTCATTATCACCTGGATGATTCCGGTGATATCGCGGACAAGCACGAACTTCATCTTGCCGAGATCGCGGAAATCATGGACCCAGCCAGCGATCCGGACAGTCTTGCCTGCTTCTGCCTTTGCCTCCCTTATGTAATGCGTCCTATGGAACGTCTTCTGCATACCAACACCTGGAAGAAAATCGCTAATGATAAATGATATCCTATTACCATGATGATTTAAAAGGAAACGGGGGAAATAGGTTCATGCTCATGTCGCTGTTGCTGCTAGCCATATCACTTCCAGCTTCGGCCTGGCCCGTGATCATGGTCTCCATGGGGTTGGGCGTCATCATCGTGGCGATTATGTATATGATATCGTACGCCTTGTCGAACCCCCAGTTCCAGGCTGTCGCAAAGGAGGAGCTCGCTGCCCTCATATTCTCTGGTTTCATCATCCTTTTCTGGTTCGTTTCGGACGAGGTGTTCAACAGCCTATCGAACGGCCTGCTCCTGTCCGCCATACCTGCCGAATATCAGGGCGGCCTATCGCTTTCAGGAGCCACTCCCATGGGCTGGACGAACAGCCACATACAGATCGCGATAATGAGCCTGGATATAACATACCAGAAGCTGAGATCCTCATATATCGATTTGTACCTTTTCGAGGCATTGATAGGTTTCCTTTCGACAGTAACGTTCCCTGTCGGTTCGCCCATGCCTGTCATAAGCATCATCTCTTTCTCGCTTTCGCCTTTTACCGGCCTGGCATTGCTGAGCAACGCGCACACGATAGTCGTCGAGGCGATAAGCTACCTGATCACTGTCATCTGGGCAAAGGAGTTCATCCTGTATTTCGCCAGGGACTGTGTGCCGATCCTCTTCCTGCCCCTAGGCCTCGCGCTCAGAGCATTTCCGTTCTTCCGCACCACCGGCTCTTCCCTGATCGCGCTTTGCTTCGCGATCTACTTCGTGTTCCCGTTCGCCTTGATACTCTCCAACACAATGGTCTTTGATTATTACGGGAAATCCTATGAACTGCCTGTGGAGCAGTTCAGCTATTCGCCTCCTAAGTCCAGCTTTTTCGCGACGCCGCGCGGAGCTTCAGAATGGACAGACCTTATCGAGAAATCCCGATCATCCACAGACCCGTTGATCGATACCTTCAATACGAAAGATATGGCGCAGGAAGCCTCCACGGGGGGAGATTGCGCAGGCAATGATCTTGTCCATTATCTGTGCAGCGCGGGCAATATGCTGCTCAATATCGGATCCAAGGTCAAGGATTTCTTCGGAACTATCTTCAAGATATGGGTATTCATGATGGGTTTCACCGGGGATTTCTTCTATAGCATGTTCACCAATCCTGCCTGGCCAAACAGCGCTTCGGCTGGCCTTTACCACTTCATCATAGAGGAGGTGAACAACCTCTCGCCATTGGTGATCCTCATCACCATCACGACCGTTCTCGAGATCATCTTCACAGTGACCATGTACCGCAACATCTCGCTCTTGATGGGCGGGGAAGCCGAGATCATCGGCCTGACAAAGATTGTGTGAGCAAAATGAAGACAAACATGATCTGCCTGGTGCTCCTGAGCGCGTTCCTCAGCGTCTATGCCGTACAGGAGCCGTTCTCGACCTCTTCCACCAGCCCCGGGGCAGCGATGGTCTCGCTCGTTAGCCTCGTGCTCGAAGTCGTCGTGCCGATAATGTTCATAATGATCGTGATCGCGGCCGTGGTGTACATGGTGGGCCAGGCTTTCGGAGCAGAGACGCGCGCCAAAGCCAATATCTGGGCGCAGAGGATGATCGTCGGCGTCGGCATGTCAGCAGCGATCATCATTGTTATGCTGTTCCTTGTGCCCAATATCATGACTGGCGGGATGCCCGGCGCCACGACGAGAATATCGTTCTATATCGATCAGCTGGTGGACCTGGCGAGGATCAGCCTGACCGCGCTCATCATAGCCTGTGTGGTCCTCTCAGCCTTCGTGTTCATGATCGGTCAAGTGAGCGGGGCAGAGACCCGGGCCAAGGCTTCGGCCTGGACGAACGGGCTTCTAGGCGCTGCCATCCTGTCCGCATGCATCTTCATCGTCCTGTTCGATCTGCTGCCGATACTGCAGGGCGTGCTCACCGAAAGCCTCACTCCGTTCGCGAGCGGCATCATCGCCATAACCCTCTTCATCTCCATCGTGATCATCATCACATATTTGCTCTCGAATGTCTTCAAGATACCTGAATGGGAGGCCTATCTCAATATCGAGATGTCCAATCTCTATGTCTCTTTCCTTGTCGTGATATTCGCATTCGGCCTTTTCACTGTCGGCAATGTTGTCGCGACGGATTTCATAACCTCTGTGGCTGGCGGCGTGATGGGCACGACATACGGCGCGGTCTCGACGCCGCCCCAGGCCGCGATCGTCTACATGCGCTCTATCGTCGCCGACAGCGTCCTCAAAGGCATGTACGACATATACCAGATCCAGGTCTGCACATCTGTGATGGGGACCTTCAGCAGGAGAATCGGCGAAGCAGTGCTCACTCAGGTATTCAGGATCTTCCCCGGCATAGACACGTTCGTATCAATATCCAATGTCCTTTCCATGGGATTGGTATCGGTCTATGGGAGCCTTCAGGCCCAGATAGGCCTGCTCTACCTGATAGACGGCATGATGATGCCCTTTTTCCTGCCGGCCGGGCTGGTGCTCAGATTCCTGCCGCCGACGAGGGAGGCGGGCGCGTTCCTCATCTCGCTCGCATTCGGCTTCCAGATAATATACCCGATGACGTATCTCGTGAACGCCCAGATATTCAAGGAGATTGGGGCCCAGCCTTATTCGAGCCCCACAGCCATCATCTATTCGCTCTGCGGGCCTGTGAAATACGGGTTCTGGGGTTACATGCTCAACCCGGCGACCGCTCCGCTCCAGGCCCTTGGCAAATTGCCAGGCGGGACCGGTTTCGGGATCTTCCTCTCTAAACTGGTCGCAGAGAGCACGCTGAATTTCGTATCAATGTCGGAATTCTTCCCGATACTGCAGAACATCGCCGGCCTCTCACTTCTGGCCCTGTTCATGCCCGCCCTTTCCATGATGGTCACGATAGCATTCATAAATGCGATGACCAAATTCCTAGTTGCGAAGGTGTGATATGGCGATAACTGACCTGTTCCTCGGCTGGTTCTGGTTCGCTGCCGCCGCCTTCGGCATAATCACAGCCCTTGTCGCGTTCGTCTATATGCTGGGCAGCCTGCTCATGAACGACCGCATGAAGACCTGGGCGAAGATGGAACTCACCGAGATGATTTACTCGGCGATAATACTGGCCATGGTCATACCTGGGTTGACGATAGTGGACAGCGTGGTCCAAGGCTCGCTGGGAGTGACCAACACCGGAAATGGCCCGATCATAAGCGCGCCGAACCAGGGCAGCTCATCGGGTTCGTTGACGACCGCGTGGATACCTGTCTCGCAGACGAATGCTTTAGGGATCACGACCAAGCAGCCCCGCCCTCTCGATATCTGCGCCTCCGGGACAGAGGCATTGGTCCCTTACCTCCGCAATATCCCTTCCTGCCATATCAAGCTCGGCATCTGGTACATGAACGAGATGTTCGATGAGGCGAAGAACTACGCTTTCGACATCTATATCAGCTACATCTGGTCCTCTCTGCTTGCCGAGTTCACTATCAACAAGGAATACATATTCGAGAAATCAGGGTTCTTCAACTTCAACCCGTGGAGGGGCTTCTTCACGACATCGAACACGATAAAATCCCTGCTCTTCGACTGGGCGCTCAAGGTGATGATGCTCCTTAAATTCCAGGAGGTGTTCATGCGTTTCGTCGCTGTGGCCATGTTCCCCGTGTTCTATGTGATGGGCGCATTGCTGCGCGCCTTCACCTTCACGCGCCGCCTCGGGGGCCTGCTTCTTGCGATAGCGATAAGCCTTTATTTCATCTTCCCGGCGTTCTACGCTTTCGGAGCCATCGTTATAATCCAGCTCAAGCTCGCCGCGACCCCGGTTTGGGTCGCTTCGAATGCCTACACAGTGCAGTCCAATCCTGACCCGCCGATCGGGAACCTCATCTACACGAGCGGCTCCATACCTATGATCGGAGGGGCGCTTTCAGCCGAAGGAACGAAGCAGTCGCTAGCGGAGATGGAAGGATTGTCCGAATCCCAATTCCTCGCCAACATGGAGAAAGGCGGAGCGGACAGCAACACGCCGTACATCCCCAGTTTCGACCTTAACGATCGGAGCAAGGCGCCTTCCGACCAGGCTTCCTATCAGCAGGCATGGAACATGTATTCGCAATGGTTCACCAACGCCTCCCAGAAGAGCAGGAGCGACAACTTCGTCACGCTCGCGTTCACTGACGGCGGCTTCATAGATTCCCTGGGCAGGATAACATTCTGGTCTGTGTTCTTCGCGCTCCTCAGCCTGATAGCCACGATCGCGGGGGTCAGGTCCCTTGCGACAACATTCGGAGGCGACATTGAGATCGCAGGTTTGACGAGGCTGATATGAAATGGCAAAACGATTGATTCTGCCCGCGGCCCTGGTCTTCCTCCTTTCTACATTGCTGCTTGTGCATGCGGACGGGGAGAATACCCCGTTCCAGGATTACTTCCAGTCGACCGTGACCAACATCAACAACCAGGGGACGCAGTTCTGGACGGCCAGCACCGCATTGGCAAATGTCCCGCAAGGCACATTCGTCTCGGTCTATCAGGCTTTCATGCCAGCATCGTGCGACCCGTCCCTTGCCGGGACCGGCGGCGCCGGATGGACAGCGATCCTCCTCATGTGGCTGGAGCCCACGGTCTTCACGGTAGTCATCATCTCCATGGCCCTGGCCGCGATCTATATGATCAGCCAGCTGCTGAATTCCCCACCCCTGTCGCAGCTGGCCAAGGACGAGGCGTGGCAGCTCATTCTCACCATGGTCAGGGTCATATTCGTCGGGATGGGGATCCTGGCAGGGCAGACATTCTTCTCGCTCGCGGTCTCAGGCTCGCACGACCTGATCTACAACAATGCGAACAACGTTTACATGATCGACGATGCGATGGCATTCTCCAGGATGATGCTATCGGATATCTCGACGCATTACAGCATGCTCATACTCTACAACATGGTGCTTCACACGATCTACTCGTCCACGATGTGGTTCGGCGTCACCTGGCGCGCGATGTACTCGTTCAACCTGGGACCTGTCCTGAAACCGCTGATCGATGTCGTCGGCACATCGCTCCAATTCCTGTCGCTGGGGATGAGCGAATGGCTGCTGCACATCATCACGCTCTGCCTGATAAAGAAATGGGTCTTCGTGCTGTTCATCCCTCTTTCGATAATCCTGAGGGCGATTCCCTATACGCGCTCGGCAGGCGAAGCGCTGTTCGCGCTCAGTTTCGCCCTCTACCTGTTCTACCCGACCATGTTCCTGGTCGATTACGAGGTCCACAAGATCATGAAAAACAATATCGCGGATGCGCAGAGCGCCATGCAGTCCTTCATTAACAAGAGCGGCATCATGACCGTGTTCGGGTCAGTTCTTGTGGTGATGTTCCTGATGGCCGGGGTGTTCATGCCGTTCTTCCTAGGCGGAGCCCTGACGATCGCCTTCGAACTGATACGGGGCGCGGTCTATTATGTCGTGATAATCAGCATCCTCCTTCCAGCGATAAATATCTTCATAACCCTGACAGCGGCCAGGGAGACAGCCAGGTTCTTCAATGTTGATGTGAATTTCATGGCATTCCTTAAGGTGATCTGAGATCATGGTGAAAGATGAGACAAGGTTCCGGCCGGGGCGTGGTGCCTGAATGGCTCTGCTCAATCCGAGCGACATACTAGCAGGCAGCCAGCTGCTCCCAGGCAGCGAAACAGGCCTATGGGGCTGGGCTGGCTTATCCGGCATGGCGCTCTCAGTATCAGCCGTGCTTCTCGCTTTCATCTATCTCCTCGGGACGATATTCAAGAATCCGCAGACGATTGCCTATGTGAAATCAGAGCTTTTCGAGCTGTTCGTCTCAGCATTCATGATCATCACGCTTTTCGGCCTGATCGCTGCGATCGCTTCGATATCGATCGGCACCATACTTCCGCCCTCCATGGTGCCGGCGAATGCGCAATCCTACACTGTCTTCGACGCTTCGAAATACTACTACGAGCAGGTCGGCAGCGATATGGAGGTGTGGCTGAACATGAACTACGCCATCAACATGTGGATCGACCAGATGGCCTCAGTCACCCCGTATGCCCGGCCTCTGGGCGTGGGGCTCGTCGCATCCCCGCTTGCCGGCATGGCAGCGCCCATCAAGCAGCTGCTCTACAACATGACGGTCGCGCTCTCTGTCGCCTATGTCGTCAACTACGCGCAGCTCTATGTGTTCGTCTTCTCGCTCCAGGCGTTCCTTAAATATTATCTTCCTGCCGGCATATTCCTGCGCGCATTCACCCCGACCCGGCGCCTCGGCGGCACGCTGATAGGGGTATCCGCCGCCTTCCTCTTCATATTCCCGGTCCTCTCCACGATCACCTATGTAATAATGTACAACAGCACGGGGCCGATGGTCTCGTTCAACAGCATGATAGGGGATTATTTCGGCGACACGACCATCGACGGCATGCGGGCGCATATGGAGACGTTCTTCACTAGCAATTTCACGAGCGGCCTGAGCGATCTTGTGACCAGCGCTTTCGGAGGGATCGGATCCATGCTGCAGAATTTCGTAGGCGGCCTTTTCCTCTCGTTCGTGCTGCTTCCAGTAGCCACAGTCGGGATAGCCTTTGCTGTGGGTTTCGTGATCCCGGCATTCAACATCCTGATATTCACGTATGCGGCAAAGGGCCTGAGCAAGAGCTTCGGCGAAGAGGTCGACATCAGTTCATTGACGAGGTTGATCTGACATGGCCTTATGCATATCCGGTTTCTGCACCAGTTTCTATTCCGACTGGAGCACGATCTCCGTCCTTGCCGCTGCCGTCTCCGTGATAGGGGCCACGATCCTCATCATGTTCTCGCGCCTCTTCGACCTCCGCAACCTGGAGCAGATCGCCAAGGCTGAATTCGTGTTCGCAGTATCCACTGTGCTGATCGTCCTGCTGGTCCTAGGGATCCTAGGTGTCGGGGAGACTCTTTTGGCTAACGGCCAGAACGGGCTCGCAAGATGCCTATACCTCAGCAGCTTCGGGTGCAACGACTGCAATACGATCAAGGTGATCTACCAGCAGAACACACTCATTGACTGGATGATGCTTTACATGAGCACAGCGACCAGCTGCGTGAAGGATTTCATGTACCTGCTCTACACCATGGCGATCCCTGTCGAAGGCATAGCATCCCTGTTCATGGAAATCTTCATGTCCGAGCACGCCTCAGGTTTTGGTGTGAAATGGATCGCCGAGCGCATCACGAACACGACGCAATCCCTCACTTTCTATATGTACGCTTTCTACATCTTGAAAGAGGTGCTCACGTTCGTCAAAGCGTACGCCGGGTTCTTCTTCTCTATCGGAGTGGTGCTGCGGGCTTTCCCACCTACGCGTGGAGCCGGGGCTTACCTCATGGCAATAACCTTCGGGCTGTATTTCGTGTTCCCGCTCACATACATACTGATAGCCAGCATGTCCATGCCATATTCACAGTCAGCGATCATGGTGCCTGACCTTACGCCAAGCCAGGCATCCCAGCTTCAGCCAGGGGCGATAAACCCGACTGTCTCCCTGCAATGCAGCCAGGCCGAAGCTGCCAATTTCAAGTTCAAATGCCTGCTCCCTGCCGCCGCTGATGTCAGCCAGTACAGCTGCCAGGCCCCGAGCGAGGATCTTTTCTGGGATTTCGTGAGCTGGTTCAAGGGGCGTTACCAGGATTTCAAGGACGTCATATTCTTCAGGATAAACGACATGACGAGGATGGTCATCTCCTCGGTCTGCCTGTTCCCGCTGGTCGCATTCGTCGTGCTGCTGACTTTCGTTCTGAACACCACGAACCTTTTCGGAGGTAACATCCCGGAGATAGGGAGAGGGTTAGTGAAACTGATTTGACCAGCGATATCCGGTTCAACTTCTCTTTTCTTCCGATTCATCCTTTGCTTTGCCTTGCTATCCTATCCGGTAGGCTGCACAGCCATGTCGCAATCGCCATGATGGCCATCGCAAAACCGGCAAGCACAAGCATCTGTTTGTCGCGGATTTCATTGAGGTTCATCGGGAGCATATCCTCATGCGCCTTTGACTCTTCCCATAAATCGCTTTTGATGGTCTCAATCATTTTTTTGGTCCTTGAGAACGATTTATCGCTGACAACCGCGCAATCTTTTGCAGCTTCGAATCTATCGAGCGAACCTGCGGCTACCATGATTTTTTCGGCCACCTGATCCTCCCGCACGGTCAGCGCGAAATTCTCGAGACTGGTCTTCGCTTGGCCCGCTTTGTCCATGCAGGAACCGGTCGAGACGAATACCATCTTCCTGCCGTCCGGTTGTTTCAGGCGCTTTATCGGCCATTCCTTGATATCCAATTCCATCGCCATATGCGAGTAATGGCTCATTTTAGCGTATTCGGGATGCTCTTCGAGCTTTCTAGCCTGGTAGCATCCGACACCGCCATAAGCAAATGATGCGATGGCGACCGATGCGAACAGCGCGGTGCACCAATCGATGAGTTCGACCCCGGCTATCGCGCGGCCTGCTTTCTGGAGTTTCGGAACAGCTCTTTCTTTGAAACGATCCCATCTAGTCCTTCTCACTATTTCAGGGTCTGGGCTGATCTTCAGCCTGTACGGATGGGCATTCAAATTCGGTTCATATACCGCGAGCTTCCTACTTCTCATGTAGTGAATATCATGCGCAAGTGGTATTATAAACATTTATTATTTGTCATAAATTATAACAAAAACAAATCGTACTGCGCCTTCCAGGGCATGCACCCCCCACCCGCATCTTTTTATTCCATGCATGTCTATCCCCACTCATGAGCGAGCGCAAATACGTCCTCGACACTTCGCTGTTCGTGAATCCCCAGGCGCGCAAATCGTTCGGGAAGTCCCCGAGCGCTGCCATCCGCGGGCTTGTCAAAGCACTGAAAGGCTTAGACCTGGATATCTACATGCCCCCGTCCATCAGGGCAGAGCTGAGGAATTTCATCACCTCAGATGCTATGGACGAGCTGGACCTTGTCATCAAGAAACGCGCACCGAATGTCTATAGCATCTATCTCCCGGCAGCGGTATTCTATGATTTCATAGATGATATACGAATCAGGATAAACAAGGGGCTCAGGCTTGCCGAGGAATTCGCCAAGGACAACCGGCCCGAAAACGACATCAAGCTCGGGAAACTGCGAGAGAAGTACCGCGAGGCCATGCGAACAGGGATAATCGACAGCAAGGAGGATTTCGAGCTTGTGCTTTTAGCGAAGGAGCTGGAGGCGACCTTGGTGTCATCGGACGAAGGCGTCGTGAAGTTCGCGAACGAGATAGGCTGCAGCACGCTTGCTGCCGAGAAATTCTATCCGCTCCTGAAAAAATTGAAGAAGACGAAATGATGGGTGTCCGCGCATCCCTAATCGGTTACGCCTTTCCCATTCATATACGAAGATATCAGCTTGGTAGTCTTCTTGAAAATCTTCCTGAACCTTATCCTGGTCCTGCCGTCTTTCTCGACCCTGCGCCAGAGCTCCTCAAGTTTGATTTCGCGCCCCATGTGCTTCCTGATGTCATCCCAGACATCTTGGTTTTGTATCGAAATCTCGAACTCCTCATCGACAGACCCGCCTTTGCCGATATCCGTGAGCGAGCCTTCAAGCCCTGCATAGAACGCCTCGCCGAGCATCCTGGCATACTTTTTCCTGTCCAATCCGAAATCCTTGATGAAGAACGATGAGCGCAGGACGCGCTGGTGGTAGAAGCCA
>Ga0315268_10001045_pt1 | contig 32321 bp, 19 predicted proteins | sample C1_top_MG_FD_204535 | JGI IMG/M metagenome (GOLD analysis project Ga0315268, IMG submission 204535) | Sediment microbial communities from Yellowstone Lake, YNP, Wyoming, USA - C1_top | ecosystem: Environmental > Aquatic > Freshwater > Lake > Sediment | place: USA: Wyoming | collected 2017-08-01
CCCGGCCCCAACATCAGCTCCGCTCCGGCGGCCGCGACGAGACCGATCGAGCAACGCACTTTCGTCACCGCGCCGGGGCGTGCGCGATATCGATCGCGGTTGCAGCGGGCCGAGATTGCGACGGCGAGGTCGGTCATTGCGGTGACCATCACGGCCCAGGGCTGCTCGTTTTGCTCATGAGCCTGCGGCCGGCTAATTATCCCTATGAGTTGTCGCCACGGGAGCGTCTCAAGGCGCGACGCGGAATATGCGGAGATCGGAATTCAACACAGCGCCGGCACGGATCAGGCGGGTTTCCCCGGGCTACGCCGGCCAGTATCCCGGTGAATCTGTCGCCCGCGATGATGTCTTCAAGGGGCCGGTCATTGACATTACCGATGACAATAGCCTGATGATTGCCGCTCAAGACGCTGACGCAGCATGGTACGACGCTGCCGTCGGTCAGGATGTTCATGTTGCCCCGCCATAGTTCCATGCAGACCGACAGATTGTCTTTGCCGTCGAAGCGGAACTCAGGGCTGACTTTGAAGTTACTGATCAGTCCGAACCACTGCTGTCGGACCTGTGCGATCTTTGCATCATTGTCACCGTGGGCGACCAGGGCGAGTTTGATCTCCATCTTCGGCTGTTTCAGTTCTGACAGACGCAGGATATTGGCCCTGAGCCGGCCCAGATCAACCCCTCTGACCTCACGGCTGAGATCACTGTCTGCTTCAACGGAAACATTGACAACCAGAACCGGAGAGGCCGCTATATGTTCAAGGAGACTGCCGGTGAGCAATGTCCCGTTGGTGGCCAGAACGACCCTGACCCCGGCTTTGCCGGCATATTCAATCATCCGGACGATATCTTCATGCAGTAGCGGCTCACCGGCAAGACTGAATGTCACCGTTTCGACGGATGAAGGAAGACCGTCAATGATCCGGGTGAAGGTTTTCCATTCCATTCGGGCCGGCCGGTTCCTGACATATTCCATTCCGCCCCAGCATGTTTTGCAGCGCAGATTGCAGCCATACACCGGTTCGATCACGACCGAGGTGATGCCGGCGATTGTGGGGTGCCCTCTCCAGTAGTGCCACAAATTCCGGCAGGTCAGCCAGATGCCCCCGGGCCGTTGCACCTTCTCCAGAATCCAGTCGGCATGTGAACTATCACCGAAAAAAATCTGAGAAACCCTAGCATAAATGAATCTACGCATGCTGTCCGTCCACCTGTCTTGTGCAGTGGAGGGGATCGCTGTCCTTGAGCCAGGCGGACCGCAGTTGCAGCTCAGATTCGTGTACCAGCCCGAGATCCTGGGGCAATCTGCAGGCCCGCAGCATCTTCAGCGACAGATTGTCGATTCCGGGTTCGATCCGGAGCCGGGCGAGGCCGTCACAGATGACGTTGTTGTTCAGGTACCCGCTGATCTCATCCTTGAAGTCGCTCCTCAGGTCATGGGGATTTCTTTCCGGAAGTACGGTCGCCGAGTGGACCAGGATGTCCCAGCCGTTTTCCTTGCGGAAGTCAGCCTGAAGGGGTCTCGTAGGACGAAAGACGGCATCCAGGTCCGGGTTGCCGTCGCAACAGGCTCCATGGACCCGGTTCGGTGCCGAGATTGTCGTGACTACGAGGGCGGTCTTCACAGAGCATCCCAGTTCATGCGAGTGTGACCAGTCTGCCGGTCATCCTCCGGAAAGCACAGTAGGCCAGTACCTGAAGCGCATTGAGCACGGCACCCCGGGAAGCCCGCCGTGAGGGTGCCCGGTAGCTGATCGGGAGCTCGACACACTGTTCGTTCCTGAGCAGGTAGACAGCTCGAATTCATTTTATTCATGGGCCATGGGCGCAACAACGGCCAGTCTTGTCCGGTTCATGTCAGTGCCTGAAACTTTTCGAGTACCGGAAATAGAGCCGAGCACCATGAGCAAAACTAGCAACCCTCGGCCGTCATGGTCAACGCAATGACCGGCCTCGCCATCGCACTCCCGGCTCGTTGCAGCCGCGATCGACATCGCGCACGGCCCGGCGCGACGATGAAAGCGAGGTGCTCGGCCACCCGAACCGGCGGCCTGCACGCATCCGCCCGTTAGCGCAGGGCGCCCCAGCAGCACGGCATCCGCAACGCAGGTACAGCCAAGCCCTCATCCGTTGGCCACAATGATGCGGCCAGAACGGCATGCAGTCGATCGAGCGCAACGTCGAACCGCCGTAGCTGCGGCGCCGACGGTCGGTGTCTGCATCATCGCTGCTCCGCGGTCGGCGATGACCTGCCGCAACGCGCCGGTGCGTGCGCTCGACAACGACTCTTCGTCTTCGCGGTGCGATCGTGCAGCCACGGCGTTGTTGCGGCAGCTCGAGCGATGCGTTGGGAAGCCGTGTCTACGCGCCCGTCGGAGCATGTTCAAAGCCCGCGACGTGTAGTACGTTCTCTCTCATGCGATGAGACATGGGGGACGAGCTGCGCGCCGCGCTTGCCGCCGCCCCATCGGATGTCGTGGCCGCCTACCTCTTCGGCAGCGAGGCGCGCGGGACCGCCAGGCCCGACAGCGACATCGACCTCGGCCTGTTGTGCACGCACAGTCCGACGACGCTGCACGGGCGCTTTGGGCTCGAGAGCACGATCGAGCAGGCTATGCGTCGGCCTGTCCAAGTCGTGGTTCTCAACGACGCCCCGCCCGACCTCGTGCATCGCGTACTGCGCGACGGCAAACTCCTACTCGACCGTGACCGCGCGGCGCGCATTCGTTTCGAAGTCGCGGCGCGTAACGCGTTCTTCGACCTTGCGCCGATTCTCGAGCGCTACCGGCACGGACAGCGCGCCGAGGGCGGTCTGCGATGACCGAGCAGGAGCTCGTCAACAAGCGCCTCGCTTTCATCGAAACCTGTCTCGAGGACTTGGCGAGCGCTCGACCGGAGCAACTGGCCACGGACATCCGCGAACGCCGCTTCGTCGAGCACACTCTGCAGCTCGCCGTTCACGCTGCCCTGGACGTGAGCTCACATATCGTCTCCGACGAGCGCTTGGGCGAGCCTACGACCAATCGGGAACTCTTCGGGCTGCTCGCGTCGGGGGGATTCCTGCCGTTGTCGCTCGCAAGCGCGCTGCGCGATATGGCCGGGTTTCGCAACGTTCTCGTGCATGGCTACGCGGACGTAGATCTTGCGGTCGTGCGCGACGTTCTCGCCCATCGTCTCGACGACCTGCATGCCTTTGTCGCGACGATTCGCAGCCGTCTCGTTGTCCGCTAGAGTGGCAGGCTAGTGCGACTCGGCCGCGCTCTGCCGGCCACCGACGGCAAGTACCGCCCAAGCTGCGTCGGCTGGTCGTGCCGTGCTCCCCAGCCGCGCCCAAGGTAGGCAACGAAGGCAGCGACGACAAGGCGGCGCGCAGCGGCAGCCGCTATCGTCTATCCCCCGAAGCGAAAACGCGCCAACGAATCGGGGCGAAATGGCGGTGCCTCACCGCTCGTATCGCGCGGCAAGTCGCTTGGCATGTCGCTGGTGCGAATGTCCGCATTGGCGAAGAGGCTCCCCACTGCGTCGATGACGACCAGGATGTCGTTCCACTTTTCGGCGATGACGAAGTACTCCGCACCGCAGCCTCGCAACGGCCGAGACGCGCAACAGCGCCACCTCGTGCAAGTCTTGGAGCGTACAGACCACGAGGGTACTGTCGCGCGAAAAAAGGATCGTCTTCGGCTCACCGCGTGGTGTCAACAGCCCAGCACGCTGGCCGAAAATTTTGCGAGGTCGACTAAGCCGGGTACGCTACTCACTACGATTTACGAGCGGCGGGCTCTACGACGAAGGGCGGGCCCTTCGCGCGGCCGCGGGGGCAGCACATGTTCATCACTGGCATTCGACCCCTGTGGTTTGCCGCAGCCACGGCAGGCTTGGCCCTCGCGGCCTGCACGTCGATCACGGTCAGCCGCTTCGAGCGATCCTGCACTGACGGCCAATGTCCGAGCGAAGGCGGTCGCACGTGGGTGTGCCACCCGGAGCGCAACATCTGCGTGCCCGAGTTGAGCATCGGCTGCCCGGCCGAGGACGGCCGCAGCTGCGCGACCTCGACGCTCACCGGGGACCCTTGCCCGTCGCTTGGCTCGTTTCTGCCCTGCACGCTCGATGCGACCGACTGCAGCCTCGGCTGCCGCACTTGCGAGGAAGGCGGCGTCTGGAGCGAGTGCACGCCACCTTGCATGCTCGGCACGACCGAGAACTGCGCCGGCTGTGGCGATGACTGCAACGCGAAGGTGCTCAACGCGAGCCCGAGCTGCGACACGAGTCATTCGCTGGCCCCGCGCGCGAGCGCCAACGCGAACCGCTGCGACTATGTCGGTGCCTGCGCGCCGGGCTTCGCTGACCGCGACGGCGAGCGCAGCAACGGCTGCGAGAGCGACAGCGTGCCGCCGGCTGCGGTGAGTGCTCTCATCGCGAGCGGCGGCGATACGGCGGTGACGCTCGACTGGGTGTTTCCGTCCGACCTCGACCTCGCACGCTGCATCGTGCGCCGCCGCACGGACCGGGCGCCGACCAACAACCAGGACGGCGCGCTCGTCGGGGAGTTTCAGCAGCCTGAGCCGAACAGCGAGGGGCTGCTGGTCGATCGCGACCTCGCCAACGGCATCACCTACTTCTATGCGGTGTTCTGCGCCGACCTCGCCGACAACTGGCAGGAGAGCGTCGGAGCAGGCAACGCGACGAGCGCCACCACGGCCGCGCTGCCACCGGCTCGCGTCGCGGATCTCGTAGCGAGCGACGGCGAGGATCGCTCCTCGACGCTCACCTTCACGATGCCGGCGCCGCGCGTCACCTCATGTACGATCCTGCGCCGCGAAGGGATCTATCCGAGCGCACACAACGACGCCGCGGCAGTCACTGTCGCAGGCGGACCCTTCAGTGGTGCGAGCCAGAGCCAGCGCGTCGTGGACCTCGGCCTCGTCAACGGGCTCGCCTACCGCTACGCGGTCTTCTGCGTCAACGATGGGGTGTGGAACGACGACCTCGTGCCGGGCGAGAACGCGGACATCGCCCTGCCGCTCGATCTGCCCCCGGCCAACCCCATCGATCTGACCGCGAGCGACGGACAGGATGGGCGCGTGCAGGTGGACTTCACCGTGCCCCTCGGGCCACTCGACGCCTGCCTGCTGCTGCGCAAGACGGGTGGCCTGCCGCAGAGCCATGCCGACGCGGCAGCGCTGCAGGTCGGCGGACCGTTCAATGTGGCGGGCGCGCCGGTGTCGCTCACGTTCACGCTCGGCATCGTCAACGGCACGGCCTACTACTTCGCGGTGTTCTGTGTGCGCGGCACGACCTGGAACGACAACGTCACGGTTGGCAAGAACGCTGACCCCGGCACCCCACTTGCGCCTGGGGTGCCGGCGAATCCTGCCGACCTCGTGGCGAGCGGCGCTGATGGCGCTGTGAGCCTCACCTTCTCTACCCCGGCCGTCGCGACGAACTGCGTCGTTCGGCGCACGCAAGGCGGCTATCCGACCGGCCACACCTCGGGTACGCAGGTTGGGGCAGCGCTCGGGCCGAGCCAACAGCCGACGCTCCTCGATCCGGGCCTCGTCAATGGCACGCCGTACTTCTACGCCGTGTTCTGCAATAACGGCGCATGGAACGACTCGGCTGTGATCGGCGTCAACGCCACGAGCGCCACGCCCACGGCCTGCGCCGCGCAAACTACGACCCTCAGCGTCGCCAACGTGCGCTGCTCGAACAACTCGCCTGGGAGCAACAACGTCGTGGCGGCGGCACTCGCGGTAACCTCCGGATGCGCTAACACCCTGACGAGCCTGACGATGAGCCGCGACAGCAACAGCCGCACGCTCGACACCGATCTGCGCAACGGTCGTCTGTACCGCGACAACCTGCCGCTCGGCTTTGGCGTCGAAGACACGCTCCTCGGGAGCGTCGCGGCACCCACCGCGGGCGATGTCGCGTTTAGCGGCCTGACGGTGCCCCTTGGCGCCGGGGTAGCGACCTACTTGCTCTACGTCATCGACCTGAGCCCCACGGCTTCGCGCTCGCTCTTTGCGCCCGCAGTGCAGGCCGAAACGAGCTTCACGCTAACGGATGCGGGCGGCAGCCAGGCCCTCGCCTCGACGCCGCTCGTCGCCGGGGTGCACGCCATTGGCGCCCCGGTGTGCAATGGCCCGCCGCCGACCACCTCCGGCCTCGACCTCGGCGTCGGCACCCAGGCCGTGGTTGGCGTCGCGACGCTGCAAGCCAACACCACGAACTGGAACGCCGGCTCCGGACCCGAGAGCCAGGTTGGCTACGTCTGGGCGAAGGTGGGCGGCGACGCTGGCGTGCAGACGATGGACTGCGATCTGCGGACCGCGGGCAACAGCCCTGCGTGGGCAGGTGCGTGGGACCGCGGCGGTACGACCCAGGTGCTGCACCTCGACACCGGCCTGCCGCTGTCGTGGCCGGTGGCGAGCTGCGGCGGGCCGACGCTGCGCGTCTTCGGCGTCAACTACGATCCGGGCGCCGGCGCGTGTACCGGGATGAGCCAGCTGACCTCGTTCACGGGGGTCGTCGCGTACTCGTACGCCACGCCCACCACGGTCGATGCGGCGAGTCGCAGCGTCTTTGCCCCGCCGAACACCAATGGCGACTTTCGCATTCAAACCACCTACCCGGCCGGCGGCCAGCTCTTTGGCTGCGCGACCGCGCGTTACATCGACCTGCCCCTCGGCGGGCTGTTCAGCTACGCCGCCACGAGCGCCGCGGGGGCGATGACCACGCTGCAGGTGCGACTCATCTTCGAAGCCGGCGGCTGGCCGTACACGAACCCCGCCAACAACATCAATCGCAGTCAGAACCGGCACCTCTCCGTGCCCGAGCTCTACCTGCACATTCCGTAAGCGAGGGAACCAAGCCCCATGATGAAACGCGCCGCTGCGACCGACACCGTCCTGCTCGTGCTCACCCTCCTCGGTGCTGGTTCTACGCCCCGAGTCGCCCGCGGCGCCGAGAGCGCTGCGCGCTCCACGCCACCGGCCACAGCTGCGGCCGCTCCCGCTCCCGCACCTGTGCCTGTGCCTGCAGCGACGCCTTCACCCGCGGCCGCGCTGACGCCACCCTCCGCAGCACCGCCACCCGACCCGCAGGCGCAGAAACTACTCGAGACGGCGCGCGCGCTCGTCCTCAAGGGCTCCACCTCGCGCGCCAAGCCGCTGCTCGAGCGCGCGCTCGAGCTCGACCCGCAGTCGGCTGAGGGCCAGTATCTGCTTGGCAGCATCCTCTTTGGCCTCAAGGACTATAAGGGCGCGGCCGAGCGCCTCGCCAAGGCCGAGCTCATGACGTATCCCGCCGCAGATCTGCAAACGCTGCTCGGGCTCGCCTTCGTGCGGCTCGCCCAACCCGAGCTCGCCAAGCCACACCTCATCCGTGCGCAGAGCCTCGACGCCAACAACGCCGAGGTGCCTTACCAACTCGGCGTCATCCTCTATGACGCGGCCAAGAGCCCTATTGAGCGCCGCAGCGCCGCCGACCCGCTCGCGCGCGCGGTCGAGCTCGACGCCAAGAACGAGGACGCGCACTACCGTCTCGGCGTCATCGCCTACGGCAACCTCGATCTCGAGGTGGCCAACGCGAGCTTCACACGGGCGCTCGCGCTCAACGCGAAGCGCAAGGACACGTTGCTGCACCTTGGGCGCATCGCCTTTGCCGCCCGACGCCTCGCGCCGGCCCGCGACTATCTGAACGCCGCGGGCAAGCTCAAGCCGAGCGTGGACGAGCAGGTCGAAATCGCCGCGCTGCTCGGCGAGACCGCCCTGCTCGAGAAGAACACGGCGCTCGCGCTCCAGAACTTCAAGGCGGCATTGGCGCTCGCGCCCGCGCAGCCGCGCGGCACCTACGTCGTCGGCATGCTGCTGATGGACAGCGGCAAAGACAAGGAGGCGCGCGCCTACCTCGACCAGGCCGTGACGCTCGACGCCGGCAACGCCGACGCGCTCTATCGAGTCGGTGTTTTGCAGCGCCGCACCGGCGAGAATGCCAACGCCCTCGTGAGCCTGCGCGCGAGCGTCGCCATCGTTGCCGCCAACGCCGACGCCCACTATCTCATCGGCCGCATCACCGAGGAGCAAGGCAACTCGAGCGCCGCCGAGGCCGCGTTCGAGCAGGCGGTCCTCATCGCTACAGACCTCGTCGATGCACACTATCGCCTCGGCGTGCTGTTGCTCGCGCGCGGTGCGCCGAGTCTCGCGGCCGCCGCCTTCGCCAAGGTGGTCGCGCTCGTACCCGAGCACGTCGAAGCGAACCTCAACCTCGGCCTCCTCGCCTTCGAGGCGAAGCGCTTTGCCGACGCCGAGGCGCACTTCAAGAAGGTCCTCGCCAAGGAGCCCGCCCGCACCCTCGCTCACTTCAAGCTCGGCCTCATCTACGCCGACGACCCGGAGCGCGCCGGCGTGGCTGAGCAGGAGTTGCGTGCAGCCATCGGCGCGGACGCCAAGCTCACGCTCGCGCACTTTCGCCTCGGGGAGCTCTACGCCAAGCAGAACAAGCTCGCCGACGCGGCGCGCGAACTCGCCATGGTGCTCACGCTCGAGCCGAACCATCTCGAGGGCAACTATCTCGCCGGCGCGACGGCCCTCAAGCAGAACCGTCCGCAACAGGTCGAGCTGTACTACAAGAAGGTCATCGAGCTCGATCCGACGCGCTTCGACACCTACTACGAAGTAGGCCGCATCGCGCAAAGCGCCAATCGCCTCGACGAGGCCGAGGCCGCCCTTAGCGCCGCGGTAGCGCGCAACGCCAAGTGTGAGGATGCGCACTATCGATTGGCCAAGATGTACTTTGCCAAGCACGACTTGGCCAACGCCGAGCAGCACTTCTACGACGTGCGGGCGCTCGCTGCCGCAATCGCGATCGACAAGGCCCCCGCCGACGTGCGCGCGCGCCTCATCGACGCACAGTACCACCTCGGCCTCATCCACTTTGAGCGCGGCTCCCTCGTTCAAGCGCGGCAGCACTTCGAAGAGGCTACTTCGGGCAACGACAAACTCGTCGATGCCCACTACCACCTCGGGCTCCTCGCCCGGCAGCGCGGGGATCTCGCGGCCGCCGAGCTCGCGTTCAAGCGGGTCATACAACTCGAACCCGAGCATCTCGAGGCGCGCAGTCAGATGGGCGAGTTGGCCTTCGAGTCGAATCGCATCGACTTGGCCGAAGGGGACCTCAAACGCACGGTGGCCAAGGATCCGAAGCGCGTCGAAGCGCGCTTCAAGCTCGGCCTCATCTACGCGCGCAGCAAGCGCTCTGAAAACGCCGCCGTGGAGTTTCAAGCGGTAGTGACCCTGCAACCCGACCACTTGGCGGCCCACTATCAGCTCGGCCTCATCCATGACGCAGCGAGGCGCGTGGGCAAGGCTGAAGAGCAGTTCAAGCAGGTCATCGCGCTCGGCGCGCCTAACCTCGCGGCTGTGCGCTCGGCTGCGCCCGAGGTGCGCGACGAGATCATCGACAGCTATCAGCACCTCGGCCTGCTTGCGTTCGCGCAGGGGCAAGCGACCCCCGCCGAGGAGCTGCTCGGCACGGTCGTACAACTCGACGGAGGCAACCTCGTCGCGCTCTACCATCTTGGTCTGCTCGCGGCACGCGCGGGCAAGCTCGACGAGGCCTTCGCCTTGCTCAAGAAGGTGGTCGCGGGCGACCCCGAAAACATCGAGGCCAACGCCGAGCTGGCCCAGGTGTCCCTCGCGCAGGGCAAGAAGGAGGAGGCCGAGCGCGCCCTCAAGAAGGTCGTCACGCTCGACCCAAAACGCACCGAAGCGCAGCGCCAGCTCGGCGCGCTGCTCTTCCTGCGCAACGCGCTCGAGGAGGCCAGCGTCACGTTCGAGACCGTGCTCGGCCAGGTGCCGAGTGACCTCGACGCGATGTTTCATCTCGGCGTCATCGCCTGGCGGCATGACGCCTTCGACAAGGCGCGCTCTTACTTCGAGAAGGTCGTGCAACGCGACGCGCGCCACCTCGAGGCGAGCTTTCACCTCGGCCTCATCTATTTGTTAGCCAACGAACGGCAGCGCGCCGAGCGGCTCTTCCAGGTCGTTTTGGCGCAGCCGCGCTCGGCGCGACATGCCGAGGCGCACTTTCGCCTCGGTGAGATCTATGGCGCCGCGCGGGAGTTCACCCGCGCACGCCAGAGCTACGCCAGTGCGATCGAGCTGTCGCCGGACTATGTTGAGGCGCACTTCAAGCTCGGCCTCACTTGGCTCGAGCTCAAGCGGCCCGACGAGGCGGTCGCGGCGTTTGCGCGCGTGCTCGAGCGTGACGGCCGACATGTTGGGGCAACCTACCAACTCGGCCTCGCCGCCGAGAACAAGGGCAAGCTCGACGACGCGGTGCAGTGGTTCGAGCGCACGGTCGCGCTCGCCCCCGAACACTGGCAGGCGCGGCTCGCGATCGGCGGCATCGAGACACGCCGCAAGCATTGGGTGCGCGCGGAAGAGGCGTTGCGCGCCGCGATCCGACTCAACGCCGAGCTGCCCCAAGCACACTGGATGCTCGGTCGTGTGCTCGTCGCCGTCGATGACCTGCTCGGTGCCGAGCAAGCGTTTGTCGCTGTGCTCAACCTCAAGTCCCCTTACGAAGACACGTTCAAGCAGCTCGGACTGCTGTACCAACGCCGCCGCCTCTATCCCCTAGCGCAGGCGCAACTCGCGCTCGCCCTCGAGCAGAGTCCGCAAGACGAGCAGGTGCGCTTTGCGCTCGCCGAGCTCGCACAAAAACAGGGTGCGGTGGCCAAGGCGCGTGAGCTGCTGCAGCTCATCCTCAAAGCCAACGCCACTCACGTCCCGAGCCTCTTGGCGCAGGCCGGGCTGCTGCTCGCCGACGCCGGGTCGAGCAAAGCCGAGCTCGAGAGTGCGCGCGCGACGTTGCAGGCGTGCTTGCTGCGTGAGCCTACGGCTGCAACGGCGCATTATCTGCTCGCCGTCACTGAGGCGCGGCTCGGCAACGCCGCGGCGTCGCGCACCGCCTTGCTGCGCTACCTGCGCCTCGACTCGGGCTATCGCTTCGTTTTGGGTACCAAGCGCGAAACGTATGCGGAGCCGTCGTTTCAGCTCTATCAAACGCTCTCCCCGTCGCTGCTCGAGGGCACCCTGGCGGCGCCAAGCCCCGCCGTGGCGCTCAACAACGTGGGCGTCTTCGAAGCGCGCGCGATGCACGCGGGTCCGGCGGTGCAAGACTTTCGCGCCGCGTCAACCCATACGCCGGGTGCCGTGCTGCCGCACTACAATGTCGGTCTGCTCGACCTACAAGCGGGCGACTATGTCGCCGCCGTCGCAGACTTCGACCGCGCCCTCGAGCTCGGTGGTCCGCGCGCGGATGCGCTCATCGGCCGGGGAATCGCACAGCTCGAACTTAACCGCCACGAGCAGGCGGCGCAGGACTTCGAGGCCGCGCGCGCGCTCGACGGCCGCTCGGTTGCGGCCACACTCGGGCTCGGCGTCACGCTCGCCCGCGAGCCGAGCCGCGCCGCTCTGGCCCGGCCCTGGCTCGGCAAGGCGACCGCCCTCGATCCGACGCGCACGGAGCCGTGGCTGGCTCTCGCGGCACTCGACTTCGCGGACGCCAAGCACGCGAGCGCGCTCGCGCAAGTAGAACGAGCGCTCGCGGCGAGCCCCACCGCGGAGGGCTACTTCCTGCGGGGCCGCATCGAGGCGGCGCTAGGCAAGAGCGGCGAGGCCGAGCGGGACCTGCTGCGCGCGCTAGAGCTCGCGCCGCACTTCGCTGAGGCCCATCGACGGCTCGCCGAGGTCTTGCTGGCGCGACAGCCGCCCGAGACGGCGTCGGCGCGCGCGGCGATGCATCGCGCCCTGCTGCTCGACCCGACCAATCAGGCCTTAGCGGAGCAGCTCACGGCGTCCTACGCCGTCGATGGGATTACAGCCAAGGAGCGGGCCGAGTACGAGGCCACGCACGGCTTCGCGGCGGATGCCTCGGCCTGGCAGCAAAAGCAGCGCCGCTCGATCGCGGTGCTACCTTTCGTCGTGCTCGATGAGGGCGCCGACAAGCCCCTCGGCCCGGGTATCGCGCGCGCCGCCCAGCTTCTGCTCGGCGAGTTGAGCGGCGTGAGCGTCCGGGCAGGCGAGGCCGTCAAGAACGGCGATGATGCGGCGAGCGGTCGTGCCCTAGGGGTCGAGGCCGTCGTCGGCGGCACCGTGCGCCGCGAGGGCGAACAACTCGTGCTTACGGCTCGGATCGTCGAGGCGGCGGACGGCAGCGTGCGCCAGAGCGCCGAGGTGCGTGGCGACGCGGCCGGCCTGTTCGCGCTACTCAAGGAGCTGTGCTTGACCGTCGCCTACGGCTACGCGCGCATCTCGGTGGCCGAGGATTGGCGGCTCGTGCATGCGACGGAGACCTCGCTCGCGGCGCTCAACGCGATAGGCGAGGCGCGAGCGGCCCTCACGCTCGGCCAGAGCGACACCGCACGGCAGCACTATGCTGCGGCGCGCACGCTCGACCCGGTCTACGTCGGCCTCCTCGACGACGCGACGGCGCTCTTTGATGCGCACGAGCGCGCTCTCGCCAACGCCGCAGCAGAAAAACTCGCCGACGCTCAGGCGCGGGCGTGGGCGCAAGCCAAGGCCGCGAGCGACGCGTTCGACGCGCGCTTCATGTACGCGGGCGCCGCGCTGGCCCTCGGTGGCCTCAGCGCCGTCGCGCTCGGCGCCTATGACGGCAATCAATCGAAGAAGCTCCAAGCCTCGGTGCAAAACGACACGCCGCTGATGCAAGCCCTCGAACACGAGCACGCCGCCAATGACGCCGCCCGACGGGCGACCACGCTCTTGATCGGCGGTGGCACCGGGATGCTCGTCGGTGGCGCCTTGATGGCTATCGGCTTGTGGCGGGCCGAAGACCCCGCCCTGCATCTCGAGGTCATCGCCGCGCGCGGCGGTGCCACAGCTTCGGCGGCTTGGGCGTGGTAGCACCGAGCGACGGACCGCTTTGCTCATCGCTCGGCCCCATCGCGCGCCGCGGCCGACCCGACCCGGGCGACTCGGTATCACGACCACGCAGGGCCCCGAGTGAGGACCGGCCGTCGCCTCGGGGCCGGTGGGCACACCGGCTGAGCGCGGGGTCGGGTGGCAGAGCAGCGCGCTTTTGTCGCCGCGCCTGGGTGTGCGTGGTCTCGAAGGGGGGGCGATCGCGGCCGAAATGGGCTGACCTCTCGGCAGCGAGACCGATCGTCATGTCGGCGGTGATGGCCGAGGGCGGCTCGTTTCGCTTCGAAGCTCGATCATGCTGCCCGGCGCGTCAACGCTCGTGACGCCGGCTAGCCGATCATCCGTTCAGCGTGATCGATTTCGGCCGGAATCGGCGACCGAGATGAAACGGAATCAGTGATCGCTTTCGGCCGGAATCGGTGATCGACTTGGGCCGGAATACGCACCATTCGCTCATCACCTTCTCCGCTGCGCGGTTCCCGCGCTATCCAATTGATACTCGCGGTATCAAAGTATCTGGCCATGATCACGGGCACCGGCCGTCCATCGCCGTGCGCCTTGACGGACCGCTAGACAGCGCCAGCCCACGCGCGCTAGCTTTCGCCCATGACCGACGCCAACGAAGTCACGCGCTTTCATCCGGTGACCCGCAAGATCGCCAAGCAGATGGCCGAGTTGCTCGAGACGGCGGCGCGAGCGGCCACGCCTCCTACCGCCGATACGCGCCTCGACAGCTGGATTGCCGTCATCGCCTCGCACCCCGACCGCGAGACGATCGGTCTCGAGCTCGTCGTTCTCACCCAGCAGTGTCTCGATGCAGGTGCCAGGGCGGCCGCTGACACCTGCGCCCGCCTCGCGGTGCTCGGCGGGGAGATCTCCCCCGGACTGCTCGCACTGCTCGGTCGAAAATCCGCTGCCCAACGAGATTCGTCCCCGCCCGCCGAGCGAGCGCATAGCCCACTCAACGCGGCGTTGGCTGTTCCGCAAACCCACGGCGCGCGCCCCGGGCGCCGACGCTGAAACCCCCCCGCAGGCCGTGCCGGCGCGTCGCCGAGTGCGGGCGTGGTCGCGAGGCTAGTTCGAGTCGATGAGATCGACCCACAGATTGCGGATCGGGTGCCCTTCGCGCTCCTTGTTCATCACGTCGAGGAGGGTCATGACCAACTCGTTGTTGTGATTGGCCAGGACCGCCTCGTGAAACACCGCCTTGAGTTCAGTGTCGAGCACCGCCGTGCTTTCCTTCAGCGCGTCGCACTTGATCATGGCTTTGCGCACGGCCACGTCGTCACCGGCCGCCCGCGCCTTTTGGAGCTCCTTGATCGCCTGATCGAACTTTTTCACCCCGGCCGCGAACGCGGCCTCCTTCGGGGCGGTGCGTTGCAGCAGTTGATCAACGACACCGCGGGCCGTCTGCGACGCATTGAGCGCGCTACCGATCTCACCGAGGGAATAGCCGCCGTGGTCGGACGCGGCTTTGAGGATCGCTTCGATGTGCGCGGGCTGCAGAGTGCCATTGCCCGCCTTGAGTGCCGCCTTGACGTTCTCTTCTACCGAACGATCTGCTCTGGCCTGGAATTCGACGCCGACGCCCATTGTCATTCTCCTCGATGTCGAGCCGGCACAAGACCGGCGCATGCGCGCGCCGCGCTTGCCTAGCTCTTGTGGAAGACCCATACGAGCACGCGAGGATGCCGTGCGTCAAGCGCAGCGAAAAGACGTCGCCCCGGGGCGATTTTCAGCCTGCGCCAGCCGTGGCAGTGTGGTGCGCCACCTGCGACCACAACTCACCGGCCGAAGCGCGCGGTGGGCCGGTCTTCTTGAGTACGTAGCACTGAAACAGCGTGTCGGTCGTCGGGTCGCGCGCGAGGCGCTGCTCGATGGCGAGCCCGAGGAGCACAAACAGGCTCTCGCTCAGCAAGATCGGCGCGTACCCGAGAACGACGACGTGGCCCCCCACTTTGACGCGCGCGAGCAGCACATCGAAGAGCTCGTGCGCCTGACGCGTGTCGACGCTCTGAGTCACGAGCAGGCGCAAGAACAAGTAGTCGATGCTCTCCGCGGGCACCCGCGTGCGCAGCGCGTCGCCGAGATGGCACTCGTCGAGGCGCGGGCGGGCCCAATCGACCATCTCTTCGCTCAGATCTTGGCCAATGACGTAACAGCGCGGATGCTCGGCCTTGATGGCGGCGAGAAACGTCCCGGTGGAGCAGCCGGGGTCGAAGATGCGACAACCGCCGAGGTCCCGGCGGGCAAGCCAGCGCAGCGTCCACGCGCGAAACGGGGCCTCGCCCGCGTCGAGACACGCGGCGATCTGCGGCGTGAGGACCCAACCCGCGGGATCCGAGGTGACCTCTCGGCCAAAGCGCCCGCGCAGCATTGGATAGGGGAACGTCACGTCGCACGAGGTATCGCTCTTCGCCTGCGCGAACGCGTCCCGTCGCTCGGCGTCGCTCCAGCAACGATAGAACACGAGCACGCGGTCTTCGCTGAGGCGGTGCTCGATGACCGAGCCGAGCAGCATCGACGACGAGATGAGGGGTCCATGGAGACTCGTGGCGGTGCCATCAAGCCACAGCGCCGAGAGCCGCTTGCGCCCGACCACCTGCTCGTGGCCGACGCGCAGCAAGAAGATCGCCTCGGGATGGCGGTGCAATGGCTCGACGAGCACGTCGAGGTCGCCCGCGACAGACGCTCGCTGCGGGGCGTAACGAGAGAGCTCGTAGAGGATCTCGTCGAGCCACGGGCGCGCCCAGTCCTCGGCGGCACCTGCACGCAGCGCGAGGATTCGCGCCCGCGCACCGGATACGTCACCGGACGCAATCATCGCCCGCATCGCCGCCAGGCCATCGGCGAACGACTCATCCGCCTTAGCCTTCGACACGATCACGCTCCGTCGCAGCGGCTTGGCCAAGCTCGGCGAGGATGGTGGCACGTTGCTCTTCTACAAAGAGATACTCGAGATGAAAGTGGTGCTGATGGCCGCGGCTCCGGTCGCCCACCAGGCGCTCGTGCACCTCGCGATCGATGCGCTCGCGCCCCTCGGCATGCCAGCGTGCGCGTCGTCGCGCACAGGCACGTACGAAGGCCTCGACGTGCTCGAGCGGATGAATCGCAGGCGCGAGGTCGGTGCCAAGTAGACGCACCGCGTGCGGCACGGCCACCAACGGCACAAAGAAGGTGAGCGAGCGCAAGGCCACGCCGCCGCGCAACGCCCACTCGGGCGTGTGCGCAAACACCCTTTGGCCAGCCGCGAGGCGACTCATGAGCAGGACCTCAAAGGGCTCGTCGACGAGGGCCCGCTCCTCCTCGCCGAGCGTGGGATAGGCGCGGTGTCGCAGCGCCTTGACGCGTCGTTGCAGCGGCGAGAGCTGCTCTTCGGCGGCGTGCGGATCCCACCGCCCGAACGTGCGCGCGTAGACCAACGCCTCCTCGAGCAGAGGAAAGTCGAGCCAGCTCGTATGGTCGTTGATGAAGCGCGAGTCCCAGATCTCGCCGCAAAAAGGCACGACACCGTGCTCCTCGAGCAGCAACCGAAGCGGCAGCAAGCCGCCGAGACGCCGCATGCCGAGGAGCGTGGGCGCGGCAGTCCCGTGGAACTGCGAATCAAGAAGCGTCGCGGCGTGCTGACGCAGAAAGGCGTAGGCGGCGTTGTCGACTATTTCCCGCGCCCCTTGCGACCCCAGGGCGCCTCGTTCGATCCGGTTTGGCGCATCCCGAGTTGCGCCAGAATTGGGCTTGGGTATTCCTGACCGAAGTGCGCCGCGTACAGGAGGTCCACCGTGTCGCCGAGCTTGACCGACGCCGCACCAAGGCTCACGTCACCGCCGAGGAACGTTGGCCCCTCGGTCGGCTCGTACCACACGCGGAACGTCTGATGCAGCCCGGCGCGACCAAGCGGCAGCTCGTAGCTGCCATCGGCGTTGATCTCGCACGCGAAGCGTTTGCCGGATTCGAGGTTCTTGGCGACGATGGTCTTTAGCCCCTTCGTGGCGCCGGCATCGCCCTTCATACTCAAGGTGCCGTCCGCTTGCGAGCGCATCCACTGACCCTCGAGCGCAAAATGTCGCTCCAACTCTAGGATCTTGGCACAGGCGTCGAACCTGGAATCGACGAAGGCGAGGAGCTGGGCGGCGAGGGGGTTGCGCTCGATGGTCGCGCGCTCGGACTTATCCACATGGAAGTTGCGCGTCAGACCGAGAAGTTTGAGCGCCGAATAGTGTTCCCCGGCACAACCCGCATCCGTATAAACGCGGGAGCCGAACAAGCCGACATCCGCGCGGTCGATACCGTCGTAGGCCGCTCTCATCCGATTGATGAAATCGAAATGGGTGAAGCGCTCGCCACCGCCGAGCGACTGGAGAGTCGCCCGAATCGTCGGGTCCTTGATCTTGGCCGTGTCGACGAGCCCCTTGTCGTCCGTCGCGCCTGCCGCTTCGCCAACGAGGTAGTCCCACTGGGTGCGTACAAATTCGAACCGAATACTGTCAGAGCTTCCCATCGCCATTGCCTCCTTGGTATAGGTCAGCGAGCGGGCCCGCCCCTGACCACTTATCTGCTCTATCGCGGCTCTAACACGCCCATAACAACGGCGTCAATTACAGCCCTCACGCCGACGTGGTCCGAGCTGAGCGCCTAGGCGCGCGGGCAGACGTCGAGTTCGCGAATGTAGGCCCTTTAGGGCTGGCGCAGCCCCGAGCGAAAGTAAGTCGCGAGGGTGCCTGTCTGGCCGCGCTTGTCCCCCATCTCAGAAGGACGCCGCGCGGCCGGTCAAGAGCGACGGGCCCGGCTGCGGCGCGACGTCTTGCTCTGCGTGCTCGGGGCTCGGCACGCGCGTGTCGTATCCATAGGGCCGCCGCAAGCCTCCGTCCAAGCGACCTACGTCGGGTTTCAGTTCCCCGCCATGTGTCGAACCCCGCTGTAGATGAAAGATGCAAGCTCGGCGTCGCCGCCAATCTGCACGGCCACGCCGCTGTGAGCCCCCGCCGCCACCACATCCTGCTGCGGGGCCATTCGCACGCTCATCCACGGGCCGAAGCCCGCCCGGCCGCAAGCCGCACCTACCAGCATCATCGTCAGCGCTAGCCACCACGCTCTTCGCCGGCGGCGCCATTGGCTGACCGCCGCCAAGGCGAGGGCCCCGAGCACTGCAGGCCACGCCGCCGGCGTCTGCGCGCAGCCGGTTGCCACCGCCGCCGGTCCAAACGAAAACGTCACCAACCAGTGCGCTTCAGTACCGGCTTGTAACGCCGAATTCGGCGACAACACCGCGGTCAGGTCCGTTAACCCCGCCGTCTGAGCCAGCAGGACATCGTTGACTCCAACCTTCCCATCATCATCGACGTCATCATACAGGCTGGCGCCCTGCACCTGGCTCGCCTCCGGCGTGTCCTCGACGTGCACCGTCAACGTGCCCAGCCGAACGTCCTCGTCGGCCGAGGCTGCGACCACCAGCCGCAGCGCCGGCACGTCCGCCGCCGCTGCCGGCGGTCCTAACGGCCGCTGCGTCACCGTCAGCCGCGGCGGCGAGGTGATTGTGCCACATGCGATCGGCGTGCCCGGCTGGCAGATGCCGCCGCTTGCGCAAAGCTCGTCGCCGTTGCATAGATCGGCGTCCGCGCACGAAGTCCCAGCCGGCGCCGGCGTCCCCAGGATGCACGTACCGACGTCGTCGCAGACGTTGCCGTGCATGCAGAGATTGCTCGCCGCGCACGCTGTACCCGCGCTCGCCGGGATGCCCGCCTGGCACGTTCCCGAGCCGCAGGTGTCGCCGATGGTGCAGGGATTGCCATCATCGCAGCTCGTGCCGTCCGCCTCGCTCAGATCCGCAGGGCACGCGGCCGTGACGCCGTCACAGCGCTCTTCGAGGTCGCAGTCGTTGGCGGCAGGCCGACATGACGCGCTGGCCGCAGTCACGCTGCAGGCGCCGCTGCCGTCACACAGGCCGTTGGCGCAACCCAACGCCGGACATTCGTCTCTGAGGTCCTCGACTGTGCTTTGATTGACACACGCGCCGGTGACGCACTTCTGGCATGGACTACATTGAGTATCGAGCGTACAGGGCGCACCCGCGATGACGGCCGTCTGCGCGCTCGCGGTCGGCGTGCCGCCTGCGGCGTTGGACGCGGTGACGACCACGCGGAGCGTGGAAGTGACATCCGCCGCGACGAGCCCATACGTCGAGGCGGTGGCCCCGCCAATGGTGACGCACGACCCGCTGCACCGCCGCCACTGATAGGCGTAGCCCGTCGGCGACCCGGTCCACGTCCCCGTCGTCGCCGTCAGCGTTTGTCCCACGCTCGTCGCTCCGGAGATGCTCGGCAAAACGGTATTGAGGGGCGCCCCGACGCAGCCGTTGTTGAGCAGTATGCTCACGTCGTTGCTGCCGGAGTTCGCCACCGCGAAGTCGAGATTGCCGTCCCCGTTGAAGTCGGTGGCTGTCACGGCGGCAGGCCCCATGCCAGCGGTATAGTTGACCGCGGCCTGGAAGGTGCCATTGCCGTTGCCGAGCAACACACTGACGCTGTTGCCTACGAGGTTAGCGACCGTGAGGTCGACTCTTCCGTCCCCGTTGAAATCGCCGGCGACTACCGAATTCGACCCGGAGCCGGTGTCATAGTTGACCGCCGCCTGGAAGGTGCCGTTGCCGTTGCCGAGCAATACACTAACGCTGCCCACCCCATAGTTCGCGACCGCAAGGTCGACCTTACCATCCGCATTGAAGTCGCTCGCGGTTACCGAATTTCCACCCGAAGCTGTGGCATAGTTGACCGCTGCCTGGAAGGTGCCGTCGCCGTTGCCGAGCAACACACTCACGTTAGCGAGGACGCCCGTGAGCGCGAGGTCGGCTTTTCCATCCCCGTTGAAATCGCTCACCGTCAACGCGTTGGGCGCTGGAGCGACGACATAGTTGACGGGCGCCTGGAAGGTGCCGTTTCCGTTCCCTAAGAGAATGCTGACGTTGCCGTCGGTATTGTTGGCGAGTGCGAGGTCGAGATTGCCGTCCGCATCGAAATAGCCCACCGCGACCGCGTAGGGAGCCGTACCGACAGCGAAGTTGACCGCTGCCTGGAAGGTGCCATTGCCGTTGCCTAACAGGATGTTCGCGGTGCCGCTGCTGACGGCAGCGACTGCGAGGTCGACCACCGAATCGCCATTGAAGTCGCCGGCCGCCACGCCGTGCGGACCGGCACCGGAACCGGCGGAATAGTTGGTCGTGGCCTGGAAGGTGCCGTCGCCGTTGCCGAGCAACACGCTGACGAAATCGGCGCTCAAGTTCGCGATCGCGAGGTCGGCCTTGCCGTCAGCGTTGAAGTCTCCCGTGACTGCCGAGTCAGGATACGTGCTGGCGTTGTATTTGACCGCGGCATCGAAGGTACCGTCGCCGTTGCCGATCAATACGCTCACGCTGTTGCTGCCCCAGTTGGCGACTGCGATGTCGAGCTTGCCGTCGCCGTTGAGGTCGCGCGCCGTCGCCGATTGGGGGCTTTTGCCGACGGCGTAGTTGACGGCGGCCTGAAACGTGCCGCTGCCATCACCCAAGAGCACGCTGACGTTGTTGTTGCCATAGTTCGTGACGGCGAGGTCGACCTTGGTGTCCCCATTGAAGTCGGCGGCCGTCACCGAGCTCGGATTCGTGCCTGCGCCATAGTTGACCGCGCCCTGAAACGTGCCGTCACCGTTGCTGATAAACACGCTCACATTGGCGCTGAGCGCGTTCGCGACCACGAGGTCGACCTTGCTGTCCCCGTTGAAGTCGCCGGTCGTTACTGATTTTGGTTTGGTGCCGGCGGCGTAGTTGACTGCGGTCTGGAAGGTGCCGTCGCCGTTGCCGAGCAGGACGCTCACGTCGTTGCCGCTATTGTTGGCGACCGCGAGGTCGACCTTGGCGTCGCCGTTGAAGTCGCCCGTCGTCACCGAATAGGCAATCGAATCGGCGGGATAGTTGACCTCGGCCTGAAACGTGCCGTTGCCGTTGCCGAGCAGCACGCCGACGTTGGCGCCATTGGTGATCGCGAGGTCGATCTTCGCGTCGGCATTGAAGTCGCCCACCGTCACCGAATACGGACCCGTCCCGGCGGCGTAGTTGACCGCGGCCTGGAATGTGCCGTTGCCGTTGCCTAGAAAGACGCTGACGTTATTGCTGGCGTAGTTCGTCACCGCGAGGTCGACCTTGGCGTCCGCGTTGAAGTCCCCCACGGCCACCGAATTGGGGCCGGTGCCAGCGCCATAGTTGACCGCGGCTTGGAACGTGCTGTTGCCGGTGCCCAACAGAACGCTGACATTGTTGGTCGTGGAGTTCGCGATCGCGAGGTCGACCTTGGCGTCGCCGTTGAAGTCCGCCGCCGCCACCGAATTGGGGTACGTCCCGACGCTGGCCACGGGCACCGTCCCCATGATGAGCGTGCTATTGCACACGAGCGTTTCTTGGCGCGCCGCACCTACGACTGAAACGGACACGGATTCGTCGGTGCGGCAACCGAAGGCGACCAACACCAGCGCTCCGCCAAGACGCCAGCGCGACGCCCGACGAGCCCACCGCAACGATGCGCGTCGCCGCACGACCGGGGCGGACTCGGCCTGGAGTTGCCTCACGATCCCATCCCCCTGACCCCCCGATCGCATCATAGCCGCCAGAGCCGACTTTTGCCATTCTGCCGGCCCTCTTGTGTTCGACGAGGGCCGAGCGGCAGAGCCACGTCTGCGCAGCGAGCCGTGTCGAGAGCGAGAGCGGTGAAAGCCTCGTGCGGGTCGTCGTGGAGGGGGATCTGTCGAACACGCGCAAGTACAAGACAAAGTAGACAGACCCTCCCTCGGCCGAGGCCACGGCTGTGCACGGCATTCACGATGCCGACGTAGCCGCCGAGCCCACGGTTGCCGCTGTGGCGCGGTGCCGGGCGACTTCGAGGAGCAGGTCGCCGCCGACAAAGCTGCGAGGATGAGCGGCATACGCATGGCCGTCGAGATGAGGATTGAGCCGGTCATGAACTCTCCCTCCGGCGTGGCGACGGGAGACCGCAGGCCAGGCAACACAAGATAACACCTACGCTTCGGGGTGGTCCTGGCTGGCGCACTCGACGCTACGCACGCGCTCGTCGACCAGCGCGCACCGGGGGCGTCTGAGCGGGGCAACCGGCGCGTTTTCTGCTCTGCTGCTCCCCTTTCCTGACGCTGACGGTCGCGCGTTGCAGTGCGAAGGTGGATTGTGCTTGCGCGGCGCCGCTCGAGCTGGTGAATTGTAGCGTCACACGGTCGTCTCCTGCGCGGGGGACGGGAACCTAGCCAAAGCGAAGGACACCGTATCATGCCGAAGACCGCTATCGTGCCCGCACCGTTTGCGCCCTTGTTCGACCAGGCAGAGAAGTGCGTCGAGAGCTTCTTCGCGGGCTTTCGCCGAGAGCCCGAGCGGGGCACGATCTATGTCGGCGAGCAGCGCTACGTACTCGTGCGCGCCGAGAGCCTATTCGCGGCGCTCTACGAGAACCTGGCCTCGGCCTTTGGCGACGAGCAGGCTGACGACCTCATCTACAACATGGCGCGCGTCATCGGCACCGCGGACAGCGTCGCCTTCGCCAAGGACCGCAAGCTCACCGACGCCAACGCCAAGCTGTCCACTGGGCCGGTGCACTTTGCTTATACCGGCTGGGCATCGGTCGAGATCTACCCGACGTCGCGGCCGGCGACTGACCAGAGCTACCTGCTCAACTACCAGCATCCGAACACCTTCGAGTCGGAGATCTACAGGCGGCGCGACAAGCGCGCCGAGCGCCCGGTGTGCCGCTTCAGCGCCGGCTACTCGGCCGGTTGGTGCAGCGCAGCCTACGGCATCGAGGTACACGCGCGCGAGGTGACCTGTACGGGGCGCGGTGACGCGCGCTGCGAGTTCATCATGGCGCCCTTCGACAAGCTCGACGAACATCAAGCCGCCTTGTACGGGAAGAAGAAGTAGCCATGCCAGACGCCGTAGCCGCGGGCCCTTTGCACGAGCGGGTACGCGCTGTCGTAGCCAAGTATAGCAAGCTCGCCGACGCCATCGTGCGCGCGCAGTGCAAAGCGGTCGGCCGCGCGCCCGAATCCATCTCGCACGCCGATCTGCCGACGCTCGCCGCGAACATTGGCCGCGCGCTCGGCATGTTCACCTCGCCCGAGAAGGGCCGCGCCGCGGCCGAGGAGATTCGGCGCCTCGGCTAGCCCAGGGTTCGCCGCATGTGATCTCTTCATCTCTCCCCTCTTGGCATGGCAGCCGTCTCAATCGTCGAATGTTTCCCGGCATGGTGGCGGCTGCGGTGATTCACTATCTCGTCGCCAAGATCATTTGGACCGCTCCTCTTCGGCCGTGCCTGGTGCTCCCGGGCGTGCTGGACCGCGGCAGTGCTCGACCTGCTACCCTACGTCCGACCCGCGGGTCGGCCGAACCGGCTGTGGGAGCGGGGCCGGGTGGTCATGCTCGCGCTGCACCGACTGTTGCGCTTGCGAGAAGACCTGTCCGAGGAGTGTATCCTCTGCCAGTTGTGCGTGAACACTTGCGCTCGCAATGTGCTCGAGGTCGGCTTTGGGCTCGACCGTGGTCGCGACGCGCTCGAGCATCGCCCGGTCGAGCAGAGCCTTCCCATCACCGCCGCTATCACGCACAATGCGAGCTTCGCACGACGACGCCATGAACAACCGCCCCGCTGTTGACCCGTTTGTACCCAAGCTCGACGGCAGGATCGTCGCGCTCATCGTCGGCGCCAAGCTGCTCGTTCACCTCGCGACGTGCGACCGCTACGGCTATTTCCGCGACGAGCTCTACTTTCTCGATTGTGCCCGCAATCTAGCGTGGGGCTATGCCGACCACGCGCCCCTCATCGCCGTCTACGGAAAGGTCGCGCTGCTGTTGGGCGGCTCCCTGCCCGTACTCAGGGGTATAGCCGGCCTTGCCGGCGCCGGCCTCGTCATGCTCGCGATCGTACTGGCTCGCGAGCTCGGCGGTGGTCGATTCGCGCAGGCCTTGGCCGGCCTGACTGTGCTCGCCGCGCCGATGAACCTGGCGATCGCGAGCTTGTTCACGATGAACGTGTTCGAGCCGCTCTACTGGATGGGGGCGGTGCTCGTGCTCGTTCGGATCGTCAAGACCCAAGACTCTCGACTCTGGCTCTGGTGGGGTCTTCTCGTCGGCTTGGGACTCATGAACAAGCACTCGACCGTGTTCTTTGGCTTCTCGGTCGTCGTGGCCCTCGCCCTCAGCCCCGAGCGGCGAGAGTTCCTGCGGCCGTGGGTCTGGCTCGGGGGGACCGTCGCGCTCCTCATCTTTCTGCCGAACGTCATCTGGCAGGTGACCCACGACTGGCCGACCCTCGAGATGCTGGACCGAGCGCGAACCACCGGCAGGAACGTGGTGTTGGGCCCGGCCGCCTTCGTCGGCCAGCAAGTCCTCGCCTTTCACCCGCTCTTGTTGCCGGTCTGGCTCACCGGGCTCGCCGCGTTGCTCTTCGGCAGACTGAAGCAATTCCGCGTCCTCGGGATCGCTTTCGCGGTGTTCTTCGCGGTCATGTTCGCGATGAAGGCCAAGGTCTACTACCTGGCGCCCGTATACCCGCTGCTCTTTGCCGCCGGGGCCGTGGCCATCGAAGGCCACCTCGAGCGCTGGCGGTGGGCGCGCGGACGCCTGCTGCCGCGAGCGCTGCTCGTGGGGCTCGTGGTCCTGGTCTTCGCGACGTCCGCCCCCGCCATGCTGCCGATCCTCGCGCCCGCGCAGCTCATCGCCTACCAGGAGGCCCTCGGGGTTCGGGCCGGCAAGACCGAAGTTCGCCACGTCGGACCGCTCGAGCAGCGCTTCGGCGACCAGTTCGGCTGGGAAGAGCTCGTGGCGGAGGTGGCGGCGATCTACGACGCGCTCCCTGTCGAGCAGAGGGCGCGCACCGGGATCTTTGCCAGCAACTATGGCGAAGCCGGTGCGCTCAACCTCTTCGGTCCCAAGTATGGCCTGCCGCCGAGCATTTGCGCTCATCTGAGCCACTACTTCTGGGGGCCGAAGGACTTCCAGGGTGACACGCTCATCTGGCTGCAATGGTCCCGCGAGGGTATTGCGCATCACTGCCAGACGGTTGAGGAGGTGGGCCGGCATTCCCATCCGTGGGGAATGGCGGAAGAGAATCGGTCGATCTATATCTGCCGCGGCCTCAAGAAGCCGCTGTCCGAGCTCTGGCCGACGCTCAAGCACTATGACTGACGTGGCCGCTCGGTCGTCGTCGTGACGGCTCCAGCGGCAGCGCCGACACTGTGTCGGGTCGCGTTGGATAGCCTCGGTCGAATCGAGCCACGATGAACCCTCCCATGTGCTGGTTCGTGGCCCCCTAGCACGCATGCCTCGGCTCCCGGCCTCGAGGCGCCGGCATCTCTGCAAACCCGCACCCACACGCTGGCCGGGGACCGCCTCCTGATCGCGGACGGCGCGTGAAGCTATCGGCCAGTCGCGACACATACGATCACCAACCGGCGTCTGAAGACCATTGGTGATAAATCCAGATGCGCTGGGGCCGAAGACGTCTTTTGGCCATTCGCGCACGAGGCCGCAGGGGCCTGCGCCGCGAAACGAAACAGGAGATCAGACCCATGCCAGAGTTCAAAGCCACGGACGCCAGCACCCACCGGCTTCTTGCCGCTCTCATCTTGCTGACGACCTGCGGATGCACATCGGGCACGGTGTCAGTTCAGCCGAGCAGCGCCAAAGGCATCACCTCCTTCGAAATCCAAGGAATCGCTGGCGCCATTGGGGTCGACACGATAGCGCTGCGCCTGCTGTTCGGCGCCAACCTCACGAGCCTCGTGCCGACGATCGTGCACGAGGGCGCGAGCATCTCGCCTGCAAGTGGCATCGCGCAAGATTTCGCCAATCCGATCGTGTATACGGTCACCGCGGCTGACGGCTCGACCAAGACCTATGCGGTGACCGTGACAACGACCGCGGCTCCCTCCTCGGCAAAGAACATCACGTCCTTTGAGCTCATGAGCGTTGCCGGGACGATCGGTGTCGACACCATCGCCGTGACTCTCCCCGCCGGCACTGCCGTGACGAGCTTGGTACCCGCCATCGCGCACGAGGGTGCGAGCATCTCCCCTGCAAGCGGCGTCGCCCAGGACTTCTCGAGCCCTGTGAGCTACACCGTAACCGCGGCCGACGGCTCGACCAAGGTCTACGCGGTGGCGGTGAGCGCCGGCTCCGCGGCCATCACAACGACAGTATCCGCGTCGGCGACGCCGACCTCGGTGGCCTACAAGGGGACCGCCGACATCACCTGGTCGTCCACCAACAGCACGTCCTGCACGTCCGCCCCGGGCGGAATCTCCGGTCCGGCGGGAACCTACACCACACCGCCGCTGACCACGACGACCTCCTATGTGATCACCTGTGCCCGCAATAGCGGAGTGACTCTTCCCTCGTTTTGCGATTTCTATCGCACCGGCAGGCCCCTTGGTGCCGCGCTTGATATGGGGGCCATTGAGGGGCCCTAGAACGCCGATCAGAAGAAGCGTGAATGAAAGAGACCACCCTACCTACCTAGAGTCTTTCAGACGCGAGGCCGAACGCGACTACGGCCCTTCGATGGCACCGATATCGGTACTGCCGTTCTGGGGCCTCGTCGCTTCGAAGAAGTCCGACCACACGCGGACGCTCGACAGGCCGGTGTCCCGAGCGTAGCTGCCTGCGCCGAGGGCGAAGTCCGCGGGAACGGCGGGCGTGGCACTCATCCACCCCGGAACCGTGCGCAATTGGGGGTCGGTTGAGTTGTTCGATTGGGTGAGATTGGTCGAGCCGGCATCGTTGTTTATCATTCTCGTTCTCGTGTCGACCGGGGAGTTCGGGCTGAACCCCAAATTGTTCACCACTATTGTGTCATCGACGTTGCCAAAGAACGCAACTCCGTAGAAATCGTTTGTGCCTGGGCTGTAGAAGCTATTGTTGATGATATGCGTTCTGACTGGCGGTGGGTCTCCGGTTCCTGTTCCGTACTCCGCCCCTACTCTTATGAATTGGTGATACAGGGCTTTGGTTCCATCAAATATGTTGTTTCGTATGGTTATATCCGCCCCCCTGGCGAGCAGTTGTATCTGGGTTGCGGTGCCGGCGATCATCCAGTTGCGCTCGAAGATGATATTTCTCAGGCGCTCATCCCGATCAAAGTCCTCTGGGGTGAGTCCAGCGCCGTAGGCGTTGCCATACGCAGCGCCGGCACTCGAGCCGTCACCTCCAATGAACTTGTTATCAGCCACGATTGCCTTCTCCGTGTACCCCGTCGTATTTAGGAAGACTCCAACAGGGTGGATGTTCGTGAGGTAGTTATACGTTGCGTTGATGTTCCCGCCGCTCGCTGGCGCATTGCAGGTGACACCGGGAACGCTCAATGTCGAGTCGCACCAGGCTGTGCTATGCAACTTCAGGAGCACGTGATTTGCCGATGTTCGTGCCAGTACGTTGTGCGCAATCACGGCGTTCTCTGCGTAGGTGACTCTCACGACATGAGAGCCCATGCCCAGGCTACTGGCCAGGTTGCCGAGCGCGTTGCCTTGTATCGCCTCTCTTGAACAACACCCTCGTGCCGGTCAGCGCATAGGTGTTGACGGCCGCTGCAAAGCTCGGCTGCATGACCGTGAGAGCGCCCGTGGGACAATTGTCGGCTCCCGCTGTTGGCGTGGTTGTGGCGCCAACACAAACGGTGTTGGCACCGGCAAAGACCACGTCGGGGTCTTGCACGGTGATCGTGGTCTCGGCGGTGCCCGTGTTTGGTCGACGCTCCTCCTGCTACTTCAGTGGCCCGCAAAGTGACCCTGCCCGGTCAAACGCCGCGCTGTCGGCCGTTTCTCTTTGACGGCCCGTAATCGATGGCCTATAACGCAGGGATTCCATGTTTGCCGAATGGGGAGTCGATGAAAAATCAATCGGTCCGAGTTCTTCTGTCGGTCGGATTCAGCGCCGTTCTCGCGTTGCTGGTTGGCTGCGGCCGCCATTCTTCCCCCTCAGGCGGCGGCCAGGTCGCGCCAGTGATCTCCGCGTTTTCGGCCACGCCGGCAGCGGTAGCGGCTGCCACGCCGACATCGGTGCTCTGGAGTTGGGCTTTCGCCACTACGCCGTCGCCTGCGCCGAGTTGCACCATCGACCAGGGCGTTGGCGCGGTGGCGAGTGGCGGCGCCACCCGCGTGACTCTTTCGGCTGACACGACCTACGAGTTGACCTGCACCAACGCGGCGGGCTCGGCAACGAGGACGACGACCGTGGCGCTGGGCGCGCCTCCTCTGCAGCCGAGCGCCATCGCGGCAAACGACTCGCCCTGCCAGGGGGCCACGGGGCTGACGTATTCGGTCACCCCGGTGCCAGACGTCACCTATACCTGGAGCTTCGACGGCACTGGAGCCATCATCGCATCCGGCGAGGGCAGCCACAGCATTACGGTGGCCTATGTCGCCTCCGCGACCTCGGGCACGTGGATCGTCACGCCGTCCAACGCCTTCGGCGACGGACCGGAGCAAACGTTGCCGGTTGCGCTCCGAGCGTTGCCCGAGCAGCCGAGCGTCATCACCGGAAGCGCCTCCTTGTGTCAGGGCGCAAGCGGCCTGTCGTATTCGGTGACGAATGTGACGGGCGTCGGCTACGCATGGGCGTACACCGGGACGGGCGCGACCATCAGCGCAGGGCAGGGCACCCCGAGCATCACCGTCGACTACTCCGGTTCGGCGACGTCCGGTAGCTGGCTCGCCACGCTGTCTAATTCCTGCGGCTTCGGTGCGTCGAGCTCGCTCGGCATCGTCGTCGGTGCCATACCGGCGCAGCCGAGCGTCATCACGGGCGATGGCGCTGCGTGCCTAGGCTCTTCGCAGGGCTACAGCGTCACCGACGTGGCGGGTGTCAGCTACGCCTGGAGTTTTCCGCTCGGCTGGAATCAGACCGGCGGCACGACGACCCACGCCGTGACCGTCACGGTAGGCGCGGGCGCGGGCGATATCCAGGTGACGCCGTCGAGCAGCTGCGGCACCGGAACGCCCATCACGTTCGCTGTCGCGCCCGCGACCGTACCGTCACAGCCAAGCAGCATCACCGGTAACGTCACTCCCGATAGGGGCGCGTCGCAGACCTACAGCGTGACCGGCGTGGGCGGCGTCAGCTACGCTTGGAGCCTTCCTGCCGACTGGAATCAGACGACAGGCGGCACGAGCAATTCCGTGACCGTCACCGTCGGCACGAGTTCAGGAACGATCCAGGTGACGCCGTCGACTCTGTGCGGCGACGGCACAGCGCGGACGTTGGCGGTCACGGTGCCGGATTCGCTTGTGCAGATCGCAGCGGGTTTTTCCCACACCTGCGCCCTGACCGGATCCGGCAAAGTCTTTTGCTGGGGGAGTGATAGCGCCGGCCAACTTGGGGACGATGCAACTCTGGCCGACAAGGCCACGGCCACCGCCGTTAATACGACCAACCTTTCAGCCGATGACAAGATCTTTGTGCAGATCACGGCCGGCGGTTCCCACACCTGCGGGCTGACCGGCAAAGGCAAGGCCTTCTGCTGGGGGTGGGATGGCAATGGCGAGCTCGGAGACAACGTGTCGCTGGCCAACAAGGCCGTTCCGACGGCCGTGGATACGACGGGTCTTGCTGCCGATGATAAGGCCTTTGTGCAGATCAGGGCGGGCCTCGCGCATACCTGCGCCCTCAGCGGCAAAGGCAAGGCCTTCTGCTGGGGGTACGATGGCTACGGCCAACTCGGGGACGGCGGCACCAACACCGACATGCCTATACCGAGCGCCGTGGACACGACGGGCCTTGCGGCCGACGACAAGGCCTTTGCGCAGCTCACTGGGGGTGGCTCTCACACCTGCGGCCTGAGCGGCAAGGGCAAAGCCTTCTGCTGGGGGTACGACGGCTACGGCCAACTCGGGGACAGTGTTGCCCATGCCGACAGGGGCATACCGACAGCGGTGGATGCTACGGGCCTCGCCGCCGACGACAAGGCCTTTGCACAGCTCGTGGCGGGCGATTCTCATACCTGCGGCATCACCGGTAGAGGCAAGGCCTACTGTTGGGGCTATGATTCGACCGGCCAACTCGGGGACGGCGGCACCAACACCGACATGCCCATCATGATCGCTGTGGACACGACGGGCCTCGCGGCCGACGACAAGGCGTTCGTGCGGCTTGCGGCAGGCGCTTCCCACACCTGCGCGCTGACGACACAAGGCAAGGCCTTGTGCTGGGGCGACGACTCCTACGGCCAGCTCGGGGACGACGCAATCTTGACCGGCAAGTCCATACCGACCGCGGTCGATGCGAGCGGTCTCGCAGTCGACGACAAGGCTTTTGTGCAACTTGCCTCTGGCCAGCGTCACACCTGCGCGCTCAGCGCAGCGGGCAAAGCCTACTGTTGGGGACGAGATGACTACGGCCAACTCGGGGATGACGCAAACCTCGTCGACAAGGCCCTACCGACCGCCGTGCAAAGGACGGGCCTGGCGGTCGTCACTCCAGCATTGGTGCAGATCGCCGCGGCCCAGTACCACACCTGCGGGCTCACGGGAAAAGGCAAAGCCTTCTGCTGGGGATGGGACAACAACGGGCAGCTCGGGGACGATGCGGCGCTTGCCGACCAGCCCATACCTGCAGCAGTGGATACGACGGGCCTCGCGGCTGACGACAAGGCGTTTGTGCAGCTCGCGACGGGCACCTACCACAGCTGCGGCATCACCGGAAAAGGCAAGGCTTTCTGTTGGGGAAACGATGACTTCGGCCAGCTCGGCGACGATACGATGCCTGCCGGCAAGCCGACGCCGACAGCCGTGGACACGGGCGCTCTTGCGGCTGACGACAAAGCCTTTGTGCAGATCACAGCGGGCTATCAGCACACCTGCGGCCTCACGGGCGCCGGCAAGGCCTACTGTTGGGGACGAGACGACTACGGTCAACTCGGGGACGGCGCGACTTTGCTCGAAAAGCGCGTGCCGACCGCGGTCGATGCCACCGGCCTCGCGGCCGACGACAAGGCCTTCGTACAGCTCGCGGCCGGCTACTACCACACCTGTGGCCTTACGGGGGCCGGCAAGGCCTTTTGTTGGGGACGCGATGATTTCGGCCAACTCGGCGACGACGCGATCTTGGCCGGCAAGCCCGTGCCGAGCGCGGTGGACACGACCGGCCTCGCCGGCGATGACAAGGCCTTCGCGCAGCTCAGCGCGACCGGTGCGAACACCTGCGGTATCACCGCACAAGGCAAGGCCTTCTGCTGGGGAGATGACGGTTTCGGCCAACTTGGCAACGATGCACCGCTCGTTGACAAGCCGATACCGACAGTCGTCGACATGGCGGGGCTTGCCGCGGACGACAAGGCCTTCGTGCAGATTGCGGCGGGTAGCTACCACACCTGCGCCATCACCGGGTTCGGCCAGCCCTACTGTTGGGGGCGAGATGACAACGGCCAGCTCGGGGACGATGTCCCGGCCGTCAGCATGCCGCTGCCGACCGCCGTCGATACGAGCGTGCTGCAAGGTGGCGACAAGGCCATGGCGCAGATCACCGCCGGCGGTTTCCACTCCTGCGCCATCACCGCCGCTGGCAAGGCCTTCTGCTGGGGGTACGATGGCTTCGGCGCGCTCGGCAACGATGCGACCCATGTCGGCAAGCCGACAGCGAGCGCAGTGGACATGACGGGTCTGTGACGCACGACGGGTCGTTCGCAAGAGGGGCTTGGCGAGGAGCGGTAGCCGGGTCTATCGTCGTGGGGGGGGGGAAACGAATGGCCGGCGACCTCGACCTAAGAGCGCTCATCGACATCGAGGCCCTGCAACGCCTCACCGATGACCTGTACACCGCCACCGGCATCCCGTCCGCCATCATCACGCAAGCAGGCGAGGTGCTCACGGGCTCGGGGTGGCAGCGCATCTGCACGCAGTTCCATCGCCGTCACCCGCAGCTCGAGCGTGACTGCATTGCGAGCGACGTCGCCATCCGCAAGCGCCTCGACGAGAACGAGGACTTCGTCATCTACGAGTGTCCGCGTGGGCTCGTCGACGCTTCCTCGCCGCTCATCATCGACGGCGTGCACGTCGCCAACGTCTTTGCCGGTCAGCTCTTTACGACCCCGCCGAACGCGGAGCGCGAGCGCGTCTTTCGCGAGACCGCTCGCAGCTACGGTTTGGACGAAGAGGACTACCTCGCGGCCATGCGGGCCGTGCCGATTCTTCCGGATGCGCGCTTTCGCCCGGCCTTGCGCTTCCTCGCCCGCTTGGCGCGCCTCGTTGCCGAAACCGGCTTGGCGCGCAAGCGCGAGGTCGCCGCCGTGCAAGAGCTGCGGCAGGCCCAAAAGATGGAATCCCTCGGCACCCTCGCCGGCGGCGTCGCCCATGACTTCAACA
>Ga0315268_10001046_pt1 | contig 32298 bp, 26 predicted proteins | sample C1_top_MG_FD_204535 | JGI IMG/M metagenome (GOLD analysis project Ga0315268, IMG submission 204535) | Sediment microbial communities from Yellowstone Lake, YNP, Wyoming, USA - C1_top | ecosystem: Environmental > Aquatic > Freshwater > Lake > Sediment | place: USA: Wyoming | collected 2017-08-01
CTCCTGGCCAAGCTTTCGAGCGTTTTGGCCGGGTCGAGCGAATTCGTCCTCCGCCTGCCCAATCTCCTGGCCTATGCCGCCTATTTTCTTTTTTCATTCCTCATTCTCCATCGAGTCATCAAGAAGAAGCTTCTGGTCCTCCCGGGCTGCCTCCTGCTGAGCTTGAATCCCTATGTCCTGGATTTCTTCTCCCTCTGCCGGGGCTATGGACTGTCCTTGGCCTTTATGACGGCTTCCCTGTTTTTCTTCTTCGCCTTCGTCAATTCGCCGTCCGATAGGAGCCGCGGGCTGCGACTCTCGCTCGTGACTGCCCTCCTCGCCGTGATGTGTAATTTCAGCTTGCTCAATGTCTATTTGAGCCTGGTCGGGATTGCCTTCGTGTTCTTTATAGTTCATCGCGATCAAAACCTGCACGTTCCTTCGGGTCCGCCGCCGGCCGAGCGGCGCAAACGGAAACTCACCCTGCCGGTCATCGGCATCCTGGCAGCGGTTCTGTTTAACTTTTTAGTGCTTTCCCAGGATTTCACTCTGGCGGCAAAAAATTTCGAACCGGTGACTGTTCGGATCACGGGCCTCGACGAAGAGGACAAACAGCACTTCGACGTCTTTCGGCTCGACATCAAAAACCAGGAAAGGCGGCTTGTCAACGAAGGTGACGTCTGGACGTTGGACATGCTGACCTATTTCAAGGCCGTCAAGTTTCGCTTCCATCCCGACCTCTTGGATAAGATCAAGCAGATCGAGATCCGGATCGGAGCACAGAGGTTTATGATCGATGCCGCAGAGATGAAGAAATCCTACAGCTTGCGCCATAAAAGATATGCCGTTTTTTACAGCAATTATTCCATTTCCCTTAGAAGGTCCCTCATCCCGATTTTCCGGCCTGTCATAAACTGGAAAGGAGACGCGGACTTTCTTCCCAGTCTCTTCCAAAGGGCCCTTCTTATCTTGGGCATGTTCGTCTTGGCCGGCGTCCTCCTTTTCATCCTGGGCAGATTCCTGGCCCGGCGCAATATCGTGACCTCCGGCCAGTTCGGGCTTCTGGCGTCGATGACGCTCTGCGCCGCGGCTTTCGCCGGATACCCCCTCTACATGCTGAAAAGGAGCGGCGAGCTGTACTGGGGAGGCCGAGCGGGATTCGTCCAAGACACGATCCTCTCTCTGATCAATAATTCGTTCTACGGAAACCTTTATTTCCGAGAGCAGGAGTGGGTCATCTTCTTTTTCATTTGCCTCGTGACCATCGGTTTCTCGATCCTGCTCTTTCTCCATGTGCGGAAAAGGACTCTGGCCACGGTTCTTCCCGGCTTGTCCGTTTTCGCCATCCTCGCCCTGGTCTCCGTCTCCACCATTCTACAAAGGGCCCTGTTTGATAATCCCTATCTTCTCGGGCGAACGGGCTTATTCTTGATCCCCCTGTTCACGTTTCTGCTTCTGTTTCTGTTCAGCGAACTCGCCCGAAAACGGGCGGCTCTAAAAGTAGCGGCCATCGCCCTCTCGTGGGTCATCGCCTGTCTGGGCCTCTATCACTTCGTGGTGCGGGCTAACACGGGGATGACCGTGGAATGGAGAAGTGATGCGGACACAAAATCCTTGCTCAAAGACCTCGAGACAAGAAAATTCATAGACTCCCCGGAGCGTTCCAAACTCAGCCTGGGAATCGACGATACTTTTTATCCATCCCTGGCCTATTATTTAAAGCGGGGCGCATCGGCCTGGCTGGTTGTGGACACGGTGCCTCCGTATGCCGGCGACGATCTTTATTATTTGGAAGACGCCTTCGACAGCACCCGCAGGATCCTCTCCCAGTTGATCCTCATCAAGACCTACCCCCTGTCCGGGAATATTCTGGCGAAACTCAAGGAGGAGTGACGTTTGATGAGGGGCTCTAAAAAACCGAGCGCCATCGTTTCTTCGGCCATCCTCATCGGCTCTTCCTTGGCCTTCCTCATTTATGTGATCGTCCGAGCTGTGCGCGTGCCCTTCACGATTGACGAGGCGGCCACCTATCTTAATTATGTGTCATCGGACGTTCTGGGGATTTTCCGTTTTGACTCGACTAACAATCACTTCCTCAACTCTCTCCTGACAAAGCTCTGTTGGACGCTGGGCGGCTCGAGCGAGTTTGTTCTCCGCCTTCCCAATGTCTTGGCCTATCTCATCTACCTATTTTTTTCCTTCCGCTTGGTCCATAGGTTTGCTAAGGATAAGATCATCGCCGTCTGCGGATTTCTTTTGCTCAATTTGAATCCCTATGTCTTGGACTTCTTCTCCCTTTCCCGGGGATACGGCCTCTCCCTGGCCTTTCTGACTGCGGCCCTCTTCTTTTTTCTATCTTTCCTGGGCCAAACGATCGAAGGCCAGCCCGGCCAATACCGCCAACTCCAACTTTCCCTCTTCGCCGCCTCTCTGGCCGTCATGTCCAACTTCAGCTTATTGAACATTTATGTCAGCTTGGCGGCTCTGGCCTTCGGATTTTTTGTTTTCCTGAATCTCAAAAAAAGGCCTCGCCCTCCTCAGGCCGAGCCCGTTCTTGGAAAGCGTCCGCAGACGACGACCCGCTGGGTTATTCTCCTGGCCGCGGCCATCGTCTTCAATCTTCTGGTCATCTCTCAGGACCTCACCTTCGCCAAAAAGTTCTTCGAACCCGTCAGCATCGAGATCGCGGGTCTCGGCGAAGAAGAAAAACAGGATCTTCAAGTTTTTTGGGTCGGCTACAAAAACCAGGAAAAACAGCTCGCCTACCGAGGGGGCCTCTGGCAACGGGATGAGCCTATTTTTTATCGGGCCGTTAAATTCCGCTGCTCGACCGGCCTCCTGGACAAAATCCAAAAAATCGAAGTCACCATCGGCCGGACGAAATTCGGATTTCAAGCCGCCGATTTAAAACGCTTCAAGGATCCGGCGGGCAAAAAATATTCGGTGTTTTCCACTGATTATTCGATGTCCCTCGAACGATCCGCCCTCCCCATCTACAGGCCGGCGATCAATTGGAAGGGAGACCGGTATTTCTTTCCATCTTTCCTGGCGAGGGTGGTGCTGGTAGCCGGGGTCGGCGGCCTGATCACTCTGCTTATTTATGGAGCCGGCCGCCTCCTCGTCCGGAGAAATTTCCTATCGGCCGAACAATTCCGTCGCTTGGCCTGGCCGGCCTGGGGGCTCGGGATTTTTATTTTTTACGCCCTCTATATACTGAAGAGAGGAGAGGATCTGCCGATCTGGGGAATATCCGGGCACATCCGGGACACCTTGTTTTCGCTTATCAATAATTCCTTTTATGGAATGCTCTATTTCCGGGGGCAGGAGTGGGTGATATTTGGAACCGTCCTCCTGTCCGTCCTGGTCTCTTTGTTCCTCCTCTTCGTTCGCTGTCGAAAGAAAGCTCTGGCGGGAGCGTTTCCGGAATTCGCCCTCCTCGTCGTCCTTGTCCTATCGTCCCTGCTCATCATCCTCCAGAATATTCTGCTCCGGAATCCCTATCTCGTTGGCAGAACCGGGCTGTTCTTGATCCCCCTGTACGTGCTCTTTTTCGTGTTTCTCGTTCGCGACCTGGCGCAAGGAACGAAAATCCCGAAAATCGCCGTTTATCTTTTCCTGGGCATTCTTACAGCCTTGTCTGGTTATCATTTTGCCCGCACGGCCAATATGGTGATGACCGTGGAATGGAGAAGCGATACCGACATCAAATCTGCGATCGATGATTTGAGAGAGATCAAAGGGAAAGAGTTTGCCGGCCGTCCGACAATCAGCCTGGGAGTCTATGATCCTCTCTATGCGACTCTGCAATATCATTTCAGACGGCAACGGCCTGCCTGGTTCGAACTCAATCGAGTGCCCCCGTTCATCGGGAATGATTTCTATCTCTTGTCCGAAGACCTGGAGAACACCCGGGCGATTCTCCCCCGGATGATCTTGATCAAAAAATACCCTCTCTCCGAGAACGTTCTGCTGAAACCCAGATCCGAATGACTGAAAATGAAGCTTTCTAGAAAATCGATCACGATTATCTATCCCGGCTTTATCGTCGTATCCTCCATGTTTCTTCTCGTCTATGTCGTCCTGAATGCCGTCCGCGTCTCCTTCAGCCATGACGAGGCCATAACATTTCTAAATTACTTAAGCGGGGACATCTTCCAACTCTTTAACTTCATCTCCCCGAATAATCACTTCCTCAATACCGTCCTGGCGAAGATTTCTTATTTTTTCGGGGGGAACAAGGAATGGGTCCTCCGGCTTCCCAATGTCTTGGCTTATGTCTTGTACCTTGTCTTTTCTTTCCGGCTTGTTCACGCCTGGACCCGGAAGCCCCTGGCCGCGGCCGGCTTTTTGCTTTTGAACCTCAACCCCTATGTTCTGGATTTTTTTTCGCTCTGCCGGGGGTACGGATTATCCATGGGCTTCATGGTGGCGGCGCTTTTCTTTTATGTGTCTTTTCTTGACAAGACATTCAGTCAACACACGCCGGGCTCCAAAGACTTGTCCTGGTCTCTGGGCCTGGCGGCCTGCGCCTGCCTGGCCAACCTGGCTTTGCTGAATGTCTATATCGGCTTGGCTATTTTCACAATCGGGCTCTATATCATCTTGAACCGAAAAAGCCGGAGGACGGAGATTATCCTTCCCGGCGCCCGGAAGCCGTCCATGGCGAAAAATATTTATTTTTTGGCCTTCGCCCTCTTCTCTCTCTTTTTCAATATCGTTCTCGTTGGGCAAGACATCATATTTTCGGAACGATTCACGGAGCCCGTCACGGTCAAGGTTTCCGACCCCCCGGCGAATACCGCCGTTTATGGGATCAGTCTTTTTCACGGCGAGGTGCCCTTCGTTTATCAGGATGGCCTCTGGACGTTCAAACAGGAATTCTATCTGTCGGCGATCAGGTTGAGAATTCCTCTCTCATCTCCGGACAAAATCGAGGCCCTTGAGGTCCGCATCGGCCCCCGGACGTTTCAGGTGAACCCCGAACAAATCCAGAAGTGGAGGAAAGACCAAAACAACAGGTATCGCTTTCTTTACAGCGACGATTCCATCGCCCTGAAGCGGGCGACGTTCGCTCATTTGAGATCCGTGATCAACTGGGGCGGGGACCGTCCCTTTTATCTTTCGATTTTGGGCAGGTTTGCCTTCGTCGCCGCCCTCTTCGCCGTCCTCTTTGGCCTGGTCCTTGTTCTCGTCGGGCTGTTCGATCGCAGGAAGATCTTGACAAAAGAGCAGCTTCACCCTCTTGTCTCGGCCTCCTTCATGCTGGTCTCCCTGGTGGCCTATCCGGTCTATCTATTCGGGAAATACCAAGCCTTCGTCTATTGGGAAAGCGACAAGGGTTTCTTCCAAGATACGATTTTATCCCTGATTCGGAGCTCGTTATACGGCCAAGGGCGTTCTTCCGGTCTTGCCTATTTGATTTTTTCCCTCGTTCTTTTATCCTTCGTCCTTTTTCTTGTCCTCTGTTTTTTCTTCCTGCGACAAAAGGCTTTTTCCAAAATCCGGATCTCCTTTTTCCTGATGGCCCTTCTTTTCATCTCCGCCCTTTCAACGGTCGGCCAGAACATTCTGTTCCAGACGCCCTACCTGTATGAAAGGACCGCCGTATTTTTCATCCCGCTATTTATGCTGTTCCTGATTTTTCTCATTCAATCCCTGGCCGATAGCCATCCGAAGATGAAAATCCCGGTTGCGTCTCTTCTCGTGGTCGTGACGGTCCTCAGCCTCATTCATTTCTCGCAAACATCGAGCACCCTCTGGGTCCAGGACTGGAAAACCGGGGCCGACACAAAAGGCATGCTCCAAGAAATAAGGCAGTTGAGAGAAAAGGATTCGGTTCCTCCGGATAAATTGCGATTGGGCATTCACTGGCTCTTTTCGCCAGCCATTAGTTATTATCGAATGAAGGAGAACATGTCTTGGCTAGAATTCGGGCTGGTGGATAAGCCGGGCCAGATTCCCCAGTATGATTATTGTTACCTCACTCCGGAACTGATCCCTGATAAGGCCTTCCTCAAAACAAGAAAGATCTCGATTGTCAAAAGATACAAGAATTCCGGAAACTATCTGCTGAAGGTCGAAAAGACAACCGACCGCAGAGGCCTTTGAGGCGAACCGGACTTTTTTTAACGGCCTTTTAAACTAATATGGACGCAATAGATAAAGAGACATTTTGTGGGCAGTGCTGATCCCGTCCGCAAGTCCCCGTAGCGGAGGGGGGACCCGTCGGCTTTTCCGACGGGGGGAACCGACGGGACTGGTTCCCCCGGGGTCCGGGGGCTGCGGACGGGATCAGCACTGCCCGATAGAGGATATTGCGTTAATATTAGCTGATCTCCCCGGTCAGGTAGGCGCGAGTCCGGAGGTCCCTGGGATTTTGGAAAATCTCGGCGGCCGGGCCGTGTTCGACGAGCTCGCCCAGATAGAGAAAGGCCAGATAATCGGCGATGCGGCGCGCCTGCCGCAGGATATGCGTGACGACGACCACCGTGTATTCCGATTTGAGCTCGTTCAGGCGGCGTTCGACGTTCTGGCTGGACTGAGGATCGAGCGCTGACGTCGGCTCATCGCCCAGGATGATTTCCGGCTCCACGGCCAGGCCGCGCGCCAGGCAGAGCCTCTGTTGCTGCCCTACAGACAGTCTCGAGGCCGGCTCATGCAGGCGGTCCTTGACTTCGTCCCAGAGGCCGGCCACTTGGAGATGGTCTTCGACGATCCGGCTCAGCCTTTTTTTGTCCAAGCCGTTATGAATCCGGGGGCCGTAGGCGACGTTGTCATAAATGGACATGGGAAGCACCTGGGGTTTTTGGGAGAGCAAGCCCATCTTCTTCCGGATGTGCGTCACTTCGATCTTGGGATCATAGATGTCCTCGCCGTCGACATAGATGTGGCCTTCGATCTTGACCCCATCCACCGAATCCAGGAGTCTGTTCAATGATTTGAGGAGTGTCGTCTTGCCACAGCCTGAAGGGCCGATGATGACCGTGATCTTCCGGTCCGGGATATCCAGGCTGATGTTCTTGAGAGCCTGCTGCGTCCCGTAGGAGACGCTCAGGTTCCGGATGCTGATGTGCGTTTGGAAATCCATAGCTCTCACCTTATTTATTTTATCCTATGCTTGGCGAATCGTCCGACGAGCAGCCGCGATCCCAAGCTGATCGCCAGAATGATAAGCGTCAGAACGGCCGCCGAGGCATACGCCCGCTGCTGGACCTCGGGAAAAGGCGTTCCCAACTGATAAAAGATGGCCAGGGGAAGCGTCGCGGCCGGCTGCAGCAGGGACGTCGGGATGTTGTCGGTGAAACCGGCAGTGAAAATGACCGAAGCCGCGTCTCCGATTCCCCTGCCCAAGGCTATCAAGACGGCGGTCATGATTCCAGGGAGCGACTGGCGGACGACGACATGGAACGCCGTCTCCAGTTTGGTCGCGCCCAGGGAATAAGAGGCGTCCTTCAGCGACCCGGGCACCAGACGGACAACCTCGTCCATAGCCCGGGTCATGATCGGAAGCTCGAGCAGGGCGACCGTAATGATTCCCGCGAGGAGCGAAGCCCGCAGCCCGAAAAACATCATGATGATGAACCCGAAGGCGCCGTAGACGATCGACGGGACTCCCCAGAGGACATCCAGCGAGAAACGCGTCCAGGTGGCGAAGGCCGAGGATTTCTTGGCATAGACATTTAAAAAGACGACGATCGGCAGGCTGAGGAGGAACGATAGCAAGGTTGCGCCCCCAGCGAGATAGAGGGATCCGACTATGGCGTTGAGGATGCCGCCTTCTTTGCCGAGATAATAGCCCCCCTTCGGAGTCTGGGTAATCATCGAAAGCTTGAGGGCCGGAAGGCTTTTAACGACGACGGCTCCGATGATAAGAAGCAGGCTGCCGAGGACGATGACGGTCGAGGTCACCATGAAGAATCGAAAAATGCGTTCCTCGATCTTTCGTCGGCGGAGGTTCATCATTCAGCCTTTCGTTCGGCGCGGACCAGGATGAACCTGGCCGCAAGGTTAAAGAAAAGGACAACGACGAGCAGCACAAGGGCTGCCAGCATCAGGGCGGAATCATAGAGCGGTATGGACATCATCTCGCCGTAATTGTTGGCGATCAGGGCAGGCAGGGGATAGGCGGGGTCGAAAATCGATTGGGGCAGCTTGGGGACGTTTCCCACGACCATGAGCACCGCAATCGTCTCTCCAAAAGCCCGCGACAGGCCGAGGACGACTGCGGCCGTGATGCCCTGCAGCCCCTTCCTCAGGACGACGTGCTTGACGGTCTCCCATTGCGTCGCCCCCAGGGACAGCGACGCCTCCCTCAGCTCATTCGGCACCGTGGAAAAAACCTCGAGCGAAACGTGGATGATCGTCGGAAAAATCATGATGGCCAGGACGACCCCGCCGGACAGAACGCAGTATCCCGAAGAGTAGGCGCCGAAGAGCGGGGCCAGCGTTTTTCCGACGAAGGGGACAACCATCAGGACACCCCAAACGCCGTAGACGACGGAGGGAATCCCGGCCAGAAGGTCAACCATGGGCTTGGCGAATTCGCGGACGAATCTCGGCGCATACTCAGACAGGTAGACCGCTGTCAGGAGCGAGATGGGAACAGCGATGATCATGGCCGCGACCGTCACCCACAATGTGCCCATGAGAAAGGGGAATAGGCCGAATTCCCCCCTCAGGGGATGCCAAGAGGAGCTGAAGAGAAGCTGGCTGAATGATTTGAGCGCCAGGATGGCGCGTGATTTCTGGACCAGCCCGAGCAACATCAAAAAGACGAGAAGCCCGGGCACAGCCGTCAGAAACAGCATGAGCCGGCGGGCGAGGAGATCCTTCAAAAGCCTCAAGGACGAACTCCTCTTTTCATTTGATTTTGGCGAGTCCCTCCGAGAGCTTTTCTTTGCTCAACGGAATATACCCCGTTTCCGGGACAAATTTCTGTCCATCGGTCAGCATCCAGCGGAGAAATTCGGCCGCCGCGGGATTCGAAGGCTTGCCTTTAGAGACCAGGTAAAGGTCGCGGGCCGGGGGCGAGGGATAGACGTTCCGGGCGATCGCCCCGGTGATATCGTCCCGGGTTCCATACACTCTTTCCCGGTCATCGATTTTCCCGTTTCCGTCCAGGTCGATGGGGACGATCGCCAGCCCACTGATCGGCCTCAAGGTCTTGGCATCGTAGGCGAAGTTGATATTGTTATAGCCGATCCCCAAGGCGTCGCGGCGGATGGCATCGGCCAGGCCCGGATCGCCGTAGACCCCGATGCCGCCCAGGTCTTCCTGCCTTTTCCCAAAAAAAGCCGCCCATGTCTCCGCAGCGCCGCAGGCGTCCGATCGCGTAAAAACATGCACGGCGGCTTTTTCGTTTGTCCCCAGAACCTGCCCCCACGTCGTCGTTTTGGAGGTGATCCAGATGTCTATGAACCGGGCTTTGCTGATCCCTTTTTTCAGGATGTCATTCAGGAATGGATTTTTATCGCTGATCGTGGCGACCACTCCGTCTTTAGTAACGGCAAAAGGCAGCGCTCCCTTGTCTCGTTCCGCGGGATGGACGTCGCGGGAGACCATCCCGAAATCCACCATCCCCGCCAGGACATCGGCAATACCCTTGCCCGCTCCCCCGGCCTGGACATCGATCCTGACGCCCGGATAGATCTTCTGGAATTCCTCCTGCCATTTCACGCCCATGGGATAGAGCGCCCAAGCGCCTGAGATGCTAATCTTGCCCGTCAGGTTTTTCTGACCGTTCTGGCCGAAGGACAGGCCGATCAGGATGATCAGACTAATTATCAGAACCCCGGCGAACTTTTTAATTCCTTTTTTTCGCATCTATCACTCCTCTCTAAAATCCTGCCTGGAATTGCGCCAGGAGCGCCCGATTTGTGGTCTTTCCGGATTCGTCTTTGTATAGCTCGAAATTGACTATGATCTTGGTTTTATCAGTCAAAAACCAATTTAAGCCCAGGGTGAAGAGATTGCTCCGGTCGCCGGAAACATCCTTGTTCTTGTCATAAGAATCATATTTGACGATGCCCTGGAGCGTCTTGGGCAGGAGGAAATATCCCCCCTGGAGATACCAGCCTTGCTTGGAGGTCGTATCGTCCTTGGCTAAAATGAATTCCCCCTTCAGCGAGAAGTCGTTATAAACGATCGCTGTTTCAAAGCCAGTCCGGTTCCTGGTCACGGCCGGGGCGCCGACTTTCTCGCTATAATGGCCGCCATATAGGGAGGTCCCGATGGTGAGGAAACTGATCGGATGAACGAGGACCCTGGCCGCCAGGTCTTTTTCTTCGTTTGTGTCGGCCTTGTTAATACCCGCCCCGTTAAAGAGCCCCGCCGAGTATTCGATAATGGAATATTTACCGTAGACAATGGCCCCGATATCTCGCCCCGAAGCACTGATATCGCGTCCGGGACAAAGCTTCAATACGGGCTGGGAACGATTTATCGTATCGAGATCGGAGCCCGCGGTCAGATTTTCCTGGCTGAAAGGAACCTTGAACTGGCCGATACGAAACGTCGCCGCAGGGCTTAGAACGAATTCCATCTGAGCGTCGAGGAGGATCGGGCTCTTAACGGCATCGATTTGCAGCTTATAGCGCACATTCTTCAGGAAATCACCAGAAAAGATCAGGCGGGCCCGGTTGACAGTGAAGCTATCGATCCCAGGGTTTTGAGCGGTATAGATAAGTTGGGTATAGCCGCTGAGTATGAGAGGTCTGTTCCCCGTGACGGCAGAGGGTTCTTTCTTGTCCTGCGCTGAGAGGAAAACAGCGACCACGAAAAAAAGGATGAATGAGATCCAGATCCGAAAGGCCCTGCGGTTTCCCTCTGGGTTCATCGAATTCTCCTTGTATCATATCTAATAGTTTAGTTAGTCGATTTTATTTATCGACTAATTTATAAAAAGTTGTTCTATTTCGTTCATATCGTATAGTTTTAGCCCGCTGAGCCGGGTCCGGCCCCTCTTCCGGCACCAGCCATTTTTTGGGCGGCTCGCGTCCTCTCGGCTAAATCTTCGAAAGTCGTCCTCTCCAGGATCCTGGCGATAGCATCACGCGTCTCTTTCCAGAGACCCTTGAGACCGCAAAAATTCTCCCGGGGACAGACCTCATGGGCAGTCACACTGACGCAGTCAATCGGGGCTAGAGGCCCGTCCATGACCCTTATGACCTCGGCCACGGAGATCCTGGAAGGCGCCTTGGCCAGATAATAGCCTCCGTTAGGACCTTTTTTGCTTTTCAAATAGCCTGCCCTTTTGAGCTGCAGCAGGATCTGCTCAAGGAAGCGCTCTGGAATGTCCTGTGCCGCGGAGACATCGCGGATATGCAGGGGACCGTCCGCGTGATGGAGCGAGAACTCGAGCATGGCCCGGCTCGCGTATTCGCCCTTGGTTGAGAGACGCATGAGTATTTCCCTATAGTTGTCGACTAATTCAATAGACTATATCATATATCAAACAAAAAGCGCTCTTGTCAAGCGAAATTTTTTCTCCAGCATCGGGACCTCTTTCCTCTGGATAAGCGGCCGGAAATAGGCTATCATATAGAACTTATGCCGGCGCGCAAGTTCCTGAAGAGATACCTCGATCTCCCGCTCCGCTCCAAGATCACCCTGAGCTTTTTGGCAGTCATCAGCTTCGGTGGGATCGTCGCCCTGGTCATGGGCACTCGTCTTGAACACCGGACGATCTTCGACCTGGCCCAGGCCAAGATCCGCCACGACTTGGCCTCGGCCTGGATGGTCTATAACGAGCGTCTGAACGACATCCGTGACATCGTCCGCCTCAATTCCAGCCGAGAATCCATCCAGAAAGCGCTCGTCCTGGGACAGAGAGACGTCCTGGCAAAGAACCTGGATTATGTCTGCAAGGATTTCCAGCTCGATATCTTGACGCTTGTCGATAACGGGGGGAAGGTCGTTTTCCGCACGCGGCAGCCAGAATTCGCGGGAGACGATCTATCCCTCGACCCTCTCGTCAGTCGAGCGCTCCGAAGAGAAGTGGCGGTCGGAACCCAGATCGTCTCCCGGGCCGAGCTGCTCAAGGAAGGCGCCGACCTCGCAGCGAGAGCCTATCTTAAGTTCATCCCGACGGAAAAGGCGGCGGCGAGAGCCGACGACCACGAAGAGAACGGGATCATGCTCAAGGCAGCGGCTCCCCTCATCAATGAAAAGGGCGAAATCCTCGGCGCGCTCTGCGGCGGGATCCTCCTCAACCAGAACTACGACATCGTGGACAGGGTCAAGGACATCGTTTTCAAAGGAGAAAAATATAAGGGCAAGGAGATCGGCACCGTGACGATTTTCCAAAACGACCTCAGGGTCTCAACGAACGTCCTCAGCGCCGACGGCAATCGCGCCATCGGCACCCGCGTTTCCGAGGAAGTCGACCAGACGGTTTTGCGCGAGGGAAAACCCTGGATCGGACGCGCTTTCGTCGTCAGCCATTGGTATATTACGGCCTACGAGCCGATTAAGGACATCGACGGCACGATCATCGGCATGCTGTACGTCGGGATGCTCGAAAAACCCTATATCGACATCCGCAACAGCGTCATGCTCAAGTTTGCCGGCATGGCCGCCCTCTGGACGATCATCCTCCTGGTCATGCTCTTCTTGATTGCTTCAACGATCGTCAAACCGCTGCGCGGCATGGTCGTGGCCACGAAAAAAATCGCCCAAGGAGACCTGAACCACCGGGTGGAAGTGGATTTCCGCGACGAAATCGGGCAGCTCGCCCAATCCTTCAATCAGATGACCGAAAACTTGGAGCGCGCCAACGAAAACCTCCTCCAGTGGGGGAAGACACTCGAAAAGCGGGTCGAGGAGAGGACCAAGGAGCTCCGCGAGATGCAGGATTATCTCATCCGGTCCGAAAAGCTGGCTTCGCTCGGCAAGATGGCGGCCGGCATCGCCCATGAAATCAATAACCCTCTGACGTCCATCCTCATCAACACCCATCTCCTGCTCGAGAAGGCCGAGAAAAAGGATTCGGACTTCGAGAACTTGACCCTCATCGCCGATGAGACTTCTCGCTGCGCCCAGATCGTCAAAGGCCTGCTTGAGTTCTCCCGCCAGAACCCTCCAGAGAAGACCAAATCCGACATCAACGAGCTCATCGAGCGGACGACCCAGCTTCTTGAAAATCAGGCCTCATTCCAGAACGTCAAGATCATCAAGCACCTCGACGCCGGCCTGCCTCTGATCGAATTGGATAAAACCAAGATCCAGCAAGTTTTTTGGAACCTGATGCTGAACGCTTGCGCCGCTATGCCCAAGGGCGGGAGCTTGACCATCAGCAGCCGCTTCGACGATGACCGCAAAAATATTGAAATCGTCTTCATCGACACCGGCACCGGGATCCCGCGAGAAAACATCAACAGACTCTTCGACCCGTTTTTCACGACCAAGAGCTCAGGCACAGGGCTGGGACTGGCTATCAGCTATGGCATCGTCCAGCAGCACGACGGCAAGATCGAAGTGAAAAGCGAAGTTGGCCAGGGGTCGGTCTTTACGGTAAAATTGCCTTTGCCATAGGCATTCATCCATCATCATAGAGATCGCAAGGAGGCTCGCATGACAGACAAAAACAAGAAAAATATTCTCGTCGTGGACGATGAGATCACCGTCTGCAAGAGTATCCGTCAGGCCATCGCCGGCGACGAGTACGAAATCGACCTAGCCCTGAGCGGCGAGGAAGCCCTCAAAAAAGATGACGAAAAGAAATATGACCTCATCATTACCGATTTGATGATGCCCGGGATTAGCGGTCTAGACCTCTTGAAAGGCATCAAGGATAAGAATTCCAAGGCCAAGGTGATCATGGTCACCGGCTATCCGACGATCAAGACCGCCGTCCAATCGGTCAAGATGGGCGCTTTCGATTATCTGCCTAAACCGTTCACGCCGGCCGACCTGCGCAGCCTCGTGTCCCGCGCCTTTAAGGCGGCGGTCAGCGAAGAGCGAGGGGAGGAGGGCATCGAAGCGGTGGAAATGCCCGCCGGCCTGTATTATATGCTGGGACATGCCTGGGTCAAAAAGGAGGCTGGAGGGCAGGCGACCATCGGCGTCCTGAATGACTTCCTCAAATCCGTCGGCATCATCACCCAGGTCGACCTTCCCAATATCGGCGACAAGGTCAGCCAGGGGGAAGTTTGCGGGAAGGTCATGGATGCCGAAAAATTCGTCCACCGCATCTGGTCGCCGGCCACCGGCAGGGTCGTCGAGACCAACATCAAGCTCAAAGAGGACCAGTCCCTGCTGAGGAAAAATCCTTATCAGGAAGGCTGGCTCTTCAGGATCGAGCCGACAGACCTTGAGGAAGACCTCAAGGGGCTGATCCTTTCAAAATAATAGATGTTATTGCCCACGATTCCTCGCCCGGGACTTCTCGCCCTGGCCGAAACGGCTAAGTCCATTGTTCGAAATTTCGACGACCGCCGTTTTGTCTATCTGACCGCCGGGGGAGGGTGGAAAGAAAATCCCAAATCTCTGCGCGACAGGGCCGCCCACGAGCTCCTTCACGAACTCGCCAAACAGAAGAAGGAGGGGGTTGAATCGCCCCTAGAGGGCGTTTTTTTTCCTTTGGCCTCCGAGAAGACCTGGCCCTTGTGCCTGAAAATATGGGCCGCGCTCGGCAAGAATACGAAGCGGCGCCCCGGCCGCATCCCGAAATCCCAGGTTGCGGACGGGAACGCCTTGGCCTTTCGGGTTCTTTTCGAAATCGTCGTCTGGAAAACGGTTTTGGAGTCTCTCCAGTTGAACAGCCGGTGCTTCGTTCGCGCCTGGGACAATGAGGCCCGAAGCCGACAGATGGATTGCGCCCGACGGCTCAAGGTCCAAGAGCGCTTTTTAGATTCGGTTCTCACGCCGCAAGAGAGAGCCGTCATGGATCCAACACTCGATGAGATTCGAAGATCAACGCCTCCCCTCATCGATTCGGTATCCTGTCTTTTGGCCGAGGAAGAAAATTACAGCCTGGCCATATCTCGTCTGCTCCGCAAAACCCGGTCGGCCGGCACGGACGAAGAATCGCTTCCTCTCATTGCCGAAAAGATCCTCCCGTCCGAAGGCGTCGTCACCAACACCTCTCCGGCGCTTCTTAGGCCCTGTCTGCAGCTGCTTCTTAACAAGGAGATCGACATCCTGAGCGGCGTTCCGTACTATGCTTCAATCGTCCTGAGCATTCTCAAAGACCCCCGCACGGCCCGGGGATTGCTCCAAGCCCTCGACTTGTATCCCGTAACGGACACAAAGATCCGGGAGAACATCATTTATACGCTGGGTATGCTGCGCGAAGGCCTGGCCGTAGAGAAGATCGCCGCCGTGCTAGAAAAGCCTGACGAGGTCCAGGAGACCACGGCGGCCGGAGAAAAATCTTATCATCCCCTGAGGGAACAGAAGGAGGAAGCCATCTGGGCTCTGGGCAAGATCGGCTATCCCTCGGTCAAAAAGCTCTCCTTGCTCGCCGGGTATGCCGACCATCCGTCCTTGAAGCTGAAGACCTATCTCGCCTGGACTTTGGGTGAGATCGGAAAAGCCCAAAAGGAAACGCTGGGGGGCGTGGGTGCGGATGTCGTCATCGCCCTGCTCAAACTTCTCAAGACGAAGAACAAGCAGGTTTTCGAGGAAAGCGCCAGCGGCCTGAAAAAAATCGGAATGCCGGAGTTCATCCATTCCCTTTATCTTTATCATGCCGGCGCCATCAGCATCCTCGGATTGAAGCCGGCCCAGCGAGGCCTGTACGAGCTTTCGGAGACCCTTCACTATCTCATTCATTCAAAGACGCCGACGATCATAGCCGTCAACGGCGACTCCGGCACGGGGAAAACATACTTCTGCCAGGCCCTGATGGGCGGGTTCGGCGGGATCAAACCGGACGAGATCTTGTACCTGATGCGCGACAGGAAAAAAGGCCAGACGGTCTTTAACCGCCTCCTGGGCATCAAGTGGCTTAAAAAATACATCGAGCCGGCCTACTACCACGATTATCCCTGCTCGGAGGAAGAGGATAATCCGGACGAGTATTTTCGACAGTTTCTCGCGGCGAACGCGGATAAGAAACTGATCATCCTCGATGGCGCCCGCGACTCTCTCTACTTTCAAAAGGTCATCGATTATTTCTACGGCAAAGGCGAGCTTGATGTCGAAGTGAATTTCCGGGCAAATTTCTCGACCCGGCGGCTCAACCTGGAAGAACGGGAGATGGCCCTCGAGAGCGTCAAGACGCATCTCGCCTTCCTGGAAGAGCCGACGCTCGAGGACACGTTGTTCTACCAGGAAGGCGTCGTCGCCCTCTACGACCTGGACAACTCGGCCGGATCCAGGCTCAACGCCCAGGAAATCCGGGAACTCTTCGAAACGCGCCGGATCGAATCCTGGGGGAACCTGATCCGGGTCGGCGATTTCAAGCAGGAGCCGCAACCGCTCGAGCCCAGTCGGGCGGCGGCGGCTTTCCGGGACAAAGATTTTTCGACCACGCGCGGGGCCTGGAATCCCGGGCCGTCGCGTTCCTTTCTCCCCCATGAACGTAACTTCAAGGCCGTCGCCAACGACGACCTGAATGCTTCGCCCAATCTCCTGCAGCGGATCGACCTTGGTGATTTGCGGGCCGAACGGATCCGGTTTTATGCCCAAGACCAGATCGCGGGAATCGGGGAAGGGGGAAAGGTCTTCGTCCTGACCTTTTTGGACAACCGGATTTTCGAGACGACCCTTGATCGCCTCTCAGGGATCGCCCTTCTGGGACGGGACATCTATGTCGTGAACAACGACAGAGAGCTCATCCGCGTCTCCTTTGAAAAAAACGAAATAACGTTGGTCGCCGCAATAGATTCGCCGATCCTCGAGATCGCTGCCTTTCCCAGACATACAATCGCCACCGGCCACGGCGACGGAAGCATCCGCCTCTGGAACATCTCCACGCAGGAGGTCATGACGATCGAAGGAAACAGGGGGCCGGTCCAGGCTCTGGCGATGGATTATAGCGGCCGTGTTTATGCGGCCAATCATGCCGGCGGATTGAAGCGATGGGATCTCGAAAAAAAGTGCCTGACGTCCGCCGCACGCATCGGCAGCGGCCTGTCACATATCAGGCTCTGTCCTCAGGGCAAAATCCTTTGCCTGGGGACATCACGCGACCGGGTCTCACGGACTTTTTTTAACATCCTCGATTTCGACCGACAAGAAATCCATATTGTTTCGGCCGAACTCGGGGGCCGCGTGAAGGCCGTCCATGTTTACTTCGACGGCCGCATCCTGGCCGGGCTTTCATCCCCGACGGATGGCCTAAATACGGCCGGGAAAAACCTCGTCGTCGTTTCCAATATTCACGAAAAAACGACGGACAGCGAGCCGGCAAAGTCTCCTTTTTATCAAATCGTAGGCGGCCACGGCATCGACACGAGAGACTGCCTGACCATGGGGCCCAAAATCATAAGCTGCGGTTCCGAGGCCGCGGGGCGTCATTCGCTCCGGATTTGGGGCACGGAATTTTACGTCCGCATGGAATTGGGAAAGCTCGCCATCCAAGGTTCTGGCCGATGAACTTCGAGAAAACGCCGATCGTTCTCGCCACAACAAACCCAGGAAAAGCAAAAGAAATTCGCGCTTTGCTCGAAGACCTTCCGGTCGAAATCCTGACGCTCGCCGACCTGAGCATCCGAGCGCCGTTTCCTGAAAAAGAAGCTACGTTTGCCAAAAATGCCGGCGGGAAAAGCATTTATTACAGTCAAAAGTCAGGATTCTTAACTCTGGCCGAAGACTCGGGGCTGGCCATCGACGCGCTCCATGGGGCACCGGGAATATATTCGGCCCGCTTTTCAGGGCCTCGGGCGACGGACGAAAAAAACAATCGGAAGGTTCTGCGGTTGATGAAAAATTTCCCGCGGGCAAGACGCCGCGCCCAATTTGTCTGCTGCCTGATCTTGTCCCGAAACGGCCGAGTTATAAAAAGGGTCTCCGGCCGAGTCCGCGGCACAATCTCTTGGGCCATAAAAGGCAGGCGCGGCTTTGGCTACGACCCGATTTTTTATTATCATCCTTTCCGGAAGACGTTTGGAGAGCTCTCTCCGAGACAAAAAAATGAGGTCAGCCATCGAGGCCGAGCTCTACGCAAGATGAAAGTTTTCTTGACGGTCTATCTCAAAGCCCATCGGGCGAAGCAAGGACCATGAGTTTGGAGAGCGCGTTGAGCTCCCGCCCTCCCTTCAGCTACGACAGGGATCGAAAAAATCCCTCCCCCGCTCGCGCGGGGGAGGGCTCAAGGGAGGAGGGCATCCCTTTCTCAAAATCAGGGAGTCGGAGTCGAGAGCGAGATCATGTCCTTCAGCCGGGCGTACACTTTTTCTCCAATGCCCTTGACTTTCATAAGCTCTTCGATCTTCTTGAAGTTCCCGTTCTGCTTCCGGTAGTCGATGATCCGCTGGGCGACCTTGGGGCCGATCCGGGGGAGCTTCTGGAGTTCTTCGAGCGAGGCCGTGTTGATATTGATCTTTTCCACGGCGGCCTTGGGCTGCCCCTGCAGGGCAAGAAGCGGAGAGAAGAAAAGGCTGAGGACGACACTCAGAGCGAACGCTCTGAAAATAAGTCCTTTCATGAGCAATCTCCTTTCGCCTCTCTTCAATGCAAGTCGGGTGCCAAGCTCCCTCTATTTGTATCTTATTTGGTATCAGTAGATTGAGATCTCGTTGCGGGCCAATCCGTCAACTGCAGTTAACGCTCTGTCTTGGCCAGCGTAAACTCACATTGCCATTTTGCCGGCTGAACGAAGGGTGAACGGTCTGTCGAAATTCTTATGCCTCTCGCTAAATTTATGATTGAGGACATTGAAGCTGGTCGCCGACGGGATCCAAAATCGCAAATCGCTTACGCCGAACCCCCCGCCCGGGGGTGGCTCTTGCGATAGACATCGAGAAGCTGCTTGAGATCCAAATGGGTGTATTTCTGGGTCGTGGCCAAGCTCTCATGGCCCAGAAGCTCCTGAATGACCCGAAGGTCGGCGCCGCGACTGAGGAGATGGGAGGCGAAGGAGTGGCGCAGGGAATGCGGGCTGAGCTTTCTGCGGATGGCGGTCCGTCGAATATATTTCGCCATGAGCCTTTCCACCGAACGGGGCGAAATCCGTGTTCCCCGATAGTTTAAAAACAGCGCCTGCTCTTCAAGATTCTTTTTGGGAATCGCCATTCTCAGCCGCAAATAGACGGCGACGCTTTCCGCCGCCTTGCTGCCGAAGGGCACCAGGCGCTCCTTTTTGCCTTTTCCGCGAACCCGGAGCATCCTTTCCTCCAGGCTGATATCTTCCAAGTTAATTCCGACAAGTTCGCTCAGCCTGATCCCCGCCGCATAAAAGAGTTCCAGGATGGCCCGGTCGCGCGCTCCCAAGAGATCATTTTTCTCGGGCAGCTCAAGGAATTTTCCCATTTCATCCTCGGATAGAAACGCGGGAACATGTCTTTCGGTTTTGGGCGTGGCCACGACCTTGGCCGGGTTATCCTCGAGCCAGCCTCTCTTCAGGCAGAATTGAAAAAAGGACCGGATCGCGGCGAGTTTCCGGGCGATCGATGTTTTCGAGCGCTTCTTCTTATGCAAGTCGGCCAAAAAGCCGCGCAGGCAAACATTGTCCACCGCCCTCAGCCTGACCCTCCGGGCTTCAAGATATTGCGCCAATTGAGACAAGTCGATCCGATAACTAGAAATCGTATGGGGAGAGGCATTCCGTTCGTGCCGCAGGTAAGCTAGGAATTCCTCGAGCTCCTTTTTCATCTTAGATATTGTATAACAAAGGACACTCTTGGAGGGAAACCCTTTTCTAGGGTTTCCCTCCAACGATCGCTTCGCTCTCTGCTTCCTTTCCAAGGAGCATCAGACAATGAATCTAAGGGGGGACACTCTTGGAGGGAAACCCTTTTCTAGGGTTTCCCTCCAACGATCGCTTCGCTCTCTGCTTCCTTTCCAAGGAGCATCAGACAATGAATCTAAGGGGGGACACCCTTGGAGGGAAACCCTTTTTTTTGATTGTAGACAGTGGACACGTCGAGCGATACTATAAAGAAGAACGTATCCAGTCGCTCTGGAAAATTACCATCGAAAAGGAGGCGACTCGGGATGAGGCTTAAAAATTTTAAAATCACGATCGTGAAGGTCGAAGGGCCGTGCAGCCGGGCCACGCTGGGGACAACCTTTTTTGTCCGAAATGCCCGCCTGGAAATTCCCGCCGGCCAGAGCGTCTGCCTCTTCGCTCTGGGAAGCATCCTCCAGCCGCTCATTGCGGCCAGCGTGCCGACAGACCCGGACAACGATATCCTCCAAATCACTCCGGAATTCCAATGCCCCGACCCTTTATCAAAGGTCATTTTCAGGATTGAAGAGGAGAAGTCCCCGTGATCGAGAAAGCGCCGTCGCCCTGGTTCCCGTTCCTTCCGGGACGACGGATCCGGCCTTTTTTGTTTCTCTATCTGCCCATCGTTTTTTTTATGTCGCGTTCGGTGCAGTCCGCGGTTCCGGCTCGGCCGGCCGACGCGGCAGTCCTCATCTCGGCTGATGGCGAGTGGGAGTCCGTTAAGGCGCTCTTCCCCGGGGAACGATACGAGGGCTCGCCCTTCGGCGAATTTTTTATCAAGGAGATCGTCCTCCCGGGCGGGAAGGCGCGTCGGGTCGCCGTCATCCACGGCGGTTGGGGAAAGACGGCCGCTGCGGCCTCAACCCAGTATGTCATCGATCGCTGGGATCCCCGTGTTCTTTTCAACCTGGGAACGTGCGGGGGTTTCGAGGGAGCGATCGAGCGGGGCGCCATCATCCTGGCGACGAAGACGGTGATCTATGACATTATCGAACGCATGGGCGACGCCGACGAGGCCGTCAGAAGCTACTCGACCGCGATCGATCTCGCTTGGCTTAAGCGAACGCCCCCCCTGCCAGTCGTTAAAACGGTCCTCATCTCGGCCGATCAGGACCTCGACCCGAGCGCCATCCCCCGCCTGAAAACAAAATACAGAGCCGTGGCTGCCGACTGGGAATCGGGAGCCATCGCCTTCGTCGCCCGAAGAAATGCCAAGCGTCTGATCATCCTCCGCGGTGTGACAGATCTCGTCGGCCCCGAAGGGGGGGAGGCCTACGGCCGGATCGAGCTGTTTAGGACAAACACCCGGGCAATCATGAAAAGACTATTCGAGACCCTGCCGGCCTGGATGGAGCTCGCGGAGCTTTGAAAAATTCCCTGCCTTGACAGCCTTGGGTGTAGGGCGTAAGATTTCTGGCCATGAAACAGATTATCATCATCGGCTCCGGGATAGGCGGACTGACCGCAGGCAACCTGCTGGCACGAAAGGGACACAAAGCTGTCCTCTTTGAAACTCACAGCTCTCCGGGGGGATATACCGCCGGGTTTCGGCGCCAAGGCTTCTATTTCGAAAGCGGCACGCTCGCTTTCGAATCCTCGAAGCCTGTTTTCCGGATCATGAAAGAGATGGGCGTGTTCGACAAGATCGAATTCGTTCGGCAGAAAATGGGCATCATCTCCGGGCGGGTAAATGGAGTCTGCGCCAGCTACGAAGATTTCAAACGGCTGTTCTGCGATTCCTACCCGGACGAACGGGAGAAACTCGACCGCTATTTCGCCGAGACTGACAAAATGATCCGGGTCATGTTCGCCGTTATGAGACCTCATGGTTCGAGCGGTTATCTTGCCTATCCGTTCAATCTGGCGCGGTTCGTTTGGCTTTACAAGAAATATTCGAAGGAGACGATTACGGATTTCGCCGCCCGCTCATTCGGCCGGGATTCGGCGCTTTTCCGCCATTTCAAGAGTTTCGGTTATCCGGATATGTCGGCCGCTCTCATCGGACCGGCGCTCGTTTCGTTTTTGGAAGATTATTGGACGGTCAAGAGCGGCATGCAATCCTGGGCGGACGCACTGGCTGCCAGCTTCCGCGGCCTGGGCGGAGAATTGAAGCTCGGCACGCGTGTCGACAAGATCGTCACCCGAAACGGCAAAGCTGCTGGCGTGGAAGCGAAGGGCCAGTTTCATCCGGCCGACTGGGTCATTTCGGCCGCCGACTATAAAAAAACCTTCCTGGAAATGCTCGACGACAAGTCGCTCCTGCCCGAAGCCTTACGGGAAAAGATCGCCCGGACGGCTGTCTCGGAGGGAATCGTAACGGCCTACCTGGGCCTCAGCATCCCGCCGGCCGAGCTGGGCAAATGGATGAAAATGCCCTATATCAGTTGCCACGACACCCGAGTCGATGCAGACGTCCGCACGGGGGTTGACGATCCGGAATTCTTCGAGAAGGCCCCGATCAGTCTCTATTCCCCGTCGCTCCACGATTCGAATCTCGCGCCGCCGGGCAAGTCCGGGCTCATGATTCAGGCCGTTTCCCCCTACCGCTGGATGAATAACTGGGGAGGCGGGGACAGGCAGACATACAAAGAACTCAAAGAGCGCGTTACCCAAACATTGATCGCCAAGGCTTCCGCATGTATTTCCGGCTTGGCCGATATGATTGAATTCGCCGACCTGGCGACTCCCCTGACATATGAACGTTACACGGGCAACACCGACGGTGCCACATCCGCCTGGAGTTGGAATCCGAAGAACAAGTTTTATAAGAACGTTATGAGCACAAACATTTCGACGCCTATCCCGAACTTGCTCATCGGCTCCTGCTGGGCCTGCCAGATTGGTGGGGTGCCGAGCGCGATCAATGCCGCCCGCAAATGCGCCCGGCGAATCGGCGCCTAAAGCGAAGCTGAGAGGAAAACCTCTCGCGCCCTAGGCGGACGTTTTGGGCCCGCCTTGATCGTTTCCCGCATCCGGCTTCGCGGCGGCTGCGTCTTTAGCCGCGTCCTTGGCCTCGTCCTTGAGCTCCTCTTTGGCGTGTGCCTTGGCCGGCGGTTTTTCCGTGTAGGCGCACGACTCATCCCAGCAATACAAGTAGGTTCCGTCTTTCGTGGATTGCTTTTGGAGCAAAAATGGCTTGCCGCACTTGGGACACGGCATCGATTTCGGTTCATCCCAGGTCGCAAACCGGCACTTCGGGAAATGGCTGCAGCCGTAGAAAAACCTCCCCCGCCGCGTTTTTCGCTTGAGGATTTTTCCGCCGCAGCCGGTCGGGCAGGCCAGGCCCGTATCCGTCTGTTCCTTCTTGACATATTTGCACTTAGGATAGTCGGAGCAGGCAATAAAGGCACCGTAGCGCCCATGCCTCTGAACAAGCTGTGACCCGCAGACCGGGCACTTTTCTTCAAGTGGGATGACTTCTTTTTTGACCATGCTTTCTTTGAACTTGCACTCCGGATATCCCGAGCAAGCCTTGAACCGGCCGAACCTGCCGCTTTTGAGCACAAGGGGCCGGCCGCATTTCGGACATTTTTCTTCGAGCGGGATATTTCCTTTAACGCTCTCGACCTTCATACTCTGCTTCAGGTCCCGGTCCAAACGCTCATAGTACCGCTTCAAGGAATCGAGCCAATCGCTCCGCCCTTCTTCGATGCCGTCCAGCTCCCCTTCCATCAGGGCCGTGAACTTGATTTCCATGAGGTCCGGAAAGTTTTTGATGAGGAACTCCGTGACGAAGATGCCCAGGTCGGTGGGGGCGAATTTTCCCTTATCCTTAATGACGTACACCCGGTCCTGGAGCGTCGTGATGATCGGCGCATAGGTGGAGGGCCGTCCGATGCCCTTCGCCTCCAGATCCTTGACCAGGCTGCCTTCCGTATAGCGGGGGGGCGGCTGGGTGAAGTTCTGCTTGGATTCAAGGTTGAGCAGCTTGAGTTTCTCTCCCTGTCGGCCGGCGGGCAACGTCTCTTTCTCACCATTCTCACGGTTCGGATAGAGGGCTAGATAGCCGTCGAATTTAAGCACCTCGCCCTTGGCGCTAAAAAGATATCGAGGCCCGGCCGTGATCTCGAATTCGGTCTCTTCGACCTCCGCCGCGCTCATCTGAGAGGCGATAAAACGGTTCCAGATGAGCTGGTACAGGCTGAACTCTTCCCTCTTCAGAAACGGCTTGACGGCCTCGGGCGGAAGGTCCGGCGATGTCGGGCGGATCGCCTCGTGCGCATCCTGCGCCTGGCTCTTGTTTTTAAAGAAGCGCGGCTTCGCGGGGACGTGGCGGGCGGAAAACCTTTGCTCGATATATTTCCGCGCCCAGGCTTGGGCCTCGTTCGAAACGCGCACGGAATCGGTTCTCATATAGGTGATGAGGCCGACGGGGCCGGCCTCGCCGACCGGCAAGCCTTCATACAGCTTCTGAGCGATGGACATTGTGCGCCGAACCGGATAGGACAGCAGCCGGAAGGCCTCTTGCTGGAGGGAGCTCGTGATATAGGGCGGCCCGGGCTCCTTCTTCTTTTCCCGGACTTTGATCCTCTCCAAGACGAAGTCGGCGCTCCTGAGCTCTTCGACAATCGTCGCGGCGTGTTGGCCGTCCGGGACCTTGGTCTTTTTTCCATCGATCTTGACCAGCGTCGCCTTGAACGGCGGCGGGCCGGATGCCTCGAGATGGGCCAGAATCGTCCAATATTCCTCCGCCACGAATGCCCGGATTTCTTTTTCGCGCTCGACGATCAGCCTGAGGGCGATCGACTGGACCCGGCCCGCGCTCAGGCCCCGCCCGATTTTCTTCCACAGCAATGGGCTGATGAGATAGCCCACCAGCCGGTCCAAGATCCGTCGGGTTTGCTGGGCGTTGAAAAGATTCCGGTCGAGCTTCCCCATGTGTTGGATGGCTTCCTCGACGGCGTGCTTGGTGATTTCATGGAGCAAGACGCGGTAGATATTCTTGTTGGCGTCCTCGAGCAAAGCGCTCAGGTGCCAGCAGATCGCCTCGCCCTCGCGGTCGGGGTCGGCGGCCAGGATGACGGAGGTCGAGTTTTCCGCCGCCTTTTTGAGTTCAGCGACAAGCTTGCGCCGCTCCGGGATAATCACATAGTTTGGCTCAAAGTTCTTATCAACATCGACGCCGAGCTTGCTCTTGGGAAGATCGCGGATATGGCCCATCGAAGCTTTGACGACATAGCTCGGGCCGAGATAGCGATTGATCGTCTTCGCCTTGGCCGGCGATTCGACGATGACCAGGGCCTTGTCCATCTACATTCTCCTCTGAAAATACTTGCCCGGGCTCTGCGCGATCAGCCCTTTGATCTCGAGGTTCAGGAGAAGGGCAAGGAGCTCGGATACGGAGAAGGGGAGCTTCTCTAGAAGCTCGTCGACATGAATGAGCTCATCCGTTTTCAAGAGCTTAAAGATTTCGGTTTCCTGATCGGAGAGCAGGGGAAGAGGCTGCGTCTCTCCCTCCCTCTGGGCCAGGAGGTTTTCGCGGAGCGGGCTCGGCATCTCTTCGGCGACATCCTCCCAGTTTTCGACGAGTTTGGCGCCGGTCTTGATCAGCCAGTTCGTCCCTCTGCACAGGTCGGAAGTGACGTTGCCGGGAACGGCCATAACTTCCCGGTTCTGCTCCAAGGCCATGTGGGCGGTGATCAAAGACCCGCTTTTTATTGCGGCCTCGACAACGATGACGCCCCGGCTCAAGCCGCTGATGATACGGTTGCGGCGTGGGAAATGGCCGGCGAAAGGAGGCGTGTCCAAGGGGAACTCAGATACCACCGCCCCGTTTTCGGAGATTTTTTGAAACAGCTTGCGGTTCTCGTTCGGATAGATATTTTCCAATCCTGAGCCTAACACAGCGACCGTCCTTCCTCCTCTAAGGGCTCCCCCGTGGGCGATTGAATCGATCCCCAGGGCCAATCCGCTCACAATCACGACCCCCCGCGATGCGAGGTCCTCGGCCAGTTTCTCGGCCACGGCCCGCCCATAGGGCGAGGACTTCCGCGTGCCGACAATGGCGACCGCCGGGCCCTGCAAAGCCTCCAGACGGCCCGAGCAATAGAGGACGCCCGGAGGATCGAATATTTCTTTCAGGTAAGCCGGATACTCGTTATCCTCGAGGGTTAAAAGAGAATAGCCTTTCCTGTGAGCTCTGTCAATTTCTTTTTGAGCCTGCTCGAAGTTTTCCAGGGAGGAAAGCGCTTCGGCTTCGTCCTCATTCAAGCCTAACGACAAGAGCTCGTCGCGGCTCGCAGCGAAAGCGTCGGGCAGCGCCGGAAACCGTTCGAGGACTTTCTTCATCCGGCCGAGGCTCTCTGTGAGCGCCAGATTGAGGGCCACCCAATAAAGAGCCCCGGGGACATCCCCGGCCTCTTTTTTTGTCCGGCCGGCGCTTTTCCGCCAAAGGGAGGAGAACTTCATGGCCCGGGCCCTTGCCTGCCCGCTTTTCAATAAGACGAACGATCCCGATCAAGTTTCCCATTGGGTGACGATACCGAAAAAAGGCGAGACCTGAAGTTCATACAAAAAAAGTTACATTCTAAAGTCGGTGCTATGCCCGTCCGCAAGTCCCCGTAGCGGAGGGGGGACCCGGACACTCTTGGAGGAGGACCTACTCACGGGGTCCCCCTCCAACGGGCCGACGAAATGCCGTCGGGCCCTGCCACCCCTCCAAGGAGCATCCACCCATGAATTCATCGCCAAATGCTCCTTGGAAGGAAGGCAGGGAGCGAAGCGAACGTTGGAAGGAAACCCTAAGAAAGGGTTTCCTTCCAAGAGTGTCCGACGGGACTGGTTCCCCAGGGGTCCGGGGGCTGCGGACGGGCTTAGCACCGACCGCGGAACGTCACTTTATTTATTGCGTCCAGTCTAACGTCCCCAGAGAATCGTCCCACCCGTAAAAAAGGTGCCGGCGACACAGGCCGTCATCAGGGTGGCCAAAGTGGCGGCCAGCAGGGCCCGGAGCCCGACTCTTGAAAGATCGCGGAGCCGGCTTGGAGCGAGAGCGCCAGTCCCGCCGACGAAGATCGCCAGCGAGGCGAAGTGAGCGAAGCCGCACAGGGCATAGGAAGCGATGACCGCCGAGCGCGGAGAGGCCAGCTCGCCTTTAGCCATCATGTCGGAAAGGTGTTGGTAGGCATAGAGCTCGGTTTTGATCGCCCGCTCGCCGATCAATTTGGAGACCGGAAGAATATCCGAAGCTGGAACGCCCAGAACGGCCGCGAACGGATAGCAGATATACCCAAGCAGAGTTTTCAGGGACCATTCGATATGGGTCCCCAGCAGCTTGTTCAGATAACCTCCGGCGAACCCCAGAACGAGGTCGAGCAGGGCCAGCAGCCCGAGGAAGGCCAAGAGCAATGTCACGATCCCGCCCAGCAGCTTGAGGCCGGAATCGGCGCCGTTAATGATGGCCACGATCAGATTGTCTTCTCGTTCATAATAGGGCTTCACTTCCGCGCCCAGGGTGGCAGGCTTCCCGATTTCGGGCACGATGAGCTTGGACATGACGATGGCCGCGGGAGCAGCAATGAAGGAGGCGGAAATAAGGTGGCCGGCGATTGTCGGCAGCTCCTTCTGGAGAAACATGACATAGACGGCCAGGACGGTCGAGGCGATGGTGGCCATTCCCGCGCAGATGATCGTGGCCAACTCGGAGATGGTCATCTCGGCCAAGTGGGGCTTGACGACGAGCGACGACTCGACGCCCACGAAAATGTTGGCCGATACGCTGAGCGCCTCCGCACCGCTGATTCTCATCGATTTGGCGAAAACGCGGGCAAAGAGGCGGACAAAAAAAGGCATGACTCCCATATAATAGAGAGCGCCCATCAGGGCGGCAAAAAAGATAATCGTCGGTAAGCCTTGAAAAATTAGGAAATAACCGAGCGAGGTCTCCCCGGCCTCGTTCGTCGTCCCGGGCGGCAGCGCCAATCGGCCGAAGAGGAAACGTGTGCCGGCCTGGGCGCTGTCCAGGACCTTGACCACGACGTCATTGAGGAAGAGAAAAAACTTGGTCCCGGCCGGGACGACGAAAATGAAAAAGGCGAACAGGAGTTGCAGGGCGATCCCCCAAAAAACGACCCTCCAATTGACAACCTTGCGGTTGCTCGAGCAGAGCCAGCCGAATAAAGCCAGGACAAAAATCCCGAAAAAACTGACAAGGTTATAGATGCTCATGCGCCTTCCCTTCTCTGCGAACGTCGCGCAGGCCCTGGCGCCGATCTACCCCATCGACGCCGCCCGCGCTGCGGCCTTTATTATTTTACAGATCGAAGGCAATGAGCTTGTGGCGGGAAGACGCCCCCCTGACAATCGTCAAATGCGAGCGAGGGACGTTTAGATAGGACGCCAGGAGCTCGATGACCTCTGCGTTTGCTTCCCCCTTCGTCGGCGCGGCCTTCACGCTTATTTTGTATTGCCGTTCTCCCGTCTGTTCAACTCCCGGCTTCGCCGCCCGCGTCCGGACTTTCACGGCCAGGATGGATGTCATGCCGCCGGCAATGACTTCAGGAGATTCTTATATTTTTGGAAGACCTGCTTCAGCTGGTCTTTGGTGATGGCGTAGCCGCTGAGCGTCACGGAAAGCGTGGACCGCATGGGGTCGTTGGTCTTGAAAATGACGAATTCCCTCACCATCCCGATCCGGTCGGCGAGAGGGAGCTTGACCGTCACTTCCACCTCTTTGCCGGCCGCGACTTTCAGCGGGAATTTCGCCTCCTTCCCGGCTACCCAAAAGCGGCCGTTTTGGAGGCTGCATTCAAACTGAAGCTCGAGCTCCCCCCTGTTTTTCACGAGGATGGGGGCCTCCATAGCCTCGCCTTCCACGAGCAGGCCGGCGTCATAATTATAGCGGTCAAAGTCGACCCGCGGCTGGGGCGGGACGTTGATGGCGGCGGCGATTTTGAGCTGGACACGAGGCTGGGCGGGGTCGTCGGAATCCACATAGATATATTTGACGACTTCGCCCGCATAGCCCTGGGAGTTGAATGTCACCTTGATTTTCCCCGATTTTCCCGGGCCAACCTTTTTGTCGGAGACAAGCGCGGCCGTGCATCCGCAGGACGTCTCGACGTTCTTGATCGTCAGCACGTCATCGCCCTCGTTCTTGAAGACAAATTCGTAGGTCAGGTTGGTCCCCTGCTTGATCTTTCCGAAATCATGGGCGTCTTCCTTGAAGACGATCTTGGGCGGCTTCCCGGCCGAAATCCCGCCGTAGCCGAGCGCCAGGCATCCGACGAGCAGGACGCAAAAACAAGCCGTCGATTTCTTGGAAATGCTTGCGTTCATGCTTGCCTCCGTCTGATGAAAAATCTACACTTTTTTCACGAAATTGGCAATATGGCAGTTTTATGGTATATAGAGGGGCGACGGGGAGACATTTTTTTCTCATGGGGCGTGATTTCGGTTCTAAAATATGGATCCCGGCCACAGTGCTGTTCCTGGCGGCCCACGCGGCGGCTCAAGCGACGGCTCCGCAGAGATTAGAGATCCGCGTCCTGGCGGGGCCGTCCACGACGCTTGTCAAAGGGTCTTCCACATACGCAGACGTCTGGAGCCTGGGTTTGCTGACCAAAATTGACGAGCAAAATCTTTTTTTCCTGAAATCCGATAACGGTTTCTCCTTGGCGGCCTTCCTGTCCTATTATCTCCGCCCCGGGTTAGGGTTTGAGGCGGGCCTGGGTTTTTTTAAGTCCGAAGTCGTCGATACGACAACTTTCCGTTCCCAGTACCTCTGGGCCTCGGGAAAATACGATACCTTGGACAAGACATGGACCGGAACGGGAAGTCTCCGTGTGATTCCCCTCTGCCTCAACGGCGTTAAGAGATGGAGGACGGGAAAGATCGAAAGCTCCATTTCGGCCGGTCCGACGCTTTTCTGGAACGCTTTTCAGGCCGCGGGCTGGGCGGGGTTCAGCGTCTCGGAAATCGCCTATGTTCAGACCTTCAACCCGCCGGAGACGACGACCATCCAGTCCGTGGACGCCCTTCCGGTGGATGTGGCGATTGAGAAATATTCCTGGTCGGCCTTGGGTGCGAATATCGGAGCAGCCGTCGTCTATAAGCTGTCGGCGAAGGTGGGCTTGACCGCCGGTTTCCGCTATTATCTTTGTCCTAAAAAAGAATTCGCCTGGTCGTGGCTGCCGGGCACGTACGACGGAGTCAATCAAACCATCACCGGGTGGGAATTCACGAGCGACAATGCCAGGTTCGCGGAGTCGAGGACAGGGCCGTCTCTCAAGATCAACCCGTCTATCCTCCAGTTTGGGCTGGGGATTCAACTTTTTCTCTAGCTGAGGACGGCAGGGGCAAGGGGCTGAGGTTTTTCACATGCAAGCGCGCATCCTCGCTTCCGCGTTGATCTTCTTCGCCTTTTTTGCAGGTGGCCGAGCGGCCGAGGATAAGCCCTGGAAAAAGGGCGAAATCAGCCTCTATGTCGGGTACGGCCACTCCCGGGTCAGAGGATCATCGTCCTATGAATTGGGATGGACTTCAGGCGATCCGATCACTGGTGCCGATACATCTCTTTCCGTCTCATCCCGGAATGCGATATATTTCGGGGCGTTTTTTTCCATATTCCTCGACGAAAACGTGGGATTTCAAACAGGCTTCGGCTACCTCAAGTCCGACGCGCCCAATCAGGCCGACTTCGAGCTGCGCTTCCCGTCTGGGACGGCCGCTCGGCAGGAGACCTGGCACGGGACCGGCGAAGTCACGTCCGTTCCGCTCTGTCTGAACATCGCCGGCAGGTTCGGCGACAGAAAATTCCGGATGAATGTATCGACTGGAGTCTCGCTGTTCTTGAATTCGTTTCTGGCCGATTCTTATGCCGGTACGGCCGCTGTTTCGATTCTCCCCGAAGAAACACTTGACGCGTTTCGCATCCGCGTCGCCGTGGAGGATAAAACCTGGACCGCGCTGGGCGGGGATTTCGGCTGGAGCGGCGATTTTCAGTTATCAAAAAACATGGCCCTGACCGTGGAGGCCAGGTATTTTTTCTGCCCGATAAAGACCGTTGACTGGAAGTGGATTCCGGGGATCTACGCCGGCCTCCTGGGAAACCTCCCCGCCTGGAATTTCAATCAGGCCGCGGCCGCTGAAGCGGAATCTCGAACGAGCCCGCTCTCTATTAATCCGTCTCTGTTCACGCTCGGCATCGGGATCAAGTTCCTCAGATAGGTGGACGGCATTCGTCAAGTCTGATTTTGCTTTTGTCTTCTATTCTCTCATGCTATAATTTTTTTGAATGCAACCAACGACAGGACGAGGCGTATGAAAAAAGTCATCGGGTTTTTTGTCGTCACGATGTTTCTCTGTGGTGGGCTTATGTTCTCAAGCCCCCTCATTAAGCTCAAGGTCACAGCGGAGATCGCCAATATTCGCCAGAAGCCTTCGATCGGAAGCCCCATTGTCCGTCAGTTTCCCCAGGGGGCCCTCCTCGAGGCAACCAGCAAAGAAGGGGAGTGGTATCTGGTCCAGTTCGACCCCGATGAAAGCGGCGTGACCTCCGGATATGTCCACGAAAGCCTGGTCATGACCTTGGAAGAAGCCGCCCCAGCCAAAGTGCCGCCGCCGGTCCAGCCGCCCGTCGAAGAGAAACCGAAGGTCGTGGAAAAAGCGGAAAAGAGGGAGCCTGAAAAGCCTAAAATCCCCGAAGTGATCGTCCGACCTGAGCCTCGAACGCAAGAGCTCCCGCCGGCGCATGCGTCCCTGGCCCTGGGCGGAGGCGGAATCTATGCGGTCGTGGGCGATCTCAACAAAGCGGCCCAGGGCTTGGCCGATCTCTATAGCGACCAACTCGGCGTTTCGGCAGACCAAGAGATCACACCGGTTCACATCACTTATCTTGTCGGGGGAGAACTCGCCATCCCGTTGTCCTCGCAGTTTTTTATCAGCGTCGGCGCCGACTATTTCCACAGCAAGGAAGAGAGCGGCCTCACTTTCCAGGAAGGCTTGACGACCGCCTCGCTTAAGGTCGCTCCCGAAATCACGGCGGTTCCGATCAAGCTCGGCCTCGTCTTTTACCCCGTCTCCTCTTTATATTTCAAAGTCGGCGCATCCTATTATCTCGCCCAATGCCGCTATTATTACCGCTTCGAACAAGACTATTTTTGGCAGGAATGGGCGGGCGAGGCCAAGGCGCAAAATATCGGATTCTGGGGCGGTTTAGGATTCGACTTGAACCTGGCGACCAACCTGGCGTTTTTCCTCGAAGCCACCAGCCAGTTTGCCCCGATTAAAGGATTCAAGGGCACGGGAACGGTCCTGACGACGTATATGGTTGAGCCCGTATCTGAAGAGGGTACGCTCTATGCCTTCGATGCCACGATTTCGAGCGGCCATACCTATCCGATGCTCTTCATCCGCAACAAGCGTCCCGCCGAAGGCGGAGTGGAAAACGCCCGGGAAGCCGAGATCGATTTTACGGGGATTATCCTCAAAGCCGGCTTCCGCATCAAATTCTGACCAAAAATCGGCGGAGACGAAATAAGCTTCCCTTT
>Ga0315268_10001047_pt1 | contig 32297 bp, 27 predicted proteins | sample C1_top_MG_FD_204535 | JGI IMG/M metagenome (GOLD analysis project Ga0315268, IMG submission 204535) | Sediment microbial communities from Yellowstone Lake, YNP, Wyoming, USA - C1_top | ecosystem: Environmental > Aquatic > Freshwater > Lake > Sediment | place: USA: Wyoming | collected 2017-08-01
GGTACTCCGAGGGCACACCGATCCGACGGCAAGTGTCCGTTTCTTGACCGGAGATGCGCCATCCGGGGCAAATGAACCCCGGTTTGTGGGGCTTCTTTGCCTCATAACCAACTATATGGAATTATTCAACTTTGTTCGTGCAGGTCCAAAAGTAGCGGTAGGGCAGCCGATGTGGGTGTCAAAAAGGCAGGAAAAGCCATTTATTTTCAACCCACAACGATTTGGCACGATGGCTGCTAATTCAAGCGTCTTCGAAAGAGGGATGCCGCTGTGGCGATTTCTCCTGATCCGGGTTGGCTCGCGCGCTCCGCCCTGTTTGGTGGATTGAGCGAGAACTCGTGCTGTCAGTTCGCACAGCGCATGTTGTGCATCGAGCTCAAACCCGGCGATGTCCTCTACCAGGAGGGCGACAGCGCCTCGTCCCTGTTCGTGCTGGCCGAGGGCAAGCTCGAGATCTGCAAGCAGCACAACGGCCGCCAGGTCGTCATGGGCGAGCTGAAGGCGGGCGAGTTTTTCGGCGACATGTCGTTCATCGACATGCAGCCGCGCTCGATGACCGTGCGCGCGAGCGAGCGCGCGGTGGCCTGGCAACTCGACTATTCGGTGCTGCGCGATGTCTACGCCAGCGAGCTCAAGTGCTACACGCTGGTGGTCATGAACATCGCGCGTGAGATGAGCCGGCGGCTGCGGCGGGCCGACCGAGCCCGGGTCATCGACCGCATGAGCGCCCAGCTGTTCGAGCGCGCGACCGGTGCGCGGCGCGCCTTTGGCGACGTGATCAGCCGGATCGGCCTGCGCAGCATTGGTAGCCCGGCCGCGAGCAACCCCTACTCGCTCAACCGTTCGCGCGCTGCCAACTCGTAGCAGCACCACGTTTCGGACCTGCCTGGCTGCTCTGCGTCGTCGTGGCGCCGACGAAGAAGGTGTACAACGCGGTGCCTGCATTATATGACCTGGGAGCAACTGGGGGGACGGCGGATGGTGTGTGAATCCGAGACCGTCGCTGGAGCAACTCGCCAACAACTCGCTCTTTGGCGGATTGAGCGAGTCGTGCTGCCAGACCCTGCTCGACCGGCTCGAGCGGCGCGAGTTCGCAGCTGCAACAACCGTCTTCAGCGAGGGCGACATCGCCCGCGAACTCTACATTGTCGAGTCCGGCCGCCTCGAAGTGCTCAAGCCGTCAGTGGCGACTGACGTCGTGATGTTCGAGATCGGCTGCAGCGAGTTCTTTGGCGACCTTTCCTTTATCGACATGCAGCCGCGCTCGATGACGGTGCGCGCCGCGGTCCCTTGCGTGCTCTGGCGGATGGACTACGGTGCGCTGCGCGACATCTACCAGGCTGACATCCGTAGCTACACGCTGCTGATCATGAACATCGCGCGCGAGATCAGTCGCCGCCTGCGGCGCTCCGACCTCAACTGGTTGCCGCCGGACGACGAACACCGCTGAGCGGGAGGTGATCATGTCCGGGTCCGAACACGAACTGACCGTCGACGCGGTGCGCGAATGCCTGCGCCAGGTCGAGGATCCCGAGTTGCATCGCGACCTGGTGTCGCTGGGGATGGTCAAGGAGATCGACGTGGCGGCGAACCGGGTGCGGGTGCGCATCGAGCTGACCACGCCAGCCTGCCCGCTGAAGCATGTCATCGGCGGCGACGTCCGCAAGCAGTTGCAGGCGCGCTGGCCCGAGGTTGAGGTGAGCGTTGACTTCGCGTCGCGCGTGCGCGCGTCGGTACCGCCGCAGCTCGAGCGCAGCGCCATCGGCGAGGTCAAGAACGTTGTACTGGTGGCCTCGGGCAAGGGCGGCGTTGGCAAGAGCACGGTCGCGGTCAATCTCGCCTACGCGCTGCAGCAGCTGGGCGCCGCGGTCGGCCTGGCCGATACCGACGTCTACGGCCCGTCGCTGCATCTGATGACCGGTGCCCGCGGGTTGTTGCAGCCGAGCCCGAGCGGCAAGGGGATGCAGCCCAAGATCGCCCACGGGTTGCCGCTGGTCAGCATGGGGCTGCTGGTCGATCCCGACCAGCCGATGATCTGGCGCGGTCCGATGCTGGCCGGGGCTGCGCTGCAGCTGTTGACCGAGGTCGACTGGGGCGCGCTCGACTACCTGGTGGTCGATCTGCCGCCCGGCACCGGCGACGTGCAGCTCTCGATCGCACAGAAGATCCGGGTCGCCGGAGCAGTGGTGGTGTCGACGCCGCAGGACGTGGCGCTGGCCGACGTGGTGCGCGCCAAGCGCATGTTCGACAAGGTGGGCATCGCCACGCTCGGCGTGATCGAGAATATGAGCTACTTTATTTGCGACAGTTGCAACAAGCGGCACGAGATCTTCGACTCGGGCGGTGCCGAGCGCATGGCCGAGCGTCTCGGCACGCCGTTCCTCGGCCGGCTGCCGATCGATGTGTCCTTGCGCGTGGGCGGCGACCAGGGGATCCCGGTCGTGGTGCAGCATCCCGAATCGCAGATCGCGCACGCCTTTGTCGACATCGCAGGCCGGCTGGCCGCGCGCTTGGCCGTGCTGGCCAGCGGCGACGCCATCAGCACGGCGGCACCCACCGGCGTGCAGTGATCGCCGACGCCGACGCGCCAGCGTTGCACCGCGCCTCGTCTTCGCTTTATCTTTAGTCGCTCGCTCGCTCGCTCGTCGGAGAACGCGTGCTCGAACCCGGCGCGTCGGTCGATCACTTTCAGATCGTGCGTCTCGTCGGTCGCGGCGGGATGGGTGACGTCTACCTGGCGCGCGACACCAACCTGGGCCGCCGGGTCGCGCTCAAGGTCATCAACCCCGAACGGCTGGGCTCGCGCGAGATGGTGGCGCGGTTCCTGTTCGAGGCGCGCACCACCGCCCAGTTCAGCCATCCGCACATCGTCACCGTGTACGCGGCTGGCGCGCACAACGGCAGCCCCTACATCGCGCTCGAGTACCTGGAGGGGCAGACGCTGCGGCAGCGCATGCGCGAGGAGTGGCCCGGCCTGCGTGAGTCGCTGCGCATCGGGCACGCCATCGCCGAGGCGCTCAGCGAGGCGCATCACCACAATGTGCTGCACCGCGATCTCAAACCCGAGAACGTGCTGTTGCCGCGCGACGGCCGCTTACGCGTGGTCGACTTTGGTCTGGCCAAGGTGATCGTCGACGAGAACACCGGCGACGTTGGCGCCGCGCAGGTGCGGCCCGGTGCTGCCTCCCCGGCCGCAATCGCGCTGGCCGATGTCCGGGCCGACCTGGACACGCTGCCCGACGCAGCGCTGACCAGCGACGGCGCGGCGCGGCCATCGATGCTGGCCGCTGGCGAACGCATTCTCGGGACCCCGTCGTACATGGCGCCGGAGCAGTGGCGCGCGGCCGAGATGACCGGCGCGGCCGACGTCTGGGCGCTGGGCGTGTTGCTGTTCGAACTGGTCGCCGGCCGGCGGCCCTACGTCGCGGCCACCGCCACTGCGTTGGCGGTCGAGGTGATCGGTCCGGATCCTGCGCCCGGGGTCGGCACGCTGGCCGAGGTGCCATCCGATCTGGCGGCATTGATCGCGCGATGTCTGGAGAAGCAGGCGGCGCGTCGCCCGACCGCGGCCCAGGTGGCCGAGGCGCTCGAACAGATGATCTACCGCCGGCGCCTGGCGCCGGGGGGCGAGCAGAGTCCGTTTCGTGGGCTGCTGCCGTTCAGCGAGCGCCATTCGGATTTCTTTTTCGGCCGTGACGCCGAGACCGCGGCGTTTCTCGAGCGGTTGCGCGAGGAGCCGGTGCTGCCGGTGGTCGGACCGTCGGGCGCCGGCAAGAGCTCGTTCGTGCAGGCCGGCATCATCCCGCGCCTGCGCGAACAGGGGCCATGGATCGTGCTGCACATGCGGCCCGGCGGTCAGCCGTTTCATACGCTGGCCGCGCGCTTGCTATCGGGCGAGCACACCACGCGCGGCAGCACGGCGCACGGTTCGCGTACGGTCGAGATGCGACCGGTCGCCGCCAGCCAGCGCGAGCCAGGCGAGCGCAGCCGAGACGTCGCTGCCAGCCGGGACGTCGCCGCCGGCCGCGACGCCGCGCCCGCCAACGAGGACGAACGTGATCTGTCTGCGCAGCTGGCCGCGTCGCCGGCAGTGCTGGCGCTGATGCTGCAAAAGATCGCCGAAGACGAGGGCGCCAAGGTACTGCTCTACGTCGACCAGCTGGAGGAACTTTACACGCTGGTCGACGACGAGCAGGTGCGGCAGCGCTTCATGCAGGCGGTCTGCCTGGCGGCCGACGACGCTCAGGGACCGGTGCGCGTCGTGTTCACCCTGCGCGACGACTTTCTGGGCCGGCTCGCGGTCGGTGCCGAGGTGCGCGAGGCGCTCAGCCGGGTCACCGTCGTGCGCAGCCCGCCGCCACAGCAGCTGGAGGAGATTCTGACCCGGCCGGTCGAGGCGGTCGGCTACCGCTACGACGATGCAACGCTGGTCCCGTCCATGGTGGCGGCGGTGCGCGGCGAGCCGGCCTGCCTGCCGCTGCTGCAGTTTGCCACGCAGATGCTGTGGGAGCACCGCGACCGCAACAACCAGCTGCTGCGGCGCAGCGCCTACGAGGCGATGGGCGGCGTGGCCGGTGCGCTGGCCGAGCACGCTGACGGCGTGCTGGCCGGACTCTCCTCCGAACAGGTGCGGCTGGCGCGCGATCTGTTGCTGCGGCTGGTGACGTCGGAGGGCACGCGCCGGGTGCTGGCGCGCTCGCGGGTGCTCGAGGGGCTGGGACCGGACGCGCCGCCGGTGCTGGACCGGCTGACCCAGTCGCGCCTGGTCTCGGTGCGCAAGGGCTCGCGCGAGGAGGGCGACGACACCACACTTGAGCTGGTGCACGAATCGCTGATCCGCACCTGGAAGCGGCTGGCGCGCTGGATCGACGAGAGCCGCGAGGAGATCAGCTTCCTGGTCGAGATCGGGCAGGCCGCCGAGCTGTGGGAAAAGCGCGGCCGCCGCGCCGAGGAGGTGTGGCGTGGCCAGGCGCTGCGCGACGCGGTGCGTACGCAGGCGCGCTTTGCGTCGGCGGTGCCGGCGCAGGTGGTGCAGTTTCTGGCTGCTGGTCAACGACTCGAGCGGCGCTGGCAGCGCACCAAGCGGCTGGCGATCGCGACGCTGGCCGCGGTCGCGGTGATCGCCATCATTGCGGCGCTGGCCTTCTTTCAGCAGCGCGGTGCAGCGCGCCGGCAGAGCGCGCAGCTGCGCGTGCAATGGGCCGAAGCGCAGCGCGAGGGCGCGCGCGCTGCCTACATGCGGCAGGACCTGCTCGAGGCGCGGGCCAAGCTGCGCGGCTCGCTCGAGAGCCAGGACTCACCGCTGGCGCGCGCGCTGTGGTGGAAGCTGAGCCGCAATCCGTTGCTCTGGCGCAAGGACATCGAGGCCATGATCTATGATGTGGCCTATGCCCCGGACGGCCGCAGCGTCGCCGTCGCCTGTCAGGACAAGACCATTTCCATTTTCGACGTCGAGACGATGGCGGTGCGCGTGCTGCGCGGCAGCGACCAGCAGATCACGGCGCTCGCCTTTGCCCCAAACGGCAAGCGGCTGGCGTCCGGCAGCGGCGACGGCGAGATCCGGATCTGGGAGCTGGAACAGGGGGCTGTGCGCTCGCTGCGCGGCCACACCGACACCGTCTGGCGGCTCGCCTTCAGCCCGGACGGCAGGCAGCTGGCATCGGCCAGCTGGGATAAGTCGGTGCGGCTGTGGGACGTCGAGAGCGGCACCCAGCAGAAGAGCCTGCTCGGCCACAGCGACAAAGTCTTCAGTATTGCCTACAGCCGCGATGGAACGCTGCTCGCGACCGGCAGCGCTGACAAGACCATTCGCATCTGGGAGCTGCCAGCCGGCGGTGCGCTGCGCGTGCTGGCCGGTCATGGGGCCGAGATCTCGGCGGTCGACTTCGAACCGACTGGTAAGCGGTTGGTGTCGGCTGGCTACGACGGTACGGTCCGGGTGTGGGACGTCGCCACCGGCGCCCAGCAACTGGTGCTGCGCGGCCACCGCGATCGCGTGCGCGACGTCCAGTTCAGCCCGGACGGGGCGACCATCGCGACCGGCGGCGCGGACACGACGATCCGCATCTGGGATGCCGCGTCCGGAGCCGGTCTGCAGACGTTGGTCGGCCACACCGGCGCGCTGCAGGCCCTCGGGTTCAGTCCGGATGGCAAGCGGCTGGTGTCGGTGGGCAACGACAAGACGCTGCGATTGTGGGACCTGACCGTCGCCGCCAACGAGGTCCCCGATCAGGGACACACGGCGGGGGCGATCGCCGTCGCGTTCAACCCGGCCGGTGGCACGCTGGCCACGGGTAGCCTGGACAAGACGATCCGGCTCTGGGACATCGCGAGCGGTGAGCAACTGGGTGTGCTGACCGGGCATGGCGACTACGTCTTTGCGCTGAGCTACAGTCCCGATGGCAAGCTGCTCGCCTCGGCCAGCTACGACAAGACGGTCCGGCTGTGGGACGTGGCGACTCAGGTTCCGCTGCGGGTGCTGACTGGCCACGACGCGACCGTGCCAGGTGTTGCCTTCAGCCCGGACGGCACCAAGCTGGTGTCGGTCAGTTTCGACAAGACATTGCGGCTGTGGGACGTGGCCAGCGGCAACGAACTGGCGCGGCTGACTGGCGATGCCTGGTTCAATTGCGTCGCGTTCAGTCCGGACGGCCGGCGCATCGCTGCCGGCTCCTTCGACAAGGCGATCCACCTCTTTGATGTGGCCAGGCGCGCCGAGGTGGCGGTGCTGCGCGGCCACACCGGCCCGTTGACCGGCGTCGCTTTTTCACCCGACGGTCAGCACCTGGTCTCGGCCAGCGGCGACAAGAGCGTGCGGCTGTGGGACCTGAAGAGCGGGCAGGGCCGGGTGCTGGGAGAGCACGGGGCCGGTGTCTACCAGGTGGCCTTTGCGCCGGATGGCAACAGCGTGGCGAGCGCCAGCGCGGACCGGTCGGCGCGCATCTGGAACCTGCGCACCGGCGCCACGCTGGTGCTGCCGAGCGGCAAAGAGGTCAACGGCATCGTGTTCAGTCGCGATGGCCAGCGCGTGGCAACCACCGGTGACGACGCGACCGTGCGGTTGTGGCGCGCCAGCGACGGCCGGCCCGACTGGCGCGGTGTGCTGCTGTTCGGTGCGCCGCCCGAGTTGCTGACCCAGCGCGGCTGGCTGGCGCTCGACGCCAATGCGATCGAGCGCGTCGCCAAGCCTCAGCAATGGCGTACGGCCGCCGAGGCCACCGGCCGGAGCGCGTCGATCAGCGCGGACCAGAGCGTGCTCTGCCTGCTCACCCACGACGATGCCATCGAGCTGTGGGACCTGGCGACCGACCGGCGGCTGTTCCACAGCGTCGTGCCCGACGTGCGGCGCGTGCTGGCGTTCCCCGGCGGTTGCGTCGTGCTGGCCGCGCACCAGGTGCGGCTGTTCGACCCGAGCGGCAAGGTGCGCGAGCTGCCGCTCGAGGCGAGCGCGGTGGCGTGGGATGCCGGCGAGCTGCTGGTCGCGGCCGGGCGCCAGGTGTTCGTGTTCGGTCCGGATCTGGCTCCGCGCACCTCGTACGAGGCGGACATCGGCGTGACCGCGCTGCTGCGCACCGGCGATTGGCTGGTACTCGGCTTTGGCGAGGGCAACATCGAGCTGGTGCCGCGCAAGCCGGGTACGCCCAAGCCCACCTTCTCGTTCGAGGCGGTGGCGTCGAGCGCCGTGGTGCAATTGCTACCCGGGCCGATGGGCACGTTGGTGGTCGGTTACGAGAGCGGGCTGCTCGGCATCTGGAACATCGACAATGGCACGCAACTGCACCAGGTCCGGCTGCACGGACCGGTGACCCACCTGCGCATTGACGGCAGCCACCTTTACGCCGGCACCGAGCTGGGCGGCCACGCCGTGCTCGACCTCGGCGTGTTCGGCATCGGCTACTGCGAGCTGCTGCGCTCGGTCTGGCTCAAGGTGGCGGCGGCGTGGGAGGGCGGGCTGCCACGGCTCGAGAAGCCCGATCCGCGGCACCTGTGCGCCAACTAGCTGCAGCGCCCGGTAGGCTTGACGTTGCCAGAAGCCGACCGTACGCTATCCGTGCTGGTAAAACCCGAACGCGCGAGGACGTCCATGCCAAAAGTCACCGGTCTGTCGAAGGCGCTGATCAAGCACATGGAGGGACATCTCGGCTCGATCAAGGACAAGTACCTCGCCATGACCAAGCCCGAGCGCAAGGCGTTGCTCAAGGAACTCAAGGCGTCTGGCGATCCCGAGCAGAAGCTACTGGCCAAGCTGCTCGAGGCCATCTACAAGCCGCAAGTTCACCATACCCCGAGCACCCCGATCAGCACCTCGGGCAGCTGCTGACCACGCGTACCGCACCCCGCGCGGTGGATGCCTGCAGATGAGCGCCGAGCAGACCGCTGGCGCCGGACATCCGATCTGTCTGGCGTTTCTAGATGCCGTCACTCCGGATGCGGACCAGGGCTATCGGTTCGACCCGGGTGTGCTGCCGGCGCTGCAGAACAAGCTGCGCGCGCTGTGCGACGACTCCGACACCTTGCTCGATGCAGTCTTTGCGCTGCTCGACCTGGCCAGCTTCTTGCGGCGCGAGCGATCACCGCGCGCTGCTGACGACGTGATCCACCTGGTGGTCTCCTGCTGTGGCGACGCGCTGCAGCGCATGGGCGAGGCCGGCAGCGGTCTGCTCTCATCGTTCGAGGCGGAGCAGGCACCGGCCCAGCAGCGCATGCACGACCTGCTGGGGACCGAGCCCGCGACCAGGACACCGCGCGCGTCGCCCGTGCCCGGCTCGATCCCGGGCCCGCTGGCGCGGCTGGCCACGGCGTCCAGCCCGCGTGCGAACCGGCGCCCGAAGAGAACGTCGTGACCGGCGATCCTCGGCCGCCGCCGACCGGCACCAGCTTTCTCCGGCGCGAATGGTTCGGCGGCCTGTTCTATCAGCCGCGGGCGCACGAGTACTTCCGGCTGGCGCCCGAGCACTTCACGTTGCTGGCCGATTCTGCACGCACCGGCGAGTCGATCCTCAAGAGCTATGGTCGGCTGAACAGCCAGCTGATCACCGGCATGGACGAGCTGGCCGACCAGATCTGGAGCTGGCAGGAGCAGGGGCTGCTCAACGAGAATCTGTGTTGCTCGGCCTGCGTCATCGACCAGCCCGGACAGCCTGGGCTGCTGTCGGCTCCGCTCTATCTCCATCTGCAGCTGACCCGGGCCTGCAACCAGCACTGCCTTCATTGCTTCGTCGGCACCAGCCCGGAGCGGGCCAGTGACGAGCTGACCGTCGACGACTACCGTCGCCTGTTCGCACAGCTCGCGGCCATGGGTTGCCCGAGCCTGGCGCTCTCTGGTGGCGAGCCGCTGCTGCGTCTCGACTTGCCCGAGATCCTGCGCGCGCTGGGCGAGCACGGGCTGGACGCTCGGCTCTTCACCAATGGCACGCTGATCACGCCCGGCGTGGCAAGCGTGCTGGCCGAGGCCCCCCTGTGCAGCACCTCGGTGTCCCTCGACGGCGCCGATGCTGCAACCCACGATCGCGTGCGCGGCGCGGGCAGTTTCGAGCGGACCAGCGAAGGCATCCGCCAGCTCGTCGCCGCCGGCGTGCGTCATGTGCAGCTGCGGGTGACGGTCACTGCCGCCAATGCCGAATCGCTCGGCCGGCTGGCCGAGCTGGGCAGTGCGTTGCGCGTGCAGCGGGTCGCGCTGATGCCGTTCAGGTTGTCGCGCGAGCTGGCGCCGCGGGCGCGCGAGCTCTACCTCGACCGCGCTGCCTACGCGCAGGTGGTGGCCGGCCTGGTGCGGCGCTGGCCCGAAAGGGCGCCACCGTTGCGCAGCCTGGTCATGGACCGAGCTGACCTGTCTCCCTATCTGCCGCATTTCGGCTGTCCGGGCGCACACACCACGGCGACGCTGACGCCCGATGGCCGGCTCATGGCCTGCGGCTTCTTCGACGAGGCCGATGCCTGGAGCGTGCGTGACCACTCGTTGCGCGACTGCTGGCTGGCCGCGCCCAACATGCAGCCGTGGCGCACGCTCGAGGCGGGCGGGGTTTGTCGCGCTTGCCGCGAATTGCAGCGCTGCCACGGTGGCTGCCGCGCGCGCGCGTTGGGCGCCGGCGGCAGCATGGGCACTCCCGATCCGTGGGGGCCATGCGCACTGGAAGGTTCGGCCAGCGCGGCGGCCACGTTCTGAACCGTTCGAGGAGTCGACGCTGACGTCCCCGGTTCCAACGATTCGTCACGTCGTGCTGGTGCACGGCATCTTCGACACCGGCCGCATCTTTGCGGTCATGGGTCGCGCGCTGGAGCGGCGCGGATACATCTGCCACGCGCCGTCGCTGCGGCCGCGCGGTGGATTGAAGCCGCTCGAGCACTGGGCCGATCAGCTGGCGGCGGTGGTCGACCGCGAGGTACCTGCGGCCGAGAAATTTCATCTGATCGGCTTCAGCATGGGCGGCATGGTCGGGCGCTACTTCGTGCAGCGACGCGGCGGCGGTGCCCGGCTGGGCCGGCTGGTCACCATCTCGACCCCGCACCACGGCAGCCGCACTGCGCAGTTGCTGCCGACCCCGGGCAGTCGGCAGCTGCGGCCGGACAGCGACTTCGTGGCCGATCTCAACCGCGACGTCGACACCCTCGCCGCTTATGGCTTCACCTCGCTGTGGACGCGCTTCGACCTGATGGTGGTGCCCGCGCGCAGCTCGGTCATCGCGCCGGCGCAGTGCCGAGAATTTGCGGTCCCGCTGCACGCGCTGATGCTGCTCGATCGCCGCGTGATTGCTGCGGTGGCCGCCGCGCTGGCCTGACTGGTCGCGATTGCGGTTCAGCGGTCGTCGAATGGATCGCGGATCCCGACGCGCTGGCCGGCTGCGTCCTCGACCACCAGCGTACCGTCGGCCGCGATGTCGATCGCCGTCCCGTCGACCAGACGTTCGCCGACCGCGATGCGCACCGGTCGACCAAGCGTGGCCGAGCGTCGCACCAGCTCGGGGCGCAACTTGGCAAAGCCATCCTCGCGCCAGCGCACCAGCCAGTACTCGAGGCGATGGCAGATGGCGCCGATCAGCGCCGCCCGGTCGTGGCGCGCTCCGCTGACCGCGGCCAGGCTGGTCGGCCGGACACCCGCGGCGGCGGCAAAGGCGTTGGCCGGAGTGTTGACGTTGCAGCCGATACCGACGATGGCGCGTTCGATCGCGCTGCCGCACAGGCTGCTCTCGACCAGGATGCCAGCCAGCTTGCGCCAGTTTCCGTCGATCTCAACCACGATGTCGTTGGGCCATTTGATGTGCGTTTCGACATCGCAGCTGTGCGCCGCGTCGTCGACCGCGAGTGCTGTCACGTGCACCAGCTCGGGCGCGTGACGCGCCGGCAGCGTCGGCCGCAGCAACACGCCCAGCGCAACGCCGTGGTCGGCGTCGTGCCACCAGCTGCGTCCGCGCCGGCCGCGACCCGCGGTCTGGCGCCGGGCAACGACCAGCGTCCCGTGCGGTTCGCCGGCGGCCGCGAGTTGGGCAACCAAGTCGTTGGTCGAGGCGGTCTCGTCGACGACCACGAGATTGGCGCCGATTGAACAACCACCGATCGCGCGGCGCAGGCGTTCTGGGTCGAGATCGCTCACACCGGCACTCCTGGCCGCAGCTGAAACGACAAATCCACCGCCGGCGCGCTGTGGGTCAGGCCGCCGACCGAGATGCCGTCGACACCGGTGGCAGCGACCGCGGGCATCCGTTCGATCGTCATGTTGCCGGACGCCTCGAGAAACACGGCGGGCCGCTGGCTGCGACTGCGCTGCACGGCCTGCTGCAGCAGAGCAGCGTCCATGTTGTCGAGCAACAGCGCATCGGCACCCGCGGCCAGTGCCTGATCCAGCTCGTCGAGGTCGGTCACCTCGCATTGCACCTTGAGCAGGTGGTGGGCGTGCTGCCGCGCCTGCTGCACCGCGGCGCGGATCGAACCCGCGGCGCGGATGTGGTTCTCCTTGATCAGGATGCCGTCGAACAATCCATGCCGGTGGTTGGCGCCGCCGCCGGCGACGACCGCGGCCTTCTCCAGCGCGCGCAGGCCGGGCGTGGTCTTGCGCGTGTCGAGCAGGCGTACCTGCGGATGGTCGGCGATCGCGTCGCGCAGGCGACGGGTCAACGTGGCCACGCCCGACAGGTGCATCAGGAAGTTGAGCGCCACCCGCTCGCCGGTGAGCAGCGCGCGGGTCGGTCCAGCCAGTCGCAGCACGCTGGTCCCGGCCGCCACCGCGGCGCCGTCGGCCAGGTCGCCGACGATGGAGACGCGGCGATCGACCAGGCGGTAGACGCGCACAAAGACATCGAGCCCGGCCAGTACCAGTGGTTGCTTGGCGATCACCTCGGCCTGGCCGACCGCGCCGGCCGGCACCGTGGCCTCGGTGGTGACGTCGCCGAGTCCGATGTCCTCGGCGAGCGCGAGCGCGATGATCTGGTCGAGCTGGGCGAGGTTGGACATCGGGGACCTCACTTGCGAGCGGTGATCAAGAGCGAGCCGGAAAACTCGCGCAGCAGCGGCGTGCGCTCGAGCAGCAGGCCCAGTCTATCGATGGACCGCACCAGCGGCGCCGGCACGATCGGGTGCAAGAAGTCGAATGGCCGCACCTCGACCTGGGTAAAGCCGGCGTCGCGCAGCTCGCTGGCCAGCGACCAGCGGAAGAAAGCGGTCTCGTCGGGCGAGTTTTGCAGCCAGCGGCCGATCGGCTTGATGTTCTTCTCGACCGCGATTTGCGGATTGAGCATGTTGGGCTCGCAAAACCAGAACAGCCCTCCCGGCTTGAGCACGCGCTGCGCCTCGGCGATCGCCGGCTTTGGCGGAAGATGGTGCAGCACCGAGTTCCCGACCACGGCATCGAACAGGTCAGCCGGGTAAGGCAGCGACAGTGCATTGGCCACCTCGAATCGCGCGTTGGCAAAGCCGCGCATGCGCTCGACCGCCAGCGCGACTGACTTGACCGAGACATCGATGCCGACCAGGCGCAGGGCCGGCCGCGCGTCGAGCAACGGCAGCGAGAAAGCGCCAACGCCGCAGCCGAACTCGAGCACGCGCGGGTCGGCCGGCGACGCCAGCTGGGCCGCCAGCAGTCGCGCTCGGCGCCGCAGCCGCTCCTTGCCGGCGGCGGTGACGCTGCCCCACCAGATCTCGGCGGTCGACTCGACCAGCCGATCGAAGTGGGCGGCTTCGGCCTGGCTGCGATCCAACGGCTCCTTCATGGGCGCACATATACCAGAGGCCGTGGCGTCGTGCAGCGCCGGATGTCACTCGGGCGACCGACAAAACGGCCGTGTCTGCGCAACCGGGTTTGGAGTATGAAACTTGATTGCCATGGTCGATCAGCTACCACCCCGCTTGCTCACCCCGGCTCTGCGGCCGGCGCCGCGGCTGCCGCGCTGGCCGCTGGTCGTGCTCGGCGTCGGCGCGCTGGTCGGCGCCGTGGCGCAGCGCGTTCCGTTTGCGGGGACGACCGTTCTGACCGCGGTGGCCGTCGGCATCGACCTGATCGCTTGCGTGCCGCTGGCGGCTTGGGTCGAGGAGCGGCTGTTCGGGCAGCTGGTCGGGCGCGCCTGGTTGCAACGGGTGCTGCTGTCGCTGCTGGTGCCGCTGCTGAGCATCGTGCTCTTCGCCGCGATCGGACTGGTCGGCCCGGTCGCCCAGGCGATCGGCGGCCCCGCGCTGGTCGGTGCACTGGTCGGCGGCAGCTGGTGGCTGGGCTCCGCGGCGACTGGCTCGGCGATCGTGGTCGTGCTCGACGTGTTGATCAGTGCGCTGACGCGGGACTTCCGGACGCGCATCCTGCTCATCGTGCTGGCGCTGGTCGGCTTTGTCAGCGCGCTGGTCGTACTTGGCTTCAACTTTGGACGCGCGGTGATGCTCGCCGCACTGGCGGGCAAGCTGGGCCAGCTGCAGCTTCAGCTGGACGGGGAACCGTTCGTCATCGACCGCACCACCTTCAGCGCCGACGAGATAGGCCAGCTCACGGTACTGGTCGTGCTCGCGGCCGCGGTGCTGCTCGCACTGCCGGCCATTGTGAGCGCCTGCGGCAAGCTGGCCGACGCCGTCATGGAGCGGCTACATCCACTGGCGCTCGGATTCAAGGCAGTCGCCGACGGCGAGTTGACAGTACAGGTGGAGGAGGCTGGCAGCGACGATTTCGTCGCACTCAACCGTGCCTTCAACCAGATGGTGGGGGCACTGGCTCTCGGCCGCCGGCTCGAGCACGCTTTTGGCGCCTATCTCGGTCGCCAGGTGATGGGGCGCATCAAGGCCCAGCACGGTGAGGCGGCGATCCCGGCCAGCTTGCGCGAGGCCTCGGTCTTTTTCGGCGACATCCGCGGTTTCACCTCGATGAGCGAGAAGCTGGCGCCGGCCGCGGTGCTCGGCGTGCTCAACCGCTACTTCGAGCGCGTGGTGGCGATCATCGACGCGCACGAGGGCTACCTCAACAAGTTCGTCGGCGACGCTGTGGTCGTCGTGTTCAACGGGCCGATCGACCAGCCCGACCATGCGCCGCGCGCCGTGCGCTGTGCGATCGCGATTCAGCAGGAGGTGGCGCGCCTCAACCAGGCCGGTCAGTTTCCCGAGATCGGCGAGTTACAGGTCGGCATCGGCATCGCCACCGGACCGCTGGTGGCCGGCAACCTGGGCAGCTCGCGGCAGATGGAATACACGGTCATCGGCGACACCGTGAACCTGGCCGCGCGGCTCACCGGCAAGGCGCCGGGCGGCGCGGTCTTGGTCAACCAGGCCAATGTCGCGGCGTTACCGGCCGCGCAGTTCAGGCAGCAGCTCGAGCCGATCGCGGTCAAGGGCAAACAGATCCCCGTCACGCCCTACCAGGTGTGGCCAGCGAGCAGTGCCCTGCAGCCGGAGTCGTGAGATCGGCGCGCACGTGTTGGCCTGTGCGGCGCAAACGTGGTTTGCTCGAAGGCGCATGAACGTGATCACGGGCTTCATTCGCACGGCATTGCTGACCCTCGTATTCGCGCTCGCCAGTGCGTGCCAGTTGACGACGGCGGCCACCCCGTGCCACAGCGACGACGACTGCCCGCAGAAATTTATCTGTGATTCTTTCAGCGGCTATTGCCGGTCGGCCGCAGCAACAGCCGATGCCGGACCTGGCGACCGGGGGCCCGCCGACGCTGTGCGCTCCGACGTCGGCGCGCACGACCGCGCCGCCAGCGACCACGCCGCTGTCGACCGCTACTCCGCCGACCGCACTGCTGCCGACGACGCTGGTCTCGCGCCGGATCGCCAGCGGTACTGGACGCTGGTCGAGGACGCGGGTCAGCCGGGTGGGCTGCACGGTTCAAAGGCGGCTTTTCACCGGAGTCTCGGCCAGGTCATGCTCTATGGCGGGAGCACCAACTGCGGGACCGGTCCCTATTCGCCTGCGCTCTGGCGCTACGATGGCAGCGCGTGGATCTGCGAATGCGCCGACTGCGCACCTGGTCCGCGCTGGGGCCACGCCCTGGTCTACGACTCCGCCAATGATCGATTGCTGCTGTTTGGTGGCACGTCCGATGGCTCGACATCGAAGAACGATCTCTGGCAATGGACCCGGAACAACGGCTTCGAGCAGCTGACACCGACCGGACCGTCGCCGACACCGCGTCAGGGAGTGGTGGCCGCCTATGACGACGCGCGCCACCGGCTCGTCGTGTTTGGCGGTGTTCGGGACGACACGGGCGCCACCGGCGAACTGTGGGAGTTTGCTGGCTTGCAGTGGCAGCAGATCGCGCCGACCTCACCATGGCCGGCCGATCGCTACGACAACGGACAGGTGGCAACCTATGATCGGCTCAGCCACAGCGTGGTGATATACGCCGGCAACAACGCCAGCGGCGGCGTCGGGCTCGATGACATGTGGAGCTGGGACGGCATCGCCTGGACGCGGCGCTGCACCGCGTGCACGGGTTCAAACCGCATGGCCTCTGGGTTTGCATACGACCCGGTGACCGGACGCATCGTGTTGCAGGGTGGCTTTACCACCGGCGAGGAGGCCGGGACCTGGGAGTCCACCGGCGCTGGCTTCGCCCTGGTCGATCCGGATCTGCCGCCAGCGCGCGACACAGCAGTGCTGGTGTACGACGAGCAGCGCGACGTCTTCGTCCTGTACGGCGGTAACTTCGGTGGCAACAACGGCAATCGTGCCGAGACCTACGAGTACCGGTAGCGGCCGGCGCGGCGGCGCTCAGACCCAGGCGTAGGGGTCGACACTCGGATCGGGGAACACGATGTGGCGCACGCATTCGATCGCGAAGGCGTCGCTCATGCCCGAGATGAAGTCGCCGACCACGCGCAGCGTGCCCCTCTCGGAGTCGTGCGCATAGACGTCGGCCATGCTCTCGAGATAGTGGCCAAAGCGACGGTCGACCGGCTCCGGGCTGAGACTGTAGGCCTCGGCGTCGAGCCCGAGCCGCTCGTACACGTCGGCCAGGTAGTCGAACAGCCGTTCGAGCAGGTTGCGGCCGTAGCGCTGGTAGCGCTCCATGCGCGGGTCGGTGTAGATGCGGCGGTAATTAAAAGCCTTGAGCTCGCACACCAGCTCGTACACCGGCGTCGAGAAGCCGACCGCGTCGTGCGTCGACGAGAAGGTGATGACGTCGCGCACCAGCGTGTCGATGATCTCGCCGTTGGTCTCGCCCAGCTCGCGTCGCAGGTGGTCCGGCACGTCGGCCAGCGAGATGAAGCGCGCGGTGACTGCATCCTCGATATCACGGCCGAGGTAGGCGATCTTGTCCGACAACCGCACCACGCACGCCTCCCATGACGAGGGCGCACTGGCGCGGGTGGTCAGGTTTTCGAGCGTCTTCTTCTGGTCGACCGGCCGTAGCATCTGTTCGTCGGTCTCACCGCAGTGCGAGACGATGGCGTCGCGCACGGCGTAGGTCAGGTTGAGACCGCGCCCCTTGTTGACCAACTTGTCGACCAGTCGCAGGCTCTGCAACTCGTGCTTGAAGCCGCCGATGCTGCCGAGCTTCTTGTTGAGCACCACCTCGCCGGCGTGACCGCACGGCGGGTGACCCAGATCGTGGCCGAGCCCGGCCGCCTGCGCCAGGTCGGCATCGAGGCCAAGCCCCTTGCAGATGGTGGCTGCGACTGTGGCGACATGCAGCGAGTGTTCGATGCGCGTGCAGATGTGGTCGTTGCGCGGCTCGAAGAAGACCTGGGTCTTGCGCTTGAGCCGGCGAAACGGCTGCGAGTGGATGATCGCGGTCTGGTCGCGAAAGTAGTCGCCGCGCACGTCCTGCTCGCGCTTGCGCGCGCGCTCGACGTAGACCGCGGCCGGCAGCGGGTTGCGCTTGGCGAAGTCCGGCGCCGCCGCTGCGGTCTTTGCTACCTGCTTCGCGGCAGGCTTGACACGCCGGGCCGCGGGTTTGCGCGTGGACTTGACGCTCATGCCTTGCCCGCGCTGCCGAGGACAGCCTCGTTCTTGTGCTTCATCAGCTTGACCAGCTCGTCGCGTGCCGGCCCCAAGTACTTGCGCGGGTCGAACTCCTTGGGATTTTCACCCAGCGTCTTGCGGATCAGTGCGGTCATGGCCAGCCGGCCGTCGCTGTCGATGTTGATCTTGCAGACCGAGCCGCGGGCCGCACGCCGCAGCTGTTCCTCGGGGATGCCGACCGCGTCGTCCAGCTTGCCGCCGTACTTGTTGATCATCTCGACGTACGCGGGCACCACCGACGACGAGCCGTGCAGCACGATCGGGAAGCCGGGCAGCCGCCTGGCGCACTCGTCGAGGATGTCGAAGCGCAGCTCGGGCGGCACCAGCACGCCCTGCGCATTGCGGGTGCAATCCTTGGCCTTGAACTTGTAGGCGCCGTGCGAGGTGCCGATCGAGATCGCCAGGCTGTCGCAGTTGGTCCGCTTGACAAAGTCCTCGACCTGCTCGGGCTTGGTGTAGTTCGATTTCTCCGCCTTGACGTCGTCCTCGATGCCGGCCAGCACACCCAGCTCGCCCTCGACCGTCACGTCGTGCTCGTGGGCATACTCGACCACCTTCTTGGTGAGCGCGATGTTCTCCTCGTAGGGCAGGGCCGAGCCGTCGATCATCACCGACGAGAACCCGGTCTCGATGCACGAGACGCACAGCTCGTACTTGTCGCCGTGGTCGAGGTGCAGCGCGATCGGAACCGGGCTCTTCATGTCCTTGGCGATCTCGACCGCGCCGGCCGCCATGTGCTTGAGCAGCGTCTGGTTGGCGTACTTGCGGGCGCCCGACGAGACTTGCAGGATGACCGGCGACTTGGTCTCGGCGCAGGCCATGACGATCGCCTGCAGCTGTTCCATGTTGTTGAAGTTGTAGGCCGGGATGGCATAGCCGCCGTCCATCGCCAGCTTGAACATGTCGCGGGTGTTGACCAGGCCGAGCTCTTTGTAGTGCGTCATGGCAGCGCTCCCTTTCCAGGATCGAAGTGCGCGCAGGATAGCTTGGGGTCGGGGAGGCTGCAACCGTCGCCGCCCAGCGCACGGCCGCGCGGCTTCCAGCCGTGCACAGCGCGCTCAATCTGTGCTATCATCGAAAAACTACGACGCGATGTCGTCAGGGCAAACGGTGGCGCGAGCGAGACCGAGACGCTGGATCGTGCTCTGCCTGCTCGCGCTGGCCGGCTGCGACGTCTCGTCCCGCCAGCTGATCTCGGTCGAGCCGCTGTGCCAGGGGCAACCCTGCCCCACGGACGCCACCACCGACGCTGCCGGGCAAGATGCGGCGCGACCCGACGTTGCCGGCGCGGACGCTGCGACTGGCGATGCGGTGCGGCCCGATACGGCCGGTACGGACACCGCGGCCAGCGACACGGCCCGACCCGATACCGCGCGGTCGGACCAGGCTGTCTCTGACCAGAGCGCAGGTGATGCTGCCCGCCGCGACCACGCTCACGTCGACCAGGCTGCAAGCGACCAGGCGACAGCGGACTCGCCAGTGCCAGATGCGGCGCAGCCAGACAGCGCGCATGCCGACAGCAACGGGTCGGACTTGCGGCAGCCGGATTCCCGCCAACCGGACACAGCGCAACCCGACACGCGTCAGCCGGATGCGTGGCAGCCCGACACCGCCCAGTCGGACGCGTGGATTCCGGACGCCGCCGGCGTCGATGCTGGCCCGTGCGCGACCGCGACTTGCGATACTGGAGCGCACTGCATCAATTACGACTACTTCGGCACGCTGATCGCCTACTGCGAATGCGCAGATGGCGCGTACGAGCGCGGTGGCTTTGGCTGCCCGCCGTACAGCGCCGTCGATTTCACGGCGCTCGACCAGAATACGCTGTCGGCGACCTACAACCAGAATCGGACCCTGTCCGACGTGCGCGGCAAGGTGATCGTTCTGTACTATGTGAGCTTCAGTTGAGGTTACTGCCAGTGGCAGTTTGCCACTCTCGATAGCATGTACGACGCCTGGCGCGCAGACGGGTTCGGGGCAGACGTGCTCGAGGTCTGGGCGATCGGGTGGCCGGGGCAAGAGAGCTACATCGCGGCCTTTGCAGCAGGCTCGGCCGTGCCGTGCCTGATCGACACCAACTGGCAGTTCATCTCCGCCTACAGCCCGTCCAAGGACGACCTGTGGGTCGTCGGCAAGGACGGCAACGTCAGCTTCTCGATGAGTCTGATCGGGCAGCCGGTCACCAGTTCGGCCGGTGCCACGCTCCTCGACAACGCGGTGCGGGCGGCGCTGCGTTAATCGGGGCGGCCTCGCAGCCGCCCCCCGCCGGGAGTGAATCCCGGCGGGTCCCCCCACCCGGCCCCGCGCTTCGCGCGCTCGCAGACGAAGATGGGCTGACTCCCGTCGAGCCTGAGTGCTCTATTTGGTCAACTCCACTTGCCTGCAACAGCGGCCGCCCCGGGGCGTGGCGAGGCGAGCGGAGGCAAGCCCGAAGCCAAACGCCGACGTCCAAACAGGACGGGGGAATACGCGGGGCGAAGGCAGTACACGTCAGGAGGTGTGCGCCCCGGGCGAGAGGGCTGCTCGGCTGCGGGGCGCCGCCAACGAGCCGCGGCCCGGGGCGGCCGCGACAGTCCGCCCTACAAACAGAAGCTCGGTCCCGTATCCACCGTGCAATTGGTCGAGCAGATGACCTCGGAGACATTGCGCGGCTCGAGCCGGTGCACGCCGAACGAGTAGTTGAGGATGCCGGTGATCGAGTTGAACAGCTGGCCCGCATGGCGCGCGTCGTAGCATTTGTTGGCCGTGTCGTCGCAGTGCCGCGCGTCGTAGGCCGGGCCGCCGGCGCTGGCCGAACGCCACCAGCCGCCCCACACCGTGCCGGTGTACGGGAAGAAATAGCCGCCCACCTCGACGCCATGGAACGTGGTCGGCGACGCGTCGCCGGCCACGCGATAGTAGCCAAAATCGGTGATGCCGTTGGTCGGAAACGAGGTGTTGACGTAGCCGACGCAGCCGTCGTCGATGGTGTAGACGTCCTGCAGCTCGATCAGCACGCCCTCGTACTTCTCGGTGTCGGCGCCGGGCAGCAGCACGGGCCGGGCATCATTGTAGGGCAGGTTGGCGGTCACCGCCGGCATGCCACTGACGATGTTCTCGAGGCTGCCGGTGAACTGCGCCGGCAACGGCATCGCCACCACTGGACTGCTGTCGCTGGTGTTGCCGATGCGATTCATCGTGGTCACGCGGCCGACCTGGGTCATGTCGAAGTACTCGGCCGGCTCGCCCACCAGGGTGACGATGTCGCCCACGACCGGGAAGCCGTGTTCGGTGGTCTGGCTCAGTGCGCTCGGCTGGAAATGGCCCTCGAAGCTGTAGGTGGTCTCGAGGCCGGCGCTGATGGTCCCGGCCTCGCCGCATGCGATCGCACCGTTGCACGAGGTCGGCCGCACCCAGCGCGTGCCCGGGACAAAGGTCACCTGGATGCCCGAGTAGGCCTTGAGCCGGCCCGAGCCGTCGACCTCGGTCGGGTCGGCCACGAACATGCCGTACAGATAGAACGGGCACTTGCCGTAGTCCTTTTCACCCTCGAGGCAGGTGTCCTCGCGGCTGATGCCAAATATCGGTGACACCACCACCTTGTTGGTCAACTGCACCGGGCAGCAGCGCAGCGCGCTGGTGGCGCAGACCTCGGGGTGGCCGCTGGCGCTGGTGTCCTGGATCTGGGCGATCGTGACGTCGGGGTAGGTGCAACCGCCTGACGTGCTGATGACGTCGCCAGCCGAGCGCGGCAGGATCGCGTAGTCACCGTAGTAGGTGTAGCGCACGACGCCGGTGATCGAGGTGAAGATCTCGGCGCTGCCGGGCAGGTAGGTGAACAGCTGGTCGTCGATCAGGACGTCGGCGGCCACCGCACCCGAGGCTGCGGCGACACCGAACTGGCCGTAGGCCACGGTCGAACCGTCGCTGAAGGCGACGATGTGGACGTTCTCGAGCTTGACCAGCATGCCCTCGTACGGCTCGCCAGTCGCGTCCTGCAAGAACTTGACGCTGTCGACGACCGTCGGCGCCACCGCCGTGGTCTGGCCGCGCACCGTGACCCGGGTCGCCTCGATCTGGGTCTCGGTGCCGGTGTTGCCGGTCTGGCCAGCAAACTCGGTCAGCGTGCCCTCGATGTCGACCTTGTCGTTGAGCGCCACCGTCACCTCGCCGGTCGCCGTCACCACCAGGATGCCGCTGTAATCGCCGCGGTCGGCGTCGGCCACGAAAAACCCCTCGAGTGACGAGCTGACCGTGAACTTCTGCGACGTCACCACCACGTCGACCAGGTTGACCGACGCATTGGCGCCCGGGAAATTGCGCGAGGTGGTGTCCTGGCAGTCTTTGACCTTGAGCCCGCCGGTGCCACCGCCGTCGTTGCGACCGCCGTCGTGATGCCCGCCGTCGCCGTTCGAGTTTCCGGTGTCGGTGCCCTCGTTGCGCACCGGACAACCCGCGGCCAGGACCAGGCAACCCAGAGTGACCAGAATCTCGATCGATTTCTTCATGTGCATCCTCTCCATCACCTGCTTTTTCATGCGACGGCATGGCCCGGCCGGACGCCGGCCCCCGTCACGCTGAAGTGTGCCCGCCGCGATCCAAGGGTGTCAAGCCGTGCTCCGACGTGGTGCTGCCGGGGTGAGCCCGTCGAGATTCACTCTCGACGGGCGAGGGGGCGGCCGACGCCCCCTGACGGTATAGGCCGGGTGGACACCCCGCGGTGCGTGTGTTACTTGCTGCACGACGCGAGGCCGGGGTGCGGTGATGAGAACGCGCGCGATCGCGGGAGCACTGACGGCCGCCCTGGTGCTGGGCGGTTGTGGCTATGGCGACGTCGCCTTCAGCGGCGACTTTGGTGGCCGCGCATTTCGGCCCGACGGCACCGCTTTCGGTCTGGTCGACGCGCTGGAACGCCTGCCCGAGCTCAAGCCGCGCGATCCGGCGCGGGTGATCGCGGTCGCCAGCTTTGCCGCCTTCGACCCGACCGCCGATCAGGAGCAGCTGCCCGGCAGCGAGCTGACCGATCTGCGCCATGCGATCGAGGTCAGCGACTGGTTTTCGTTCTGGTGGCGCGATCGCCAACAAGTTGTCGCCGGCAGCGCCTTCGCCGACGTGGTGTTGATCGGCGACAGCGACGGCCGTTACGTCGATTCGGATAGCACCGCGACCGGTCGCAGCGACGGTTTTCAGGCGCGCTTTGGCGTCGCCCGCGAGTCGTTGAGCGCCAGCGCCAGTTACGCCGACTACCGGCCGCTCGGCACCCGGGCCGTGGTCACCGTCCACCTGGCCGAGGTCGATCTTGGCACCGGTGGCCAGCTGCGTGGCAACGCGACCTTCAAGATCGAGCGGCTCGACAGCGACCCGGCCGACGCGGCGACCGGCAGCGTGAGCGGCGAGTTCAGCGCGCCGCTGGTGGGCGAGCGCATCGCCGAGAAGAACTTCGACACGCTCGACCTGTACGGGCAGTTCGAGGTGAGCCGGTGAGGGCGCGCGCGGCAGCGCTTGCGCTGTACTTCGCCACCGGCTGCGGCTATGGCGCGGTGTCGGTCGAGGGCAGCTTCGACGGCGAGCGCTTCGCGCCGACCGGCACCGTGTTCGCAGTCGTCGACGCCCATGTCGAGGAGGCGCGGCCCGGCGGTGGCGTCGCGGTCATCGACCGTGGCGATCCGACGCTGCAGCTGTTCTTCTGCCAGCCGGCGATCGATCCCGACGTCGACTTCGCTGGCCTCGGCGGCAGCGAGATCGCGCAGTTGCGCGACGAAGTCGCGCGTGGCGACCGCGTGGTGCTGCGCGACCTGTCGACCAGCACGCTCGCGGCCGGGGTCCGGTTGGTGGCCGACGCCGGGCGCACCGATTTCGCGCTGCTGGTGCTGGCTGGCAACCCGCCGATCGCCGCCAGCGACAGCTATGCCGAGTTGCGACCGCTGGGCCGCCAGATGAGCACGCTGCTGACGATCGAACGGGCGACCGTGGAGGAGGGCGGCCAGGTCGCCGGCGCTCTGGCCATCGCGCGCGACCGGGCGGCCGACCAGCCAGCCAATACCGCGACCGGCAGCGTGACCCTGCGCTTCGACGCGCCGATCCTGCACGAGCGGATCGGCGAGTCGAACCTGCGCGTCCTGGGATTCTAGGGCCGCGCGATGCTCTACCCAATCGAACAGAAGTCGTCGCTGCCGCCGCTGCCCGCGGCCAACCGACCACGCCCGCGCTGGCTGGCGTCGCTGGGCGATTCGCGCTCGGTGCTGCGGCTGCTGTGGGCGTTGCTGCTGCTGCCATACCTGCTGCTGCGCGTACTGCTGCTGGTCGGCTGGTCGCTGCTGCGCAATCTCGGCCGACTCGATGCGATCGCGGCCGACGAGCGGCAGGAACAACGGCGCGACGAGTGGCAGCACGGCTTTCACTACGACCGGGTCGCACTGGAGCATCACTTTGATCCAGCCACCACGACCCTGACCCTGACCATGAACTACGACGCGCTGACCAGCTTCGCGCTGGCGCTGCGCAAGGTGTTCGTCGAGCCGACCGGTGCGACCAGCGTCGGCACCGAGCTGCCATCGGGTAAGAACATCGGTCCTGGCGACCCCGGCTTTCACACCCACACGAGCATGTTCTATCCGGCGCTGGAGCATGAGATCACCGTCGGCTCACGCGACGGTGGCCTGCTGCTGGTGCAGGGGGGCGACGCGCTGTTCGCGCCAAGCGGCATGTGGCGGCGCGTCTGCGACACCTGGATCCTGGTGGCCGACGAGATGCAGCCGCGTTTGATCGTGCTCGACCGCGATCAGAGCGACTGGTGTGATGGCCAGAGCAGCGGCCGCTTCATGATCGAGTACCAGCCGCGCTTCGAGCTGTCGCGATGAGTGCTGTCACCACCGACGCTGCCACCCGCCGACCCGGGCGCGACCTGCTCGCCCTGCTGCTACCGCTGTGGGCGCTGGCGCTGGTGGGCGTGCTCGGGGCGATCGGCGAGCAACTGGTGATCGCGCCGCTGCTGGCCGAGCCCGGGCTGGCCGCGCTTGAGTCCGAGGTGCAGACCAGCTGGTGGTTGCTGATCACGGTGGCGGCGCTGCTGGTCGCCGGGCTCACGCGGTTGACGGTCTATCTGATCAACCGTCCGACGCACGAGCTGGCCGAGAGCATCGCGCTCTCGGGTCTGGCTGAGCTGCCGGTGGCGGTACCGACCGGTGGCTCGCCGGCACTGCAGCTGGTCGCCGCCCGTTACAACCAGCTGGTAGAGCAGGTTGCGCGCACGGGTGCGCAGCTGAAGCAGAGCGCCGAACAGCAACGGCAGCGCGCCGATGCGGTCGAGGACTTCTCGGACTTGGTGCTGGCCAACGTGCCGTCGGGAATCGTGGCGGTCGACGCCAACAGCCAGGTCGTGCGCATCAACGGCGCCGCCTGCCAGATCCTGGATCGCGGTCGCGAGCAGGTGGTCGGCCGGTCGCTGGCCGAAGTGATCGGGCGTGACCATCCGGTGACGCGCGCGGCCGGCACTGCGCTCGCGCGCGACGAGGCGAGCAGTGGCGACGGTGAGGCGGCGCGGGTGCTCGGCATCTCGTCGGCGCTGGTGCGCGACCACCGCGAGCAAGTGGTCGGCAGCGTGGTCATCTTTGCCGACCTGACCGAACTGCGGCGGCTGGAACAGCAGCTCGAGATCAAGCAGCGGCTGGCCTCGCTCGGCGAGGTAGCGGCGGGTCTGGCGCACGAGATCCGCAATCCGCTCGGCGCGCTGCGCGGTTTTGTCGAGCTGCTCGAGCGGCGGCTCAGCGACCCCGAGCGCGCGCGGCCGCTGCTCGACAAGATCCTGCGCGAGGTCGAGGTGCTGTCGACGGTGGTGGGCGACTTCCTGGCGTTTGCCCGCCCGGCACCGCCGCTGCGGCAGCCGATCGCGCTGCGCCCATTGCTCGAGGACGCGCTGGATGCTGGGCTGGCGGCCGCCGGTCGACCCGCGGTGACGACGACGATCGAGGTGCAACCGGTCGACCTGACGCTGGTGGCCGACGCCGCGCAGCTGCGGCGCGCGCTGGTCAATTTCGTCATCAATGCCTGCCAGGCGCTGGCCGGCAGCGGCCGCATCGCCATTGGCGCGCGGCGCGACGGCGCGCAGGTGCGGTTGTGGGTCGAGGACGACGGGCCGGGCGTGCCGGCGGCGCTGCGCGGCAAGGTGCTGACGCCGTTTTTCACCACCAAGCGCACCGGGACCGGACTCGGCCTGGCCGTGGCACACCAGATCGCGCAGGCGCACGGCGGCGAGTTGCTGTGCGAGGCCCCGACGGCGGGCGGTGCACGCTTTGTGCTGTGTCTTCCCGGGCGCTAGGATCAGGTGGCAGAAAGGGCGGGCGCCGGAATGAGCCGCATCCTCATCGTCGAAGACCAGGTCGGCATGCGCGAGATGATGGCCGAGGCGCTCGCCGACACCGGCTTCGAGTGCACGGCGGTCGAGAGCGCCGAGCAGGCGCTGATCGAGCTCGAGCGCGGCGACGTCGACGCCGTGATCAGCGATCTGCGGTTGCCGGGGGCCAGCGGCATGGTGGTGCTGGCGCGCGCGCGCCAGCTCGATCAGAAACTGCCGGTCATCATCGTCACCGCGCACGCCACGGTCGAGGGCGCGGTCGATGCGATGCGCCAGGGCGCGACCGACTACCTGGTCAAGCCATTCAGCCTGGACGAGCTGGAGGTGCGGCTGCGCCGCGCGCTCGGCGCGTTTCGGGCGGAGGAAGAGACACGGCGATTGCGGCAGGAGCTGCGCGGACGCTATGGCCGGCTGGTCGGCTCGGCGGCCGGCCTGCAGCGCATTTTTCGCGACGTCGACAAGGTAGCGCCGACCCCGATCCCGGTTCTGATCCTGGGCGAGAGCGGCACCGGCAAGGAGTTGCTGGCGCGCGAGATCCACGAACGCTCGCCGCGCGGCCGCGGCCCGTTCGTGGCGGTCAACTGCGCTGCCATTCCCAAGGGGTTGATCGAGAGCGAGTTGTTCGGCCACGAGAAGGGCGCCTTCACCGGTGCTCATCGCAACCGCAAGGGCACCATCGAGATGGCCGAGGGCGGTACCCTGTTCCTGGACGAGATTGGCGACCTCGACCTCGACACCCAGGTCAAGCTGCTGCGCTTTTTGCAGGAGCGGGAGGTGACCCACGTCGGCGGCGACCGCGGCCGGGTGGTCGACGTGCGCGTGCTGGTCGCCACCAATCGCGACCTCAAGGCCGACGTGGCAAGCGGTCGCTTTCGCGAGGACCTGTTCTTTCGCATCTCGGTGGTGATGCTGGTGTTGCCGCCGTTGCGCGAGCGGCGCGACGACGTGCCGGCGCTGGTCGAGCACTTCGTCAGCAAGTGGAACACCGAGCTGCACCGCACCGTGCAGCCGAGCCCCGAGTTCGTGCGCTGTGCGCTCGCCTACGACTGGCCGGGCAACGTGCGCGAGCTGGAGAACGCGATCGAGCGCGCCATCGTGCTGTGCGAGAGCGACCTGCTGCGGCCCTCCGACCTGCCGTTCGAGACCGGCACGTTGGTGTCGGGCGAGGGCGGCGGCACGCTGGTCAGCGAGGTCGAGGCGTTCGAGCGGCAGTTGGTGGAGCGCGCGCTCGCCGAAGCTGGCGGCAACACCTCGCGCGCGGCCAAGGCGCTTGGCGTCAAGCGTACAACTCTGCAATACAAGATTCGCAAGTATGGTCTGGGCGAGGGCACCGACTGACATGGGCGCATTCGACCACCTCGCTCAGCTGCCGCCCGAGGAACGACGCCGTCGACTGACGCGCGCCAAACGAATCGCGGCGCCGCTGCGCGCGCTGGTCATCACCGGTATCGCGGCATTGGCCGCCGGTGGCCGCGTCATGGAATGGAGCGCGCCGCTCACGACCGGCCTGCTGCTGCTCTACCTCAACGCCGCGGTCGAGCGCGTCACCACGCCCGCCCTGATCGAGCGCTGGCAGGAGGACCGTCGCTCCAAGGCCGGTTTGCTGCTCGCCTTCACGCTGGTCGTCAGCGCCGCCTTTGCTGACGCCGGCCGCGGCCCGCTGCTGGCGCTGACACCGCCGGCCGCGCGCGCCGCGCTGATCGCAGGGGGCATTCTGTTCGTGCTGGGCAGCGCGATCCGCCAGTGGGCCATCCACGCGCTCGGCGGCTACTTCACCGACCGCGCGCGCATCGTCGACGGCCACCGCCTGATCAGGACCGGTCCCTACCGCTGGGTTCGCCACCCGGCGTACGCTGGACTCGCGCTCGTGTTCGTCGGTTTGCCGGTCGCCCTCGCCAGCGTGGTCGGGCTCGTCTGCTGCGCGCTGCTGCTGCCGCTTGCTCTGCGCTTCAGGCTGCGCGTCGAGGAAGCACAGCTCGCGGCGCACTTCGGCGCCGAGTGGGACGCCTACGCGCAGCGCACGCCGCGCTTTGTCCCCTGGCCGCGCGGGTAGCTACCTCTCCTTAGTTTTCTCGTCGACGATGGCGCCAGTGGCGTCGAACGTATATTCGTGAAAGACGCGCAGGTTGCGCTTGCCGACCTTCTTCTTCTCGACGAACGTCCAGATCACCTTGTCCTTCTTCTTGACGTTGGTGTCGGGTTTCTTGCCGTACTGCTCGAGCAGCTTCTGCTGGGCCGCGCTCTTGTCGGCGGCAAATGCCTTGATCGCCTCCAGCGCCTTGACCTCCTTTTCGGCATCCTTGCTCAGCTTGGCCAGCTGCTTGAGCTGCTTTTCGCACAGCTTGGCCAGGTCGCGCACGCCGACCGGTTTTTCTCCGCTGCGCGCCTCGAACTTGCGCTTGGCCACGGTCTCGTCGTCCTGGACCTTGGTCGCCTCTTCCTGGCACACCGTGAACTTGTTGCGCGCTGACTCGTAGTCGCCCAGTTTTTCGGGTGCAGTCTGCCGGGTCCCTGCCAGCTCGAGGGCATGAAAGCCCTCGCGCAGCGCATCGCGCGCGGTCACCGCAATGGCGATCTTCTCGGCCTTCTGGGCGGTCGCGCGCAGGGCCTCCAGCCGCGACTCGATCTCGCGCGCAAACTCGCCGCCGACCTCGATCCTGTTGTTGCGGCGGCCCTCGTTGAGTCGGTCCTGCGAGGCGTCGATGCCCTTGCGCAAGGTCATCACATCCGCGCTGTTGACCTCGCCGCTCTCGACCTGCTGCGCGATCGCGGCTACCTCCTCGAGCGGTTGCCGTACCTCGCTCTCCACCGCGACCAGGGCGTCGCGCCGCTGCTGTTCGTCGACCTTCTGCTGCAGCTTGCGCAGGTTGCGCTTGGACGAATCGATGCGCTCGAACAGGTCGGCCGCCTCCGGGTGCAGTTCCAGGTCTTTGCGGTTTTCGCGCACGACGCGCTCTAGCTTCTCGTCGAGTTTTTGCGCCTGCGCCACGTCATCCGTGGCCATCGCCTGGTCGAGGTCGAGCAGGACCTTCTCGACATCGCGGGCCGCGTGGTCGCCGGCCTGGGCCTTGGTAGTGGTGCATGCGGTAGCGCCCAGGGCGCCGATTGCGACGAGGGCACACCAAAACTGCGGCGGTGTGCGCCAGGGTAGCTGTCTCATGGTCCCATGGTAACGCCGAGCACGAGTCCTCGCTAGATTTTGGCCGCCCGCTGCGCCTGGGCGCAGCTGCTGGCCGGCGCCAGGGCCTGCCGGCACAGCAGGTTGGGTGGGTCGAGCTCGAGGCAGCGGGTCAGCTGCGCAACCGCCTCCGGGCAACGGCCAGTGCCGAGGTAGAGCTGGGCCAGGTTGCCGTGGCATTCGACGTGGCCGGCGTTGAGCTGCAAGCAGCCGAGGTACCAGATCTCGGCGCGCGCGAGCGCAGCGCGGCGCGGCTCTTCGTTCGAAATCATCTCGGCGCGCAGACTCTCGACCACGCCCATGTCGGCAAAACCGCGCCCGTCGCCGGGTCTGAGCTCGAGCAGCTCACGGTAGCCGCGCTCGGCGTCGGCCAGGTTGGCCAGCGCCGGTTCGAATTCGCGCCCGCCGTCGCTGCGTGTGCTCTGTTGCGCGAAGCGCTGTTGCCCTTGCCGCAGGTCGGTCAGCGCCAGGTTGTAGACCGCGGCGTCGAATGCCGGGTTCATGCGGACCGCCAGCGCGAAGTGGCGGCGTGCCCGGTCGTAGTCGCCACGGTCGAACGCCAGCCGGCCCAGGTTGACATGCGGCTGCACGAAGTCGGGGTCAGCGCGCAGCGCCTGCACAAACAGCTCGCGCGCTTTGTCGTCGACGCCGCGCAGGTACCAGACCAGGCCCAGGTCATTGAGGCACTCGCGGCCGGCAGGATCGTATTTGAGACAGATGGTGCAGGCGGTCTCGGCTCGGTCCAGCTCGCGTTGCTCGAGGTAGGCGGCACAGGCGGCCTGTTCCTGGATCGCGATCGGCGGCAGCAGCGGACGCGGCGCGGCGCAGGCGCTGCCGACCAGGACAGGCAACAGCCAGATCTCCGTCGTCAGCAGGCGCATGGGCGACCTCGCACGCGGTGTCCGCGATCCGGAATATCGGCGCGGCACGACGGATGTTCGCACTATTGTCGCCGCGGTAAGCTACGGGTGACGACGACAATTCGTATCCTATCGGCGTCAGGGAAGCGTGGCCTCGTCGAAGCGCGCGCGGAACAGCGCCTCGTACGACTGGCTGATCTTGAGCGCAAGGATCAGCAACTCGCCGATGTCGCTCGGGCAGTGCCGCTGGTGGCCGTTGTCGCCATAGAAGATGTTGAGCACACGGCCGCCGACGACGACTGGCAGCACGCACGCCGACTTGGGGATCTGCCGGCCGGCTGCGCCCAGGAACTGCACGTTGACGCGCTCGCGTGGCAGGCCGCCCAGGTAGTGCGCGCGGTTTTGCACCACGGTTGCAAACACCGACGGTTCATTGAGCTGCAGCACCAGCTTGCGAAACGAGAGCTGGTCGAGCCCGACGCCGATTGCGTCCCAGCCGACGATCCATTCGCGGTGCACGGTGAACAGCATGGCGCGCTTGAAGATCGAGCGCGCATAGCGCAGCACCACCAGCGCGACCTCGTTGCGGTCGTTGGCCCGCGTCAACAACTGGCTGGCGTTGTGAAAATCGAGCGGGCTCTCATCGCGCGGCGGTGCGGCTGGCTCGACCAGCTCGAGAACGGTCTCGTCCGGCTCGGCGGTCGACGGTGCGGCTGCCGGCACCGGAGCAACGGCGGGCGTTGGCGCGGCATCGGCCACCAGCGTGCCGGTCAGCACCGGGAGTTCGGCCGTGCGCGTGCGCTTGGTCTGGTAGATGGTGAGAAACGCCTCTTCGCTCATCAGATCGGTGCCGGTCGCCTCGGCCAGCGAGAGCGGACCCGGCACGACTTGCTGCGGCGCGCTCACCAGCGGCACGCCGGTCGGTGGCGGCGGCGAACTCAGATCGACCGCGATGCCGCGCGCGCTTCGATAGATCTTGTAGATCGTGGTGAGCAGCAGATTGAAGCGGTACTCGGGCACCACGATCGGTTCGAGCGCGCAGCCAGTGGTCGCGCGCACCTCGGCCAGCATCCTGTCGTCGTGCGGATCGAGGCACAGCACCTGCAAGCGTTGGTCACGCAGTCGGTACGGAACGGCGTTGAGTCGCTCGACCGCGCGCGGCGACAGCAGCTTGAGCGCCGGTGCATCGGGCTGCAACTTGTCGCCGCACAGCGCAGGCACGCGGTGTTGCTTGGACAGGTAACGCGCCAGGGTCGATTCGTCGACCAGTCCCAGTTCGAGCAGGTTGGTGCCCAGGCGTCCGCCCAGCACCACTTGCTGGCGCAGCGCATCCCGCACCTGGCCGCCGGTGCAGACCCGGCTCAGCACCAGGTATTCGCCCAGCCTGGTCATGTGCACACGCTACGGAGCGGGCTGCCGCTTGTCAAAAAAGCGTCTAGCGATGGCGTTTGGAGGGAGCGCCCTTGGCCGGTTTGGATCTGGCGGTCTTGGCCTTGGTCGGCTTTGGCGTGAGCGACTGCTGGCGCGCATTTTTCTGCGCTGCCTGCGTTCGCTTTTCGTGCGCAAGGCGGGCCGTGACGCGCGCTGCGGCCTGCGCCTTTTGCGCGCGCGGACCCTTGCGCATCACCCCCGGGATCAGACTGCGGCCGGCCTCGGCCCGCCAGATGTCTGCGCTCAGGTGCTCCAGGTCGCGCGCATAGGCGGCGTGGTCAAAGTAATCCTGTCGCACGGCGCGGCCCAGGTGCTCGGACAGCACGGTCCCGATCGCATGGATCGCCTGGTGGCGATCGAGCCCTTGCTTGAGCAGCCGGGTCAGTGCGGTTCGGGCTTGCGCCGGTTCGGTCTCGGCCACGTGCGTCTCGGCCGCCATGTGCAGCACGGCGTGCGCGCGCAGGTCAGCCGAACGCCGGCGCAGGTTGGCGCGCACGTGAAACTCCTCGATCGCCAGGTAGCGGCTGTCCTGGTCAAGGCCGAGCCAGACCTCGGGGTCGGGATCCTTTTCTGCGTCGTAGGCGTAGTTCCAGCCGGCGGCCGTGGCTGCGTCTGGCTCGTAGATCTCGGTCTCGAACCATTCGGGTGTCGCCGCCGCGGCAAATCGCGCGTTGACCCCAGCCAGCTCGAACGCGGCGGGATCGAAGTCAGCACCGAGGCGCCTGCGGGCCGCGTCATGCATTGCGTGACGGCGCTGCGCCAGCGCTGCGATCAGCGCCTGGTAGGCGGTCGGTCCGCCGCAGCCCTCGGCCGGGCAGGCGCGTTCGCCACCGATGCAGCGCGGCAGCGGCCGCTGCTCCTCGCTGGTGATGATGCCCTCGACCAGCAGCTCGTGCTCCCAGTTGCAAGCAAAGTCATAGATGTAGTGCACGACCGGCCCGCGCTTGGCGAGCAGGTCGCTGACCACGGCGCCGCTCTCGTCGCTGACGCGCCAGGCGATCTTGTGTGGCCCGGGACCGACCCGGCGCTGGCCGATCTCGAAGCGGTGGTCGGCCCGGTCGC
>Ga0315268_10001048_pt1 | contig 32271 bp, 32 predicted proteins | sample C1_top_MG_FD_204535 | JGI IMG/M metagenome (GOLD analysis project Ga0315268, IMG submission 204535) | Sediment microbial communities from Yellowstone Lake, YNP, Wyoming, USA - C1_top | ecosystem: Environmental > Aquatic > Freshwater > Lake > Sediment | place: USA: Wyoming | collected 2017-08-01
CCTTCTTGCCAGGGGATCTTTGGTCGGTAACGTATCCCGGCGGGAAGTACGATGTCGTCTACCTTGGCAGTATTACCCACTTCTTCAGCCCCGAGGAGAACACGCGCCTGTTCCACAAGGTGTATGATGCCCTTGCCATTGGCGGCGCGATAATTATCAACTCGGTCAGGCGCGAGAATCCCGATCCTATGGCGCCCGAGTTATGGTTCTATGCTGTCTCCGCTGGTGGGTCTGCATACAACTTCCAGGAATACGCACAGATGCTTGAGGCCGCCGGGTTTCACGATATCGTGGATGTCAGTGCGCAGCCGATCAAAGCAGTCAAGCGATAACCCGGCCAAAAGGCGAATGCAAGCGGCCTAACAACTCGCTGAAGCTGACCCGGCGGGCGTGGCAAATGATAAGGCGCCTGGCCCGCCATTGTGCGCGAGAATCCTGGGCGGGTATGCCCGCTTCCGCCGAGCAGCTTGGCTCAGGGCCGTTAGCCTGCTGAATAGAGAGGCACAATGAGAAATGCTACTATGCTATTCCTTCTTTTGACCATTCTTTCCCTTGCTTTGAATGGCTGTGGGCCAAGTCCATCTCCCACTGTCACTCCCGAAGTTCCCACACCGACACCGGTACCACCTACTCCAACACCGATACCGCCTACACCTACCGCCGTGCCGCCTACACCAACAGCCGTGCCGCCTACACCAACACCAGTACCACCCACACAAACACCGCTTCCTCCCTCAATGACCCTTCAAGAGGGAAACAACCTGCCAAGAACTCTACTCCTGACCGGGCGATCGAGGGAACTCGCGGACAATCGGATTGGAGTGCTTGCAGGAGGCCTCACGGGGGGCGGCTGGAAACCCGGCGATCCGTGGGATTATACCTGGATGGCCGATCAAATCGTCGGCAAAGGTTTGAAGCGATTCCGCGTTTCCATCGACAACCTGGATGCCAACAGTGTTGATCTGGATTGGAGCATTCCTCAATACACCATCGATCCGAGCCACGACGCCCTCATCACTCTGCTTGCCCAAAACGGCGTTACGATGACTTATGTGCTTACTTTCTGGGACAAGGATACCTGGCCCGGGGGGAAAGGCGCAAACTGCCCCAGGTTCAAGGATGAGGCGGAGATAGGGCGTTATTTGCAGTTCGTGCAATTCATGGTCAATCACTTCAAAGACCGCATCCAGAATTTCGAAATCTGGAATGAGCCGAATATTCAACGTTGCCCACAGTGGATCGAGGCAGCCGATTATATCAACCTGGTCAAGCGGGCCGCGCCGGTCATCCGTCAGGAATTCCCCGAGGCAAAAATAGTGGTGGGCGCAACGACCTATCTGGGCGAGGCGGAATCGCAAGACTACCTGTTCAGAATTCTCAATTCAGACATTACGCCCTTGGTGGATATTGTTTCCTGGCATCCAATGTATGGAACTTCTCCGGAATTCGATCCGGAATATTACTCAAATTATCCCTCCATTGTGCAAAAGATAAAAGACACGGCCTCTGCCCACGGTTTCAATGGGACGTACGAGGCCGACGAATTGACCTGGTTCACGGTCAATGGCAAGAACTGGGACGGTTGGTCAAAACGTTACAGTGACACCGTCGCCGCAAAATATATGGCGCGCGGCATTGTCATGCACCTGGGCATGGATGTCACTGCAGGGATCGGCTCGGCACTTATTTTCGATCCGAACTGGGTATCAATCCCATCCACAGTTCGAAATCTGTCCACGATAATGACTGGAGCAAAAACCACCAGTTTTCCGGTGGAAATCGACACCGATGCGAAAAACGTAGTGAGCTACGCGTTTTCGTTGTCCAATGGCGATTCCCTGGTGGCGTTTTGGGCGGATGACGTAGCATCCGAAGACGGTTCCGGCCTTAGCGCCACTCTTACCCTACCTGGCCTGACCGCTCAACATGTGATCGGCATTGACGTGCTCAACGGCTTCGAGCAACAACTCATAGCAGGCGTTGAAGACGGAAACCTGATCGTTTGTAATCTGCTCGTCAAGGACTATCCGATAATCCTTCGCCTCACGAATCCTACGTCTCCTTAACCGTGGCGTTAAGGACCACACTCATTGGCGGTTTGTCCGGTCCTGGTAACCAAGAGGCGAATGAGATGCTGCAATTAGGCACGAGCGTCCTAACCCACGCTGGAGCCGATCCCCACCCTTGCGCTTTCAACCACCGGGGTGTACCAGCACAGGTGTTGGTGTTTCTGGCGTGTCCTGCTCGCGGGGGCGGGGGGCGCGGCTGAAGCTCAAGTTCTCCTTTTGCTTATCTACCAACCATTCCAGCAAATTGATTTCGTCTTTTTTCTCTAGGCGATATCCCCTGGAGAGCGGATTCGGGATTTTCTAAGCTTGCAGCATAATCAGTAGTTTAATTTATTTCCCGATTAATGAACCCGCAACAAATAGCACAATCAGTGCAAAGATCATCCCCCCCAGCACAAGTGAGTAATTATTAGGGTGGATTTGACTTTCATGATCCATTTTTCGCGCTAAAGGGAACATTCGCCAATAGAAGGTGAGTGTTGTAAGTCCCAGTGCAACCAGGCTTAGCCGCTGTAAATTAAGATCGGCGAACACCACGATTAAACCCAATAGAAAGAGAAAAATCAGCTTTGCCCCTGCCACCCAATAGACCAGGTAACGCATGAGATCATGGATCTCGGGAAACTGTTTGGACTTTTCCCAGGCAGAGAACACCCCCAATGCGTTTGCTCTTTTCGATCCCGGAAAAAAATACAATGCCACAACATTTGTAAATTCCAGCAGGGTAAAAGCCAGGAGTATGATCTTTGTAATCATTAATTTTTTTTCTTTGACTGCTTTATGATTTTTTGATAGGCATGCCAGGCGGTCAGCATGGCGATGGGCACGCCAGCAGGAGCATACGCCCACTGTCCGGCTTTATAAACATTCGGAAGCGCGGTAAAAACCGATTTTCCAATATCTGTGAGCTTATAAATGACAGGCGGTTCGTTTTCAAAGGACCATCCGGTGATCGCTCCTTCTGAACTGCCTGAAACTGTGTTAATTGTTAGTGGAGTAGAGGAAAACTTGAAAAGTGTATCTCTTTCTATATCCTTGTAAATTGTTTTGGATAAGTTACTTGATACTCTTTTTTCCAATCGCTCCTTGAATTCATCATACCAGCCAGCGTTTTCAACATTTTTGACCATCTGGTAGTCAAAAAGACAACTCACCATTATGCCAGTCTGCCCTTCAGGTGCCAGCGAATTGTCCCGCAGAACCGGGATGGAAATTTCGTAAGTGGTCAGATCACAATAGCTTTCAAGCCAATCGATCACATCACTCTTTGAAACCCGGTTGAAATCATTGATGAGATGCACCCGCTGTGCCCTGTTTGTTTCACCTAATCCATGCCTTGAAGGAGTAAAAAACAGGTGCTCTCCGCCGTGTTCCTTAAAATATGAAGGCGGACGGTTGACACCGATATACATGATAAATATGGATTCTGCCCCTTTGGAAAACAATATGCTCTGCTTCTCAGATTCCAACTTACGAGTGATTTTGGAATTCAACCCGACGGGATCCAGACTGCGATAAAGCGTCTTGAGATCTGCCGTCCAGATCAAATGGTCATACGGGTATTCGCTTCCTTCTGAATCAACCACCTTCGATTTCGATGGAATAACCCGGATTATCTTTGTGTTTAGTTTGATCTGCCCTCCCCATTCGTTCACTTTTTTCACCAGCAAGTCCTTCAATGTGCCGGTTCCACCCTTCGGGTAAAAATAGTCCAGGTAAACGTAAAAATACCCAAGAGCAAAATATGTGGGGGTATTCCTGAAAAAGTGCTGGGTGAGAATATCGATGAGGGATTGATTCCTGGTTAACTGATACAGAAAATCTTCCACCGGCATCTTGAACTGGTTAAACTTTCTTAAAGCTTGCAGAAATTTAAACGTCCACGGCAGCAGTTTTCTTAGAACATATTCCTTGTCGCTGAATGGATTGCCAAAATAAGGATTATCAAATTCATATAAGACCCTGGTGTATTCTGATAATTCATTCACCGTAGAGATGATCTTCTTTATATCTTTCTGGTCATCCGGATAAAGCTCTGTCAATATACGCTGGTATTCTCCCAGGTCATTAATCGAACTTACTTTGAAAAGTTGGTTTTCGATGCCAATTGAGACCTTATTATCAAAAAACTCCCACGCGATCCCCAATTCTTTCAAGATTGGTTTTACAATGCCAGAATTAACCAAAGCCCTGGGGCCAGTATCAAAATAGAAACCGTTGTAATTTAGTGTGCCCATTAGCCCCCCACTTCTGTCGTTCTTCTCCAACAACAGCACATTGTACCCGGCTTTCGCCAGGTATGCAGCCGCAGTCAGTCCTGCCATCCCTGCCCCAACAATAACGATATTCTCATCATTTTTTTTCATGGAATCCACCTAACTTTAAACTTATCTCCCATAATTTTTCTGCCGCCGCCATGTCCAACGCTGGAGGGGCGGGTTCCTCTTCGGTCGTCAGATTGTAGAACTTCCCGGAGCTATTTGATACTTCATCAGAAACACCCAGGTAATAAAGTGCTTCAGCAGCAAAATCCGCAGGCCGCGCATTGCGATCCAAGAATTGTTTTTTGAAATATTTATAAACTATTCCATTGTTTTGTCCACTGTTGGTCTTCACGTTGCCGGGATGCATAGCATTGATCGTAACCCCGCTCTCTATAAAGTACTCGTTAAATTTTAACATAGAGAGCAATTGTGCCAGTTTAGCTGATCCATAACTTTTTATCCCTGAATAGCGATTTCGCTTCCACGAGAGATCATCTAAATTCAGGCCAAGCACAGCGAACCGGTAAGCCTCAGAATTCACAAATAAAATCCGTCCGTTTGCTTGATTCCGGAATTTTTCTCTGAGAGAATAATTCAAAATAAAAGTGCTAAGGTAATTCGTTTGAAAAACTGCCTCCAGATAGTCACCAGTATAGATCCTGGTGGTGTTGTAAATGCCAGCATTGTGGATCAGGACATCAATATTCCTCTCTATTTTCGACAATCTCTCTGCCGCCAAATGAATATCCGACAACTTCGCAAAGTCAGCCAGGATATAGCTGCAATTCACGTTGTATTCGTTCTTCAGTGCTTCACAGAGCATTCTCGTTTTTTGCTCATTTCGGTTGATCAATAAAAGGTCTGCTCTGTGTGAGGCATATTTTTTTGCGGTGGCATAACCAATACCAGAAGTGGCACCTGTTATCACCACCAGGCGATGGTTGAAATCATCTGAGCAAATCCGGGGTTCAGATCTTAAGTTACGCAACATAGCAAAGATGTTCGACCATTTATACTCTTTAAGATACCGATTCAACATGCCTCCAAATCATTAAGACCGGCGAGTTTGTATTGGTTAAAAAACAAATTAATTATATCTAAATCCATTCATTCCAAGGTATTCAATTCCAGCTCGTTTACTGCCTAAAAAGACATATATGATCCGGTTTGTTTCCTGTCGTTTTTTTATTTTACCGACCCATTGCAAGAAAACTTTATCTTTTCTTTCTATGAAAACCATATAAACTTCCCCAACTTGTATGGAGAACTCAAACAGGCCAGCGGGAACACACTACATCAGAGCGACTACTCAATAGAGATTTGTCAGCAAATTCGTTTTGTATGAAATCTGGTAGGAATGTCCAAGTTTAGAGTAAATAAACCTCCTACAAACGGCTGGCCAGCCACCTCAAATCAACCCCACACCCGCCAAAAACTCACAAACCGTTAGACAACCATTTTTACTTCCCCACCGCGGACCGAGTCGGATGTACGGGTATAAATTTAGACCGGTGGGACTAATGTCCACCGAATAGAGATATTCGCTTCTAGAAAAAATAATAACGCCCCTGAATCGGGGCGTTTTTGGTTGTATATTTTGCTTCTTTTCCAGACTTTTCCGATCACACATTTAGCGATGATTAGAGCTTTTTCTTTGGCTTCTGCCTTATGGTGTAACGGTTAAATCGAATGTCTTCTCTGCTGTATAGCCTACGTCGGGATAGGTGCCCTTAACGTGGATTGTATGCTTTCCAGGGCGTAGCGGATTAAGCATCAGGTAAGCACCTGATCCAATTGATTGTCCCGTTGTGCCAGCTGGAACTCCCAAGATATTATCCTCAGGTTCGGTAAATTCATAGAGCGGCGAGATGAAAATAAATTTGCTAAGATTTTGAACGTCAATGTCATCAATAGAAGCCTCCAGATCCTGTGGAACAAAAGCTTGTGCACAATTCAGCAGCTCAGCCTCATTACCACCATAAAACGGCGGCGGCTCAAGAGTGGAACACTCGGCGCCAAGTACCTCAATATAGAGCATCATTCCGGTTGGCACCTCGCAACGAATCGGCACGTCAAGTTGAGAGTTAGCTACTACAAGCCCAACATTCCCGACACGTTTGAAAACACAATTTTCTCCGGTTCCTCCGGTGAGCGGATTTTCTGCCATCGGCAAAATCAGGACATAGTTCCACCACCTAGCTAACCAGTCTCCATATGTTAGCCCTTGCGCGCGGGAGGTAGGTGGTAAAACTCCAGAGTTGCTGGTACCACGTGCGAGTGCAATGAAAGAGGTAGCCAGTAAAATGAGCACTACCGCTGCGATTATTAATGGAACGCGAAACTTGTTCATGACATCCTCCTTTTCTGTTTATTTCAAATTTAACAAAGGAGCATGTCCATATCATGTGTAACAACATGGTCGCAGCGTGTTTTTATGATTAGTATTTTGCTCGGTGATATAATTAATTTGAGAAAATCAATTATTTCACATGCTTAAACAAGATTGTGAGATCAATTGAGCTTGATTAGATCTCTTTCTCCCTAAAAGTGGCAAATTTCCTTGCCGAGGGCATTATGCTTCAAGCAAGATTATTGGGTCTATTCGAAGTCTTCGTGCATGACCACCTGGTCATTATCCCCTCGCGTCCCGCCCAATCCCTCCTTGCCTATCTGTTACTCCACCCCAATAAATCACATCGTCGTGAGAAATTGGCGGGTCAATTTTGGCCGGCTTCTTCCGAGTCTAATGCCCGAAGTAACCTGCGGCATGAGTTATGGCGTATTCGCAAAGCTCTTGGTCCCGGCGCAGAAGCACGTGTAGAAAGCAACGACCTGGGTGTAACCTATCGTCCGCAGCCCGGCGATCAACTCGATGTGGATGTTTTTGAAGCATGTACAGAGAATGAAAACTCAACTGAGGTCCTTTTGCAGGCTGCATCGGCGTACGGGGGAGATCTGCTACCTGGTTTCTATGAGGAATGGGTAATTTTAGAACGAGAACATCTTCAAGCAGAATACGAACGTAAGATGGAAAGGTTGTTGGATCATTTATTAGCCGAAGGGCGTTGGAATGAAGCCCTGAAGTGGGGTGAACTATGGATTGCCTCAGGCGGAATTCCGGAGCCTGCCTATCGGGCCTTGATGCTAGCTCAAGCAGGGCTGGGCAACATGGGGGGTGCGATAACCCAATACCACCGCTGCGAAGAAGCATTGTCCAGAGGGTTAGGCGTAAGGCCTTCCGAGAAAACGCGCGAAGTCTTTAGACAAATACATGAAAGAAGAGAGCTTACTCTGGCACATTCCACCCAACCTGTTCTGTCCGCCCCCGCCTTGCCATCCATCTTGGTAGGACTTGAAAAGCCGGTACCTGTTTTTGTGGGGCGAGAAGCAGAATTAGCCGCTTTGGATAGGTACCTGGGCAAAGCAATGCAAGGTCATGCACAGGTAGTTTTCGTAAGCGGAGAAGCGGGAAGCGGAAAATCAGCCCTCTTGCAGGAGTTTGTACGCCGGTCGGTGACCGCTTACCCTGATTTGGCCGTTGGCTGGGGATTCTGTAACGCCTTTTTTGGCCAGGGGGCTCCTTACTTACCATTCCGTGATGTGTTGAATATGCTGACTGGCGGTATTGAGCCACTTTACTCGAATGGCACAATATCTGAGTCTCAGGCAAACCGTTTAAGAGCAACCTTTCCACTGGCTATTCAATCTCTGGTAGAGCAAGGACCTGAATTAGCCAACAGCTTTCTGAGCGGTTCTACCCTGGCGACCCGGATCGCAACACTCCTACCGGATAAGCGGAACTGGAGACAACGTATCAAAGAATATCCTGCTCAGGAGCTAACATTCACTGAGGATCAGGAAAAGTCGTCATTGTTTGAACAGTACACGCAGGTATTGCATAGTATTGCCAATCAGCACCCCTTGGTGATTTTGCTGGATGACTTGCAATGGATGGATCCTGGTACCGGGCGACTGTTATTTCACCTCGTCCGTCGTCTTCAGGGTGCCCGCATATTGATTGCAGGTGCTTACCGGACAGAAGAAGTCGCGATAGGCCGGAACGGAGAGCGGCACCCGCTGGAACCATTGCTCAATGAACTTCAATCCACCTTTGGCGAGATTCGTATTGATTTGGACCAGGTCAGTGAAACCTCGGGTAGGGACTTCGTCTATGCTTTTTTAGATACCGAACCCAACCAGTTGGACGAATCCTTTCGCCAGGAGCTTTACAGGCGAACTCATGGTAATCCTTTGTTCACAATACAACTTCTGCGTAACTTGCAGGAGCGTGGTGAAATCATCACGGATGAGTATGGGCAATGGAAAACCTCAACCAGCCTGAATTGGAATACCCTCTCCCCAGAAGTGGAAGGCGTTATTGGCGAGCGCTTTGGGCGATTGGATCGGGAATTGCAGGAACTTCTCCTGGCCGCCAGCGTAGAGGGAGAGCAATTTACCGTGCAAGTGCTGGAACAATTGCAAGGAACGCCAGTGCGCATCATCCTGCGTCAACTTTCGCGCGAGCTGGGGAAACGCCACCGCCTAGTACAAGAACTCGAGGAAACTTGCGTAGGAGACCGCCGTCTGATACGTTTTCGATTTGTGCATTCCATCATTCAGCAATACTTGTATCACCAGTTGGGCGCTGCCGAATGTGCTGCTCTTCATAAAGAAATAGCAGAAACACTAGAGTCGCTTTATAAAGAAGATATTGCCGCTGTTACTGTGCCGTTAGCTCAACATTATCGTGAAGCCGGGGTCAAACCGAAAGCAACTGTGTATCTGCTTCAGGCTGGGGATCAGGCTCGCGCTTTGCATGCAAATAAGGAAGCGATTGGTCATTACCAGAAGGCATTGGAATATCTAAAAGAGATGGGCGCAACGGAACAAGCAGCTCGAACTCTAATGAAACTCTACCTGGTCTATCACAGTTCCTTCGATTTTCAGCGTGCCCAACAAGTTCTACAAGAATACAATTCACTATGGCAACAACTGGGTGGGAGCAACGCAGATCGATATATACCCCCCGCGCAAAATCCCTATCGATTGTCAAATCTCAAAATACCTACTTTTGACCCAGCCTTGTGTAATTGTCTATTTGATCTGGAATGGATTAACGAGCTGTTTTGCGGCCTGGTAGAATGGTCAGAAGATCGGAGTGTAATCCCGATGGCAGCCAAACATTGGGACGTGATGGAAGAAGGCAGAAAGTACGTTTTTTATTTGAGACAAGACCTGCTTTGGAGTGATGGCGAGCCAGTAACTGCTGTAGATTATGAATTTGCCATCAAGCGGGTGTTGAACCCTGCAACTCAGGCCTATTCGGCAAACCTTCTTTACGATATTTGTGGTGCAAAAGACTTTCACCAGGGTCGAATAACGAATTCAGAATCGGTCGGCATCACTGCAGCCGATCCCTTTACTCTGGTGATCGAGCTGGAAGAGCCTTGCGGTTATTTCCCTTACCTTTTGGGAGACCCGGTTTTTTTTGCTGTACCCAAGCATGTCGTCGAGCGCGAAGGAAATGCATGGACAGAACCTGGTCGGATCGTCACCAACGGCGCGTTTCAACTCGACTCCTGGGATCAATCACCTGAAAAAACAATCCACTTTAGCCGAAACCCACATTATTCTGGCAGTTATAAAGGAAATGTTGAACATATCGCGCTTACATCTTACCAAAATGAGCTTGACATGTACCATGCATTCGTCGCCGGCAAGTTAGACAGGGTCGAGTTTCTTATTTCCCAAATGAAGCAGGAAGAGTTGAAACATTATCAAGAATTGGGTCAGCTCCATGTTTCGACATTGCCTTTTGTCGATGCCATCTACTTCGTCGCCGATCAACCTCCTTTTAACAATCCAGATCTACGACGTGCCTTCGTCTTAGCAACCGATCGAAAAAAACTTGCCCATGAAATTCAAAATCAACTTCCCGCAACTGGAGGTTATATACCGCCGGAACTTCCAGGACATTCACCGGATATTGGCTTGCCTTATGCCCCCCAGGAAGCGCGGCGTCTACTGGATGCGGCGGGCTACCCCCAGGGACGCGGGTTTCCATCAGTCAACATGCTATTAGGGCTTGTTGGGCTGAAAAAGGGAGATGAACTCGTTTTTGCTTCACTCCATGAAATGTGGAAAGAAAATTTGGGGATCACAATCCAGAAATGTTGGAACGATTCAGCCTCGAGGGAATTTGAAACCCGTCAGAATTTCCATTTTTTCTTTGTCGGGTGGTTGGCTGATTATCCGGATCCGGCTTCATTTCTTCAGACAAACTATCTGATTGAACAAAGTCATTGGCAGAGCCCAAAATACGAAGCATTGGTTGAGGCCGGTCGCCGCACACTCGATCACGGCCAGCGGATGAATCTGTATCGCCAGGCGGACCGCATTCTCATGGAAGAGGCCGTTATTCTTCCTCTGTTTTATGGTCATATCTACGAATTGAGACAGCCCTGGGTCCAAAAACCTACCGGATCATCAATCTATAGTCCAAAGTGGAAGGACATCACCCTTCTGCCGCATTAGACATCAAATGGCTATCTTTATCTCTTCTGTGAACCGAGTTGGATGTACGGGTATAAGTTTAGACCGGTGCTTGACAGTCCACGGTAGTTACCACTCTACAGCCAACCTCAAGAAGCGCTTTCCAAACCAAGAAGGCGCTTTTTTGATTCACATCCAAAAATATTGTCAATCCAACGGGCTTCGCACTGCCCGGACGTGCAAAACACAGCCGATGAATTGCAAGGTGGTCGTCTTCCCCGCTCCCGGCTCCCCTAGAATGACCAGGTGGTTGGCCTCCGCCAGTGCCTGCCCCTATCCCTTCAACCCAGAGAGAACCACGCCGCGGATGAAATAGCGTTGGAGGAAGATAAACAGGATCAGGATCGGGATGGTGGCGATAGTGGAGCCTGCCATCAGCAGGTTGTATGCCGTCCCATGCAGGGTCTGGAACTCGGTTAAACCCAATGAAACGGTACGCATGTCCACCCTGGTAATGATGATCAGCGGCCAGAGCAGGTTGTTCCAGCTATCCAAAAAGGTAAAGATAGCTAGGGTGATCATTGGAGTCTGAGAAAGCGGCAGGATGACGTACCAAAAAAGCCCCGGTTCGCTGGCGCCGTCGATGCGCGCCGCGTCAAGCAGCTCATCCGGGATCGATAGGATAAACTGGCGCATCAGAAAAATGCCAAAGGCGCTGATCGCCCAGGGGACAATCAGACCGGGGTAGGTATTCAGCCAGTTTAGGCCGCGGATAATGACAAACAGCGGAACCATGATGGCCTGGAAGGGAATCATCAAGGTGGCCAGGATGGACATGAACATAAACTGCTTGGCCCAAAAGTTATACTTGGCAAACCCAAAGCCGGTCAGCGTGGAGAAGAATACATTCAGCAACGTGGTCGCCACGCTGACGATCAGGCTGTTGATGAAGTACCGGCCAAAAGGCGCGATTTTTAAAGCTTCGACGTAGTTCTGGGGGACAAAAGGCGATGGAATCCACTGGAACGGAACCTTGAAGATGTCCGTCGATTGCTTGAATGAGCTCGAGATCATATACACGACCGGCACAAAGACCAGGATCGCCCCCAGCGCCACAACGATATAGACCAACGCTCTCAATAGAGTGCGCATGGCAAGGTTGAAAGCCGGCGTGGACCTTACCCCAGCGGTTTTTGTTTGAGCATGATTGATCATACGTCAGACTCTCCCCAACCCGCCTCAGACATAGGAAATATCTTCGGTACGGACGACCCGGAACTGGATCAGGGTCATCAGTAGGATAAAGAGGAACATGACAATCGAAATGGCCGAAGCATATCCCATGTACTGGTACTGGAAGGCGTTCGTATAAATATACAAGGAGATTACGTTGGTGGCGTCGCTCGGTCCTCCCTTGGTCATAACGTACTGGTAGGTAAAGGTTTGGAAAAAGTTAATAATAGAGATAACCAGCACCAGCAGGCTGGTTGGCTTTAATAAGGGCAGGGTAATGAACCAGAAAGATTGCGGGCCGTTGGCGCCATCGACCCGTGCGGCGTCATAAAAATCAGTGGGGATATTCTGCAGCCCAGCAATGAAGATAACCATATAGAAGCCAATTGACTGCCAGACATTGAGGATGATTAACGCCCAGGGTGCCCAATTACGATCGGTGATCCAGCGCGGTGCATCGCGAATGATCGGTTCCAGGGCAGCATTGATCAAACCATAAGGGTGGTAAAGCAAGCGCCAGACGATTGCCACCACCACTCCGGAGAAGATGACCGGCAAGAAATACAGCGTCCGTATGGCATCGCGCCCGATGAACTGCCGCTGTAAAACCAGGCCTAGCAGCAGTGAGATGAGAACTGTGGGAATTGTGCTGCCCACCACAAAACCCAGCGTGTTTCCCACCATGATCCGAAAACGATCGTCGATCAGCATCTGGGCGTAATTAGCCAGACCGGTAAACTTGGGGGTTGAAAGCAGGTTATAGTCGGTGAAGCTGATGCGAAAGGCGTTGATCATCGGGTAAAAAGCAAATACAGCAAAGAAAACAAAACCCGGGATGACAAAAATCAATCCCCATAGATTCCTCCGGGCGGTGTTTGAAAATCTTTTTTTCGAAATGGAAGATTCAACGGCCATTCTTACCTCAAGGCAACCGAAGTATTTGCAACGGGCAGGCGCGCCTGCCTTCCCCTACCCGCGGGCGTTTCTTATGGGAAACCTGCAGGGGCCGACCCGTGGGCCGACCCCTGTTTGTGGCGATATTTCGTTTTATGGCTTGGCCAGCAGAGCATCGATCTCTTGCTTGGCCTTATCCAACGAATCTTTGACGGGATTCTTGTCCATCACCGCCCGCTGAATGGCGCGAGTCAGCGCATCGGCAATTTCAAATGACTTGGCGTTGGTCGGCCAGGTGGGGGTGCCCTTCATATCTTCCACGAAAACGTTCAGGAAAGGAATATTCTTGAAGGTATCCGACTGTACCAGTGCATTGGTGGGCTGTAAAATCCCTGCATTCTCCAGGTAATCATCCGGGTGCGAAGCCAGCTCTTTGATCAGCTTCATACACAACAGCTGCTTTTGAGGGCTCGAGCTAGCGTTGACAAACTCACCGTAAGCATACAGGAAGGAACCGGTGTTATTTTTAGCGTCTTTCCAGCGCGGCATGGGCTTGACCACGTACTGGTCCACCACGGGGCTCTTCTGATCTTTCAGGTAAGGGCCGTACCACGAGCCGCTCAAGAACATACCCACCGACCCATCGGCGAAACCGTTGAAGGCAACCGTCAGAGCCGGGTCGCCGAGCTTCTCTTTCAGCACGAAATCCTGCTCATATTGCAACGACTTGATCCAGGGATCGGTATTTACCAGCGATTCGGTGCCGGCGTCATTCAAGACGGTCCCACCGAGCTGGTAAGCCATGCCCGCCAGCGAGAGTACCGGAGATGTAGCGTCATCCGCCTGGCCGTAGGTGAAATCGAACATGCGGAAGATCAGCTTCCCATTTTCTACCTTGTTCAGCTTATGGGCCAGCGGGATCATGTCTTCCCAGGTTTTCGGCATGTCCTTGTCCACGTCCAGGCCAGCGTCCGTGAACATTTTTTTGTTGACGAACATGGAATAGTTGCTGACCTCAGAGGGCAGGGCGTACAGTTTGCCGTCCTTGGTCAACCCATCCAGCGTGCCTTCGACGTACACCTTTTTCACATCGTCCAGGTTGGCATACCCGATAGCATTCAGGTCAAGGGGCGCCAGGGCATTCTGCTCCAGCAGCTTACCTGCGCTGAAATTCAGCAGGTTGAAGCAATCCGGGCCCTGGCCACCGGTCATGGCGGTGGTCAGCTTGGTCAGGTACTGGACGTCATCGCCGGGACCCAGGACATACTCAATATCCACGCCGGGGTTATCCTGCTTGAATTTTTCCATGTATTTCCGGTCAAGCTGCTCCCTGGGAGGAAAATCATGCGACCAGAAAGTGATCTTCGTGACACCAGCGGCTGCAGGCTGCGTGTCAGTTGCGGCGGGGATGGGGGTTGCTGCCGGCGGCTGGGTCGGAGCAGCGGTCGGAGCAACGCAAGATGCCAGGAAGGCCATGATTACGGCCAAGCTCAGGCGGAACAACCATCTCTTCTTCATGGGTCTTTCCTTTCTTTTTGCAATTAGTGTAAACGAAGAATGAAACGCACAGATCGTCAGAACCGCTTTAAGATTTATGCCTCGAGCGATCTGATTAATTCGAGGGCAGTTTCTTCAACTAGTCCGGCCGCCTCAGGTGCAATCGGCGCCGGCAGGCCATAACCGTAAAAAGCTTCCGACACTTCATAACCGCCATAAGGATAATCCTCGGGAAGGGGGACATATCCCACGCTCCCATTGGTATAGCTGGCGACCAGGGTATTCTTGACCGGCGACCTGCTTTTAATGCTGAGGCCAATCTTCACGAACAGCTCGCCGGCAAAAGTGACCAGGGCGGTCTCCCCCAGACGAAAAGCCTGCATTTCCGCCATCACGGCCTGCTGATCGCCTTCACCGACCGTTTTTTGCGGTCGGTAACCCATCGAATACAGCCAGGCCTGGAACTGTTCCAGTGTCAGCTGCCCGGCGGCGCTATCCCATTCCGCCAGTTGCGGCGGCTTGCCGGCATATCTAGAGACCGGCTCGAGCGGGATCTTCACCCACTTATCCTGGACTGCGAGGGCGGCCTCGGATTGCATTTCGATCCCAGACCACACCTTGATCACTTCCCCGCCGATGCGGGTGCCCAGCTGCTCCATCAGTGCCAGGCTGTCGCTAGGCACGCCCGGCCAGGGGTTGATATCCCCCGCTGCGCCCTGTAAAAACATGCATTTCGCGCCAGTGACCTTTTCGACCACGTCGTACATGACCCCGGGCCAATCGCGGGAGATGACGTTACTTCCGCCGCCCAGCACAACCGAATGGGTAGCATAGTTCACCAGAACCGCCAGTGGTAGGCCATCCAGGCTATCCACGCGCAGCACACCCACCTGCTCATCTACCGGACGGTCAGGGTTTGCCCGAATCAAAGTCACTCCATTGGCGAGGGTATGCCGGCGATTCATCCCAATCTGCACCTTGCCGTTGCCAGACCCGATTTTCGCCGGAGCCAGGCGGTCGTGGGCCATGCGGATTGCGCCCATCAACAGGTAAGGTAGCGTGGCGCAGTAAGCCTGTTCCAGCGCGGGCCGGTCCTGGTCGGCAGCCGGGGGCGGGGCTGAATGGCAATGGGTGGCGCAGAACATGATATTCTCACCCGGGATGCCGGTCTGCTGGCTGGCCGACTGGCGCACCGCGGCGATCAAATCGAGCGTGAAGAGCAGAATATCCGCGCTGAGTATTGCCAGCTCGGTTTTGCCGTCGCTGAGCGCCAGTACAGTGGCGTACAGGTCATCATGAAGGCCGTACGAGTTTTCCGGGCGTTCCATCCCGGTCAGGTAAATTCCCACAGGCGGGGTGATTATGACGCGGCTGACGCCAGCCTGCAATAGTTTCAACGGTTTTCCTCTTAGATTAAGATTTGATGAGCTATTTATATTTATAGCATCTGGTGGGGCTGCTGTCAATAATTGCCCTCTCTAGTCTAGGGCTTTCTCAAAGTAAAGAAAAAGAGGGCAAAAAAAGACCTTACTCGGTTATGCTTCAGTGTAGCGGACACAAACACAACCCGAGGAAGGTCAAGATGGAGTCTAACATAGGAAAGGTCATCAATCTTAGCAGTCTGTATGCCAGTTTTCAGACATTGCACGATAAACGCAAACCAAAAGGGATACGATATGCACTGGAAACCGTTATGCTTGGGATATTTTTAGCGAAATGTGTGGGGAATACAAGCCTAGCGGGGTCGCAGAATGGGTCAAGCTGAGAGGGAAATGGATAGCCAAGCTGCTTGGGTTGAAACGAGAAAGTATGCCCCACCACAGTACTTATCGTCGCATTCTAGCCGATGCAGTAGATGAGGAAGAATTTGAACAATTGGTCCGGGAGCGCTACCGGCACAGTGGGAAGACAGGTTATCATGTAGTCGTTACGAAGGAAGGAAAGGTGATCCGTGGAACGATTGATTCAGAACCGGATGATGGACTTTGTCTGCTGGCGGTGTTTCTCCCAGGGGAAGGGGTTACACTTGCGCAAGTGGCCATCCCCAGCAAGAAAAACGAGATTAGTGCAGCTCCGACCTTACTTGAGTATGTGGACCTGCGCCACAAAGTCGTCATTGGGGATGCTCTACAACATACCCATAGGCGAGACTCGATCCAGATCGGAACAGTGGGGGGTAATTTCCTGTGGACCGTCAAAGCGAATCAACCTGAATTTCTACAGGATTGGCAGGACTGGTTTGATACGGAAGTGGAGCTTATTCCCGGCAAGGGCTGTCCACCCAAAGATTTCCAATCTGCTACACTCACGAACAAAGGACACGGAAGAATTGAAGTGCGCACTTTGACTGCCAGCAGCCAACTCAATGACTTTCTAGATTGGCCCTTTCTGCAACAGGTCTTTCGATTGGAACGGAAGGTTATCGTCCAAAAGACTGGAAAGACACGCTGCGAAGTGACATCACAACATGCGGACAGAGGAGGATAAAAAACGGTCTCACCCAGGCCCCGTATAATGACATTTCAGATAAATAAGATATAATTTAATAATGAATAAAATTACCTTACTCTATTTTGATGGCTGCCCGTCTTGGCAGCCTGCTCTGGAAAATTTGCAGAAAGTGGTTGAAGCCGAGAAAATTCTCGCCAAGATCAACCTGGTAAAAATCGAGAACCCTGAGCAGGCACAACAGGAAAAGTTTCTAGGATCGCCTTCGATCCGCGTCAATGGCGTTGATTTATGGCCAGAGGAACGCGCAAATTACACTCTGAGTTGTCGAGTCTATAAAACACCCGCCGGCATGAAAGGCTCCCCAACCATCGAGATGCTGCGCGAGCGGTTACGAGAAGTAATTTCTTCCTCTGGAAAAGCAAATTAAACCATAACTTTCACCTCCCCTGCGCGGACTGGGTCGGATATACGGGTATAAGTTCAGGCCTGCTGGACTTGGCTAAAATTCGTCTGGAGGATCTTCCTCATATCTAGGCGGAATTTTATTTTCAGCTCTTTGCTTCAGCCAACCAACACCTTTTCTACTGCAGCCTCAATCATCTGACGTTTTCCAAAGTCAAACCGACCGGTTACATAATCCTATCCTCGTTGGCGGTGAGGGGTATGGAGCGGGGTGCTCAGGATCGCACCTCATGTACCCCGGCTGGCAACGACTGCGGCGTCATACCCGGCAGGTCGACGATCACCGGCACCGGTGAGTCGACAGATACCTTTCCCGGCTCGGCGTGCACGCTGATCAACCCGTGCGGCGTGGGGACTTTGCCCTCAGCCCACTGCAGATCGCCCAGGCGCGGGGCAATGCGGGCGGTCGTGTAACCTGGCTCGGCCGGCGTGACGCCCAGCGTGTAGAAGATCATATCCTTGGTGGGCGTACAGCTCCAGCCGTGCACATGCGTGCCCCAGTTCCAGTTCTCGCCGATGGTATCATATCCGCCGGTCAGGAACATGCTCCAGCGGCGGCACAGCCCAGGTAGGAGATCGGCCAGGCCAGCTTTGGCGACCGCATCGTGCACCACGTAATTCATGAAAGGTTGCACCCGCACAATCTGCCGCTCGACGTCCCAATCCGGCTCGTAAATGCCGCGCATCTGCTTTTGCATCTTTTCGCTGGAAAACTCACCCCCCATCCAGGCCGCTTCCACCAGCTTGTGGGGATCGGTGATGGTCAAGATGATTCTCTCCCAGCGCTCCTGGGGCGCAAGTTCCGCCAGGATGGCCAGCGCACCGCCCAGCTGGCTCATCTCTGGGCGGCGGACGCCGTCTTTGATGTGATCGACATACGAGCCGCGCGACTCGTCCCAGAAAACCTCAAAGCCAGCCTTGACCCGGGCATGCAACCCCTCGGCCCAACGCTGGCTGCTCTTTTCCTCCAGCCAGGCAGCCATCTCGGCGAACTCGCCCAGGCCGCGTGCCCACAGGGCGGTGATGATGGCCGTGGTATCCTCGTTCGAAACCGCCGCCCAGTCCACCAGGTTCCATTCGACCAGGTCTTTCAACTGGCCAGTGGAGGTCAGGTAAGGGGTATACCAGCGCAGGACGCGCTCCACGCTCGGCATGAAGGATTTCACCCGCCCCCAGTCGCCGGTGAAGCGATACAAGTTATAGACGCCGTGTACCCAGTGTAATGCCCAGTCGGGGATGGTGACTCCACCAGCCGCCTCGATCTCTCCAGCCACGCTCATCGGCAGGATGCCATCCGAGCGGGGCGAGTCGCTGAGGGTAAGGTAATGCCAGGCCAGCCGCCAATCAGTGTTGGTTGCCAGGTGCACCATCTGATGCACCACGCTATCGCCCACCCAGGCGCGTTGCTCGCGCGTTGGGCAATCGGTGAAGCTATCGCGCGAGTTGAGCTGCACGGTGCGGATGCCGGATTGAAAGATGCGGTTCAGTTCCTCGTCGCTGCAGTGGAATTGCGCCCCCGGCTGCCAGGGATACACATCCTCACGCACGGAGCAGTGCTTCAGCGTGACCGGGCCGTGGCAATCATGCACCAGCACATAGATATAGCGCAATCCATTGGCGTCGAAGACCTGGAAGCGGTCATCCGTCCCGCGCGCCACGTAACGCGTCCCTGCACTCAAGCCGCCAAATTGAATAGCCCGGCCACCAAATGGCTCCTCGGCATAGGCAAAGTCAAAGACTGCGCCTGCCGGAGCAGCCACCTCGAACTGAGGGAATCCAGCTACAATACGTCCCATGTCCAGTAATAACCGTACTGCACCGCCCTGCGGTACGCTGACCTGGAGCGGGAAACCGGTTGCCTTTGCGGTGTGATTCACCGGGGCGGACATGCTGGTCAGGACGCGCCTGGCCGGGCTGCCTGCGGTGAGATCGAGCCCACCATCGAGCACCTCGATCTGGAAGGCGACTGGCAAGCAGGTCTCACCCCCCAGCTTAGCGATCGGGCGGGGGTAGAGCGGGCCATAGGGGTCGGTGGGCGGGGTAGTGCGGGCGTAGCCGCCAATATGCATGGCGGGGATGAGCTGCGCGTTCCCCCAGGCCTGATCGTCAAAACCAGCGGTTTGCCAGCCTGTAGGGAAGTGCCGCGCGTCGAACAGCTCTACTGGCACTCCGCCACCAGGGCCTTCCTCTGTGGTGGCCTGCAGCTCGGACCAGGCGTCGCACTTCAGCGCCTTCCAGGTAGCATCGCTGACCAGCCACCCACTCTCGCCCAGGTCGGCCTCGAAGACCATCACCCCAGATTTACCGAGGGTCATGTTGTGAGTCGCTGGCAGCCAGTAGGAATTTGCCCGGCCATAATATTTAACGTAAACAGCGATGACATTCTCGCCTGGCTTGAGGTACGGTGCCAGGTCGAGCAGGTCGTAATGCAGCCGGCGCGGCTGGCTGCGCACGGGACCGCGCCAGGCCTCTTGCCCATTGACAAACAGGAGATAGCGTGAATCGGCGGTGATGCGCGCCGGGGCCCGCTTCGGTGTCCGTTTCAAGGTGAAAGTTTTTCGGAAGAGAGCATGCTCTTCAGGGCGTGGTGCTGTGCGGTAAGGATCCAGTTCACCAAACGGATGGCTGGGTGCAGGTGCCTCGACCCATATCCAGTTGCCGCGCCAGCGGATCTCAGAAAAGTCCTTGGAGGTGATACCGTCAGTCATTTGAATTTATCCTTTTTACGTATTCTTAGTACGCTCATAAACCCCTCTCCGCCCGCATGTTGAATAAATCGAAGAGAGAGGGAACAAAGAACGCTTTCCACATGGTAAGTGGTTCATCATTTTAATCCCGAATTCACATGACTCTTAATTCCAAGCAATTCACATCCAGAGACAGTATAGCATGCCAGGATCAGAAGCAGACTTTAAAATAGCTCAAGCTGATCAGGAAACTCATCATGGAAATTCATACTTCGGAAATTTTAAAGCGATCACAGGTTAATTGCGAAACTTTGGTAAATGCTGTATGATATACCGCTGTGCAAACTGGCAATGCTATGAGATCAAGAATAGAATCAACGCGGAAATCCCGGGTGGTGACTATCTTTGTTTCATCCGGCCCTATGAAAATAAAGAATGGCTCGACGCGCTCAGAAACTCTATGAATCGATGCTAGAAAAACCTGAACTCAAAGACGAAAGAATTATCGACTGTTTACAGACTGAATATGGATTGAGCATAAAAAAATCACTTTTCTTCCACTCGGTGCCGATCTGAATACGGCAGTATATCGCGTGGCAACCGACGATGAAATAGACTATTTCTTGGAATTAAGGAGTGGAGAATTCGACGAAGCATGCGAGGCAGTCCCAAAATATCTCGACGACCTGGGGATCCAACAGATCATCCCGCCGCTCACCACCCAGACCGGGCAGCTTTGGGCAAGTCTGACGCTCTTCACTGCAATACTTTATCCATTTGTGATGGGGCATAATGGCTTTGAAAGAAACCTTCCAGATCAGCAATGGGTGGAATTTGGTGCTGCCCTAAAAAAGTTTCACACTGCCGATATCCCCCTGTCTATCACAGGCAGGATACAACGGGAAAAATTCTCTCCCCAATGGCGTGATGCAGTAAAGGTGTTCCTTGAGCAGATTGAGCCGAGACTTTTGCGGAACCGGTTGCGGTAGAAATGGCAACTTTCAAGTTGATCCAATCACCATGGCTTATGATCGCTATGAACGGATCATTGAAGATATTGCAGTTTACTTTGAGCAAATCTTTTTATCGGATGAAGGCGGTGAGGATCGAAAGCAGTCCCTTGAATATCTGGAATCCAATTTTCTGCCAGGCCATAGGATAGATTTGGCCTATCAGGCTGATAAGACATGACGAAAGATGGAGATCAACACGATGGGTACACGATTGGACATGATTGGAATTTTCGTTAATGACCTGCCTCGAATGGTCGCATTCTATCGAGATGTTCTCGGATTCGAGATCGCTTGGGATGGTAAAGGCCCTTATGCTGAATTTAAGCACGAAGGCATCCGTTTTTCCATGTACGAGCGAGCCCAGCTCCCGGATTTGTTAGGCCAGACCCCCTCATATCCCAGTGGCTTGAATGGAACTTTTGAGCTGGCGATGGACCTACCGACCTCCGCAGATGTTGATCGAGAATATGACCGCATCGTCAAAGCTGGCGCACGATCCATTTACGCCCCTCGAGACGAGCCGTGGGGCATGCGTTCCTCGATGATTGCTGATCCTGAAGGGAATATCATCGAGGTTGGATCATGGAATCGGGGAATCCAAAACTAAGGAGAACTATGGGAACGGATCCGGCAACCCCCAAGACTATAGATGAGTATATTGCGGGCTTCTCACAAGATGTGCAAGAGATTTTGGAAAAGATCAGGGAGACGATCAGAAAAGCCGCACCCGATGCGGAAGAAGCCATCAAGTACCAAATGCCCACCTTCACCCTGAAGGGCAATCTGGTTCATTTTGCCGCTTTCAAAAATCATATCGGGTTTTACCCTGTGCCGACAGGCATTGAGCAATTCAAGGATGAGCTATCCGTGTATGAGGGTGGAAAGGGTTCGGTCAGGTTTCCATTGGATCGACCCATTCCTTACGACCTGATCAGCAGGATTGTGAAGTTCAGGGTGAAGGAGAATCTGGAAAAAGCACAAGCGAAAAGGAAGATCCGGTGACATGCCTGCCGCAAAAGTGAACATCGATCGCTCTCTGGTGACCCGGTTGGTCGCCGCCCAGTTTCCCCAGTGGGCAGGCCTTCCGATCAGGCCGGTGGAACCCGACGGGTGGGATAACCGCACCTTTCGACTCGGCGAGGACAAGGCAGTACGCCTCCCCAGCAGCGAGGCATACGCCGCGCAGGTGAAAAAGGAGCAACGCTGGTTGCCGCGCCTTGCACCGCTCCTACCCCTGCCAATCCCAATCCCCCTGGCGATGGGGCATCCCTCCGAGGGCTACCCCTGGCATTGGTCTATCTACCAGTGGCTTGAAGGCGATTTTGCAACGATCGAGCACATCGCCGATCTTCAGCAGTTGGCCACCACGCTGGCGCAATTCCTCACTGCTCTGTACCGAATCGACCCCGCAGGGGGACCGCCACCTGGGAAGCACAACTTTTTTCGCGGCGGGTCGCTGGCAGTTTATGACTCTGAAACCCGCCACGCCATTGCATGCCTAGAGGGCAGGATGGATGCCCACGCCGCGACTGCCGTGTGGGAAGCAGCCCTCAAAGCAACCTACCACGGCCCGCCCGTCTGGTTGCACGGGGATGTCAGTGCGGGGAACCTGCTGGTCAAGGAGGGCCAGTTATGGGCTGTGATCGACTTCGGGTGTTCGGCAGTGGGCGATCCGGCCTGCGACCTGGCGATTGCCTGGACGCTCTTCTCAGGCAAAAGCCGGGCAGCATTCCGCGCTGCCCTTCCAGTCGATGACGCAACCTGGGCACGTGGCATTGGCTGGGCGCTATGGAAGGCCCTGATTATCGTTGCCGATCATGTCCACACCACCCCCTTAGAGGAAGGAAAGGCCCAGCACGTCATCGACGAAATCCTGGCCGATCACTACGCGCGTGGGTGAAAGCTGAGATTCGCTTGATTTACTTGACCAACCGGTTAGAAAAGCGGATAATAACATTACTGGTTACCACTTTCCTGGAATGATTTGCGGAGCTGAAGATGAGCGATCGTTCTGAAGATCAAATCCACCAGGTTGTCCAACGGGTGCTCAACCGCTATACCGGGCTCTCGAAGCCGGATTTACCTGCAACCGGAAGTCCACGCTCACCTGAAAATATCCCCCAAACGGAGGCCAAGCCAGCTCCCCGGAAAGTGGTCGCAATTGGTGCGGATCATGGTGGGTTTGAGCTGAAAGAAATCATCAAACCCGATCTGACCACACTGGGCTTTGACTTTATTGATGTAGGCACCAATAGCAAGGAAGCGGTGGATTACCCCGATTATGCCCACGAGGTCGCCAGGCTGGTCAGCACAGGAAAAGCCTGGCGTGGCATCATCATCGATGGGGCCGGCATCGGCAGCTGCATTGTAGCCAACAAGGTTCCGGGGGTGCGGGCTGGCATGGCCTATGATTATTCCTCAGCCGTGAACAGCCGGGAACACAACGATACCAATGTGCTCACCCTGGGCGCCGGATTAATCGGCGTCAACCTTGCCAAACAAATTGTGAACGTCTGGCTTTCAACCAACTTCGGCGGCGGACGGCACGAACGCCGCGTGAACAAAATCACCGCGGTTGAAAAGCAGTATCTAAAATAGAGGTCGCCATGGACCCTGACTTAAAAACGGTTGAACAACTGGTTGAGATCATCACTCGCGAGGTGCTGGTTGCATTGGCAGAACAGAAAGAGCGGGCGGCCATTCCGGAAGGTCAGCAATGCAAGCTGGAATGCGCCGAAGGGGTGTGCGTGAAAACCTGCTTTGACCAGGCTGGAAAGGTGGTGAGTGCCGGCGCGGAGCGGCTGACCTCCACGCTGGGCGGCATCCCGCAGGACCTGAACCTGGCCGGGATGATCGACCATACCCTGCTGAAGCCCGACGCCACTCCCGACCAGATTGCCCAGCTCTGCTTTGAGGCGCGCAAATATGGTTTTGCTTCCGTTTGCGTCAACCCGACCTGGGTATCCTTATGTGCCCAACTGCTTCAGGGGTCGTCCGTCAAGGTTTGCACTGTGATCGGTTTTCCTCTAGGTGCCTCCACACCAGAAGTGAAGGCTTTCGAAACTCAGAAAGCCATCGATCAGGGCGCCACCGAGATCGACATGGTCATTAATATCGGCGCGCTGAAAGCCCGCGACTTGGATCTGGTGGCAAAGGATATTCGCGGGGTGGTGAATGTGGCCCATGCCCGCGGCCCGATTGTGAAAGTCATCCTCGAAACCGTCCTGCTGACCGATGAAGAGAAGACGATTGCCTGCCTGATCGCCAAAGAGGCCGGGGCAGATTTTGTAAAAACCTCGACCGGTTTTGCCGGCGGCGGTGCCACCGTCCACGATGTTGCCTTGATGCGCCACGTGGTTGGCCCAGAAATGGGCGTCAAAGCCTCCGGCGGCGTGCGCACGTACGAGGATGCAGAGAATATGGTCAAAGCCGGCGCAACGCGCATCGGCGCCAGCGCCGGGGTGAAAATCATTCAAGGACCCAGCAGTGAAAAACCAGTCCCAGCCCCGGCTGGGCCAGCTAAATATTAGAAAGGATTCCTGTGCTGATTGCCAGAGTGATCGGAACGACAGTTTCAACCATCAAGGATGAAAAGTTGAACGGGCGGAAATTACTCATTGTCCGCCAGACGGATGAGCGCGGCAATCCCGTGGGGAAACCCTACGTTGCCGTGGATACCGTGGATGCGGGCATCGGCGACCTGGTATTGACCTGCTCAGGCTCTTCTGCCCGCCAGACGGCAATCACCAAAGATACCCCGGTGGATGCAGTCATCATGTCGATCATTGATTCCCTGGAAGTGGATGGAGAGGTCGTATTTCGAAAGTCGTGAAATCTAATTGCCTGCTCCCTTTGTGAGGAACGTAGGATTGGACCAGGACCTATCCTCAATTCAAGAAGCACGTGATACGGTTGCCAGGGCGTATGAAGCCTGGAAAGTCTGGGGCCACGCATCGCAGGCCGAGGTGGACCGGGTCTGCGCGGCGATGGCGGAAGCCGGTTACCAGGCCTCCGAACGGCTGGCGCGTCTGGCGTATGAAGAGACTGGCTATGGCGTCGTAGCTCATAAAAAATTGAAGAATGAGTTTGCTTCGCGGCTGGTCTGGCAAAGCATCCGCGACCAGAAGACCGTCGGAGTCATCCGGCATGACCCCGAACACCGCCTGTACGAAATCGCCTGGCCGATGGGGGTGGTCGCCGGTCTGGTGCCATCCACCAATCCAACCTCAACGACCTTTTTCAAGGCCTTGATCAGTGTAAAGGCACGCAATGCGATCATATTTTCTCCCCATCCTTCGGCAAAACGCTGCATCTATGATTCTGCCCAAACCATGGCCCTGGCGGCAGAGAATGCCGGCGCCCCCAAAGGGCTGATCAACTGCTTGCAGCAAGTTTCGCTGCCGGGCACCCAGGAACTGATGTCTCACCGCAACACGGCCTTAATCCTGGCGACCGGCGGAGCACCGATGGTCAAGGCTGCCCATTCCTCCGGCAAGCCCGCCTATGGCGTAGGCCCGGGGAATGTGCCCGTTTATGTCGATCGGTCCGCCGATGTTGAGAAAGCCGCCCATTACATTGTCGCTTCCAAAGCTTTCGACCATTCCACCATCTGCGCCACCGAGCAGGCTGTGATCGCCGACCGCCCGGTGGCTCGCCGGCTCGCCGAGCGGATGCGGGCGGAAGGTGCCTATTTCACCCACCCTCAAGAGACTGCCGCACTGCGCCAGGCGCTTTTCCATCCGGATGGCAGCCTCAACACTGCTGTGGTCGGCAAATCGGCTGTCTATGTGGCTGTCTATGCCGGATTTCACGTTCCTGAGGATACGCGCATCCTGGTAACCCCGCTCTTGAAAGTGGGCCGCCAGGAGCCTCTTTCTCAGGAGAAGCTGACCACCGTTTTGGGTTGGTATGAGGTGGAAGGCTGGGAGCAGGGCTGTGAGACCTCCATCGCACTGATCCAGACCGGCGGGCGCGGTCATACTCAGATTATCTATGCCAACGATGAGCGCGTCATCATGGCTTTTGGCCTGGAAAAGCCCGTTTTCCGCATCCTGGTCAACACCATGGGCACCTTGGGCGCCATTGGTCTCACCACTGGCCTGATGCCCTCGCTGACGCTGGGTTCGGGTGGAGTCGGCGGTTCAATCACCGGCGACAATATCACCGCTTATCACTTGATGAACATCAAGCGCCTGGCGTATGAAACCAGAACCCCACCATTAGAAGCATTTTCCCCGGGTGAAAAACCGGCTGGTCTCTCGCCCAATGAGATCGAGGGTGTCGTCCGGCAGGTTATTAAGGATATATTGGAAAGCAAATAGACCTACAGAGATCGAGTTGAATCTACCATATCAAAGGAAGGATGAAAATGGCTCAAGATACGTCTTTGATTGCACTGGGAATGGTCGAAACCCACGGCCTGGTGGCTGCGATTGAGGCAGCCGATGCAATGGTGAAAGCCGCCAATGTGATTTTGATTGGCTCTGAATACGTCGGCGGTGGCTACGTAACCGTCATGGTGCGCGGCGATGTCGGCGCGGTAAAAGCCGCCACAGATGCCGGCGCTGCCGCAGCCAAGCGCGTTGGCGAGATCGTTTCGGTTCATGTCATCCCGCGCCCGCACTCCGATGTAGAAATGATCCTGCCGAAGCAAACCAAAGGGAGCATTGGCGGAAGAAGCCGGGAATCGGCCTAAGAAGTCAAGCGACTTCCCAGTAAAGATAGAAGATCATGGCTGAAGCATTTTCGTTACGCTGCTATTGCTATCTGGATCGCATGCAGCCCCAATATGCTGCCTTTGTGGGCACGGTGACCCAGGGTGACCTGCCCACCGAGGGAATGGCGGCTTTGTACGTCGAGATGGCCCCCGGAAATGAGGTCTTCCGGGTGGTGGATATCGCGGTCAAGGCGACCGAGGCCCGGCCCGGCGCGCAGATCGTCGAGCGCGAGTTTGGCATGTTTGAGGTACACTCAGCGAACCAGGCCGCTGTGCAAGAAGCGGGCCGAGTCGTCCTGGCTCGTTTGGGATTAAATATCGAGGACCGCATCCGCCCACAGGTGGTCTCCACCCAGGTCATCACCCGCATCGATCCCTATCAGTCTCAACTGCTGAACCGTTTTCGCCGGGGGAGTATGCTGGTTCCTGGCGAAACCATGCTGGTATTGGAATGCGCTCCGGCAGCCTACATCAACTTTGCCTGCAACGAAGCTGAAAAAACGGCCAGCATCAAATTGATCCATGTATCTTCGGTGGGACGCTTTGGCCGCATGTGGCTATCAGGCACAGAAGCTGAAATTCAGACCGCTAAAGATGCCGCGATCCGCGCCCTGCAGAGTCTGGATGGCAGGGAAGGCACCTGATCTGAGGTTTACTGGAGGTAAGATAGGAGCAATCAATGCCCAAGGAGTTCTATACTGAAAGAGATATTGAGGACATGGTGAAGCGCGGCATCCTGTCTTTGGAGCTCAATGACAATGTCGTGCTGACCGACCTGGCCTATGAGAAAGCCAATAAGCTGGGCCTGCAGCTGGTGCGCGATAAGCCTGAAAATCCCCCCGCCGCGCCAGTTCGGCCTTATCTGGCCCAGCAGTCCTCTCAGCCAGGCGGGCGCGCCGGACCTGCGCCTGTCTCTTCTTCTCCCCCATCCCTTCAGCAGGCTGCATCCCCCGGAGCTCAAGGAGTTCCGCCGCCGCAATCCGATGCGGCTGAGCTTCACCAGCGCATCCGCAATGCCGTGATTGCGCGCTTGGGAAGCCAGGTGGATGCGAACCTTCTGGATGTGATGATTAATCGGGTGCTGCAAAATACAGGGATCAAATAATCTATGCTATTCGGCAGGGTGAAGGGAACGGCAGTCTGCACCATCAAATATGCTGGCACCGAGGGGTTGAAGCTGCTGGTCGTTCAACCCCTCAATAAGCAGCTCATGCCGGTTGGCCCATTGCAGGTCGCCGCGGATGTGGTCGATGCCGGTCCGGGCGATCTATGTGTGATGGTCCGTTCGCGCGAGGCATCTCTGGCCCTGCCAGTTGTAAAATTTGTTCCGATCGATCTGGCCCTGGTTGGAATTGTGGATGAGCTGGTCGTGCGCCCGGATAGCACGATGGATTTCACCTTGAAGCGCGGCCAGAACCGGTTTACCTGAAAGCTGCGATGATCATAGGAAAAGTGGTTGGGACAATTGTGACAACCATCAGCCATCGCGATTACAAGAACCGGCGGCTGTTGGTGGTGCAGCCTTTGGGGTTACCCGGGGAAGCGCCCGACGAAGATTTTGTCGCCCTGGATAACACCCAGGCTGGCATTGGCGATACCGTCCTGGTCAACCGCGAGGGAAACGGCGCCCGCCAGGCGCTGAAGAATCCGGACGCCTGTGTCATTTCTGTCATTGTCGGCATCATTGATTCTGCATTCATTGCCAATGACTTTCCTGGATAAGGTGACTGAACTTGACGAACCAAGAACCTACTCCCGGAAGAAACCAGGCCGGCAATCATAATCTGAAAGAGTGTTCGAGCCAGAACAAAGAAAGAGTGTTAGAGCCAGAACAAAGAAAATGAGAGAAGCGCCTTCCCCTGTGCAGCGTGGAGGGCACTTTTTGAGTTTATGGCATAATTGCAGCTTTTCAATAGTCTGGGATAATTAATGGGGGGCCCTATCAATCCAAGGAGAAATTGCATGGGTTCAAAACTGATCAATTTTTACGTGCAATCCTTTCCAAAAATGCGAGTGCTCGGAAAGACTGTTCGGGTAAGGGTAGATGTCGGTCTTGAGGACCGTACGATTCAAGATTTGTGGGAAAACATGAAGCGAGATGGAAGCCTGGCTGCTCTCCTGGCGTTACCTGATCGATTGGCGCAAACCGCCGATACAGTCGGATGGATGGGTGACTATCAACCAGGCGCAGAAGCCTATACATACCTTGCCGGGGTTTTAGTACGACCCGATACGGCTGTCCCAGATGGTTTTGAATATCGGGATATTGCCGCATGCGAGATGGCTGTTGGGTGGATCCAGGGAACCGATGACGCTGAAGGTGGCGATATGATGGCCAATGCTTCTGGGCATTTGTCAAACGCCGTGAAGGAGCATGGGTATGAATACGATGGTTCCCATGGCTTGTTTGAGATGGAATACTATTCCTATGAGCGGTTTCGCGGTCCGGAAGAACGTGGAGAAAAGATGATTTTGGATTTTTATTCGCCGTGTAAGAAGCGAGCTGTGTGAGCAATGGGTCATTGCTGTCTAACTATTGACTCAGGATATGATGGAAATGTCCATTCTCAGCCAACTCTCATCCCAGGTCGGTGATCGCTCCGAGTACTCCAATCGCAAGGTTGTGATGCAATGCCTGGAGGATCCTGAGCTGCTTGCTGAGATTGCCGAAGGTCTCAAGCACAAAAATGCGGCGCTGGTGGGGGATTGCGCCGAAGTCATGACGCAGGTCGCAGAACAGCATCCCGAGTGGGTGGCGCCCTATGCCCATTGCTTAGCGCCACTCATAAGCCACAGGACAACCCGTGTGCGCTGGGAAGCCATGCATGCCCTGGCTCTGGTCGCAGCCTATACCTCCACCGAAATCGCTGCTCTGCTTCCCACATTGGCTGAGCTGATTCGGACCGATCCCAGTGTCATCGTTCGCGATCATGCCACGGACGCCATCGCAAACTATGCCGCGACGAGTAAGCCAGCCGCAGAGCAGGCCTATCCCCTGCTGAATGAAATGCTGATCGCATGGAGTGGAAAACAGGCGGGGCATGCATTGAAAGGTTTGACCAACGTGGCAATGCTGGTGCCTGAGTTGCGCGCTGAACTTGGCACGATAGCCGAAGAGTATTCGCACGAAGGTAGAGCAGTGGTGCGCAAGGCGGCAAAAGAACTGCTCAAGGCCATAGAGTCGTAGCAATAAGGCAGCAGCCGGATGGTCAGGTTGTTTGCCAGCACGTCGATGGTGGCATTCTTCGGGAACTCGGCCAGTTCATGAAGATTTTATAGAACACTCTCACAGTCATTGTTTTTCAAAAAGGCGTTGCTATAATGAGATCAGCAATGAAGAATTCTATCTGGCCACCCCATTAACTCTAAATTCGTCAGGTCGCTAAGCCAGTGTGCCATAGCTGACGACTTCGTCGGGCGGTGCTTCGTCGCGAAGAAAGGGAGTGTAAAAATGAATTGCCAGGGATTGCTAAAGCAGATGGGGGGACTGGGATTGTTTGTTTTGCTTTTAGTCGGGTGTAGCGCCCCAACCGCCAAGCCGGTGCAGCCGACGGCCACATTGGCCCCACCGACGACCACACCATTTCCCCCGACGCGAACCCCCATCCCACCGACGGTGACACCCTCGCCGACAGCCGTTCCAACCTTGCCATCTCGCGACCCGCTGCCCCTTGCGCCCTTATCGCGTGAATTTCGGGATCTGGCCGGTGCCGTGCCGCGAGTGATCTGCCTGGATCTAAAAGAGGATTACCCGGGCATGCAATCCCCTCCGGAACGGGATGTGAAGTCCGAACTGAAGCGCTTTTTTGCTTTGAATGGCGTTTCATTGCTTGAGCCCGGAGACGCCTGTGATACCCGCATGGAACTATCCATAATCGGCCAGGCACTCTCCGCTAAATATGGCGAGAATACAACCTGTTTCACGGGTGCATCTACGAGAGGTAAATTGACATTAACTCTTTCGGACGGCCGTCAGGCGACTCAGATGATCGATGCAAAAGAGTCTCCGCCCATGATGGTTACCAAATGTCCCAAAGATGCTTCGGGCGCGCCTTTAGGCTGGACCACGGCAGTCGGTATCACCGAGGCACTCGCACAGATTTGGGGATTCGAACTTCTCACCGCACCTTTCCAGTATGGAAACACCAATTTCGCAGCGATATTGTATGCCAATGCTGCAGCCGAAGTCTGTTTGAACCACTGGAATGATCCCTTTATAGAGAAAGAAACCGTGGTGAATTGCATGGTTGAGGTCGCAACGATGCAGAACTCGAGACAAACGCAGGCGCTTTCCACGCTTGCCGGGTTCAAGAGCAAAGCACTTCCGGCGGTACCGCGCTTGATCGAACTATTGCAGAAATATGAAATTGCCACACCCATGCCAATTTATTTCACCACTGCTGACCAATTGACAGAAAAAGTGATTGAAACCCTGAAAGCCATCACCGGGCAGGATTTTGGCAAAGACCCGGCGGCCTGGCAGCAGTGGTGGGAATCACAGCCATAGCATCGGGCGGCAGTCGAGTAAAGGGCAGTGCAAATCAGTACAGCATGGGTCATTGTAATTTATACATCTGGGGCTATAATGAAATTTGCAATCCTGTAAGTCCGTAAATTCAATATAGTTGAGCGCATTTCCGCAAGGAGGAACAAAATGGGGCTGTTTAGCAGGTGGTTTGGTAAAGGGAAAAGCAAGTTGCCATCCTTCTCTGAAAAGGACAATGTTGGAACGCGGCAGAGCACATTCGATCAGGCGATCGCTTACTGGAATATGAGAAACATGCGGCAGAAGTTCGATCCGTTTGTTTTGTATATTTTTCCTAACGAAGCAGATGCACGCAACGCATTGCTGGAATTGGACTGCATTCATGAAGCGGAAGGCAGTCATAAACTTATCTGTACTGAGCCCTTGGTTTTTGGATACTACCGAACTCAAGGAAGCCAGCATGAAGCCATTATCGCCGGAGAGAATCTATCATACGAGTTATGGCAAAAAGCAAAAGAAAGCTTCGAAAAGCACGGAGGGCAGCATAAAACTCATCAAGAGCCAGAGAAACAGGCTGCACCTGCGAGCAAACCCTCCCAGGATTTTGGGAAAGTAATCATGGTGCGCAAATATACCGATACCAGCCGTCCTGGCAACCCGACCTACGAAGACTATCAATGCGAGGATGCCGAGCTGGCAAAAGAGTTCCTTATGACCAGGAGCGTAGATAAAGAAGGGTATTACATTACCGTGCAGACGCCTATGGGTATATGGGGCATGGACATTAAGGGCCTGTACAAAGAGCACCTGCTCCCCTGGCAGACCGATATCGAGTCAGCCGAAATAGAGGGCCACACATTGGGCATCGCGGATAGTTTCTCGCTCCAAATGGCAGCCAGGGGCGTTAACGATAATTTCGTGATCAGTGTCAGGTGTGGCAATTGCGATCACCAGTGGACTGAGGGTGTCCGCTACAAAAACTGGAAGGTAGTGGAGTGTCCCCATTG
>Ga0315268_10001049_pt1 | contig 32269 bp, 21 predicted proteins | sample C1_top_MG_FD_204535 | JGI IMG/M metagenome (GOLD analysis project Ga0315268, IMG submission 204535) | Sediment microbial communities from Yellowstone Lake, YNP, Wyoming, USA - C1_top | ecosystem: Environmental > Aquatic > Freshwater > Lake > Sediment | place: USA: Wyoming | collected 2017-08-01
AGGAATTCGTTGTGCGGGAGTATGTGACCGCGTGCCCGAAGTGCGGCGAGACGCGAACGCAGTTTGCGGGTGGCGACGAACTCGACATCGCATACCTGGAAATAGAAGAGCCGCAAGTTCCGTGTGAGGCTGAAGGGGGATAGATGGATCGGAGGAAATTCCTGACGACGAGCGGGGCCGCACTGGCGGCATCGGCGATGCAGGGCGCGCCGCTGCTTGCGGGCGAAAGCACCCAGGGCAGGGCCGGAGCGGCCGCGGGCGTGCGCGTGGTGAAGATTGCGCCCACGGCGGGAGGCAACCGCTCTTACGTGGGAAACCGCGCGCCGCTTCTGGAAAGCCCGTTCATGAAGCTGCCCATCGGCGCCATCGAGCCGCAGAGCTGGCTGCGACAGCAGTTGCTGTTCATGGTGGACGGGATGACCGGGCAACTCGCCGATTTCAGCCGGTGGCTGCTGCCGACCAGCGGCTGGCTCACGTTCAAAGAAAAAGCGCAGGGCTGGGAGGAGATGCCTTACTGGCTGCGCGGGTACGGCGACCTCGGCTACGTGCTGAAGAACGAAAAAATCGCCAAAGAGGCGAGGCGGTGGCTGGACGCGGCGCTGGGGAGCCAGCAGGAGGACGGCTACTTCGGCCCGCCGCTGAACAAGGCGAACAAAGACGTCTGGCCAAATATGGTGATGGTGAATGCAATCCAGTCGCTCTACGAAGCCACGGGCGACAGACGCATCCTGCCGTTCCTCTCCAAATATTTCCGCTGGGAGCTGGATATCCCGCGCGCCGATCTGCTGCCGGGAAGCTGGCAGAAAATCCGCGGGGGCGACAACCTGGCCAGCATCTACTGGCTCTACAACCGCACCGGGGAGAGTTTTCTGCTGGATGCCGCAAAGGCCGTCCACGAGCGCACCGCGGACTGGACTTCGGGCCCGCAGACGCGTCACGGCGTCAACAACGCGCAAGGTTTTCGCGAGCCGGCTACTTTCTATCAACAATCGAAGGACCGCGCACATTTGGAAGCGACGCTGCGGAACTACGCGACGGTGATGGGCGAGTACGGCCAGGTGCCCGGCGGGATGTTCGCAGCGGATGAGAACTGGCGCGCGGGTGCGACCGGTCCGTCGCAAGCGGCGGAAACGTGCTCAATGGTCGAGTTCATGCACAGCTTCGAAATGCTGCTGAAGATTACCGGCGATCCGGTGTGGGCCGACCGCTGTGAAGAAGTCGCGTTCAATTCCCTGCCTGCGGCACAGACACCAGACTTGAAGGGACTGCACTACCTGACGGCGCCGAACCTGGTGCAGTGCGACCTGAGCGAAGACCACGTCTTCGAGAACCGCGAATTCATGCTGCCGTATTCGCCGCGCGAGATGTACCGCTGCTGCCAACACAACGTGGCGATGGGCTGGCCGTACTTCAGCGAGCACCTGTGGCTGGCGACGGCGGGCAACGGGCTGGCGGCTGTGTTCTACGCGGCGTCGAGCGTGGAGGCGGAGGTCGGCAACGGCGGGCGCGTGCGGATCGATCAGCAGACCGCCTACCCATTCGGCGACATCGTGGAGTTCAAGATGTCGCTCCCGGTGGCGGCACAATTTCCGCTGCTGCTGCGCGTGCCGCGGTGGTGCGAAGAGGCGGCGGTGGAGGTGAATGGAAAAAAACAGGCCGTGGATGCAGCTCCGGAAAGCTTCATCGTGCTGGAACGGGCGTGGCAGAACGGCGACCGGGTGACGCTGCACCTGCCGATGCACATCACGCTGACAACGTGGCGGAAGCAAGCAGGGGCTATGTCGGTGAGCCGCGGGCCGCTCCACTACGCGCTCAAGATCGGCGAGAGGTGGGAAAAGATTTCGGGCACGGACGAATGGCCCGACCTGGCCGTTTATCCGACGACGCCGTGGAATGTCGGGCTGGTTGTGGACCGGATGGACCCGGAGGGGTCGTTCCGCGTGGTGGAAAGGCGCGAAATCGTGAAGCAGCCGTTCGATCTGGAAAACGCGCCCGTGGAATTGCGCGGCAAGGGGCGCGTGATCCCGAACTGGAAGCTCGTGAACAACTGCGCCGACGCGCCACCCGCCAGCCCGGTCAGCGCGCCGGAGCCGGACCAGGAAATCACGCTGGTGCCGATGGGCTGCGCGCGGCTGCGGATTTCGGTGTTTCCGACGATTGGGTAGGAGAAAACGAAAAGATGGAACGGGTGCAGGTTGAGAAAAAAGTCCTGAACGAGAACCAGCGAATCGCGGGCGAGTTGCGGACGCGGTTCCAACAGCACGGCGTGCTGTGCCTTAACCTAATCAGCGCGCCGGGGTCGGGAAAGACGTCGCTACTTGAGCGGACGCTTGAAGGTTTTTCACCGGGCACGCGTGTGGCCGTGTTGACCGGCGACATCCAGACCGACAACGACGCGGCGCGGCTGGTGCGGTTCGGGTTCCCGGTGCGGCAGATTACCACCGGGGGGACGTGCCATCTGGACGCGCGGATGGTGGAGAAAGCACTGGCCGAATGGAAGCTCGAAGGACTCGACCTGCTGCTGATTGAAAACGTCGGCAACCTGGTCTGCCCATCGAGTTACGACCTGGGAGAAGCGGCGAAAATCGTGCTCCTCAGCGTGACGGAAGGCGAAGACAAACCGTTGAAGTACCCGGCGATTTTCTTCAAATCGGAACTGGCGGTGCTGAACAAAATCGACCTGCTGCCATACGTGAATTTCGATATCGGGCTGGCGCGCGAAAACGCGCGGCGGGTGCATCCGGAGATAGAAATCGTGGAAGTATCGTGCACGACCGGCGCGGGGCTGGACGCGTGGCGCGAATGGCTCACGCGGCGGCGCAAGGCTTTTTGCCGGGAAATCGCCGTGCCCGCAGGATGAAACGCGGTGGCGGTGCGCAAGCACATCGAGATCGGCGGCATTGTCCAGGGCGTAGGATTTCGCCCGTGGATTTTCCGGCTGGCGACGGAACATAAGCTCGCCGGACACATCACAAACACAACTGACGGCGTCACGATCGAGGTCGAAGGGCCGCCAAGCGCGGTGGCGGATTTTCTGGCGCGGCTGCCGGTGGAGGCGCCGCCGCTGGCGCGAATTACGTCCATCGAAGTGCGCGACGCGCCCTCGAATGGCGACGCCATTTTCCGGATTCTGGCGAGCCAAGCCGGCGAAGAACACCGCACGCTGATTTCGCCCGACGTCGCCATCTGCGATGATTGCCTGCGGGAACTGTTTGATCCGCTCGACAGGCGTTACCTCTACCCGTTCATCAACTGCACGAACTGCGGGCCGCGCTACACGATTGTGCGCGACATCCCCTACGACCGCGCGCTGACCTCCATGGCCGCATTCATGATGTGCGCAGCGTGCCAAGCGGAATACGACGACCCCGCGAATCGCCGCTTCCACGCGCAGCCGAATGCCTGCTGGGAGTGCGGGCCGCGGGTGGAACTCCGGCAGCGCGACGGGAGACGGCTGGAAGTGGCGGACTCGATTGCGGAGGCGGCGGCGCGGCTGCGAGACGGCGCGGTGGTGGCGGTGAAAGGGCTTGGCGGATTCCACTTGGCCGTGGACGCGACCAACGCGGCGGCGGTCGAGCGGTTGCGCGAGCGCAAACGGCGCGTCGAAAAACCGTTCGCGGTGATGGCGCCGGATCTGGACGCGATTGGGAGCTTCTGCGAGGTGGACGCGCAGTCGCGCGAATTGCTGCTTAGCCACCAGCGGCCCATCGTGCTTCTGCCGAAGAAACATCCGTGCGGGATTGCGGAAGGCGTCGCGCCGTTCAACCGTTACCTGGGCATGTTTTTGCCCTACACGCCGCTGCACTACGTGCTGTTCGCGGCAGGAGGATTCCGCGCGCTGGTGATGACCAGCGGCAACCTGAGCGAAGAGCCCATCGCCATTGGAAATGAGGAAGCGCTGGAGCGGCTGCGCGAACTGGCCGACTTTTTCCTGCTGCATGACCGCGACATCCTGCTGCGGTTGGATGATTCGGTGATGCGCGTGGCCGGGGGGCGCCCGCGGCAGTGGCGGCGCTCGCGCGGTTACGTGCCGGTGCCGGTGTTCCTGCACGAAGAGGTGCCACCGATCCTGGCCGTGGGTGGAGAGTTGAAAAACACGATTTGTTTGACCAAAGAACGGCACGCGTTTTTGAGCCAGCACATCGGGGACCTGGAAAACCTGGAAAGCTACCGGTTTTTCGACGAGGCCATCAGTCACCTGAAGCGAATTCTTGAAATTGAGCCACGCATCATCGCCCACGATTTGCACCCCGACTACTTTTCGACGCGCTGGGCGCTGTCACAGGAGGGTCTCGAACGCGTGGGCGTACAGCACCATCACGCGCACATCGCGAGTTGCATGGCGGAAAACCATCTGGACGGACGCGTGATCGGCTTTTCGCTCGACGGCACCGGGTACGGCACCGACGGCGCAGTGTGGGGCGGCGAGGTGCTGGTGGCTGACTACGCAGCATTCGAGCGCGCGGGGCATTTGGCTTATGTGCTGATGCCCGGAGGCGCGGCGGCGATCCACGAGCCCTGGCGGATGGCGGTGAGCTACCTGGCGCACGGTTTCGGCCCGACGTTTCGCGAACTGGACGTGCCGTACGTACGCGGGCTCGACCGGAAACAAGTGGACATTATTTTGCGCGCAATGGAACAGGGCGTGAATTCGCCGGCGACGTCGAGTTGTGGACGCTTGTTCGACGCCGTGGCTGCGCTGGCGGGCATCCGCCAGACGGTGAACTACGAAGCGCAGGCGGCGATCGAACTCGAGATGGCAATCGAACCAGACACGGAGAATGTGGCGTATCCGTTCGATGTGATTGCGGAGGCCGGCGGATCGACGATTCAGACGCGACCGCTTTTCGAAGCCATGATTAAGGATTTGCGGGGTGGCGTGGCGGTCGGCATTATCAGCCGGAGATTTCACAGCGGGCTGGTGAATGTTTTCGCGCGCGTGGCGAGGCTGGTTCGCGAGCGGTACGCGCTGGAGCGGGTTTGCTTGAGCGGAGGGACTTTTCAAAATACGTTCCTGCTCGAACATCTGGAAGAACGCTTGCGCGCGGAGGGGTTTCAGGTCTTCACCCAGTCGGAAGTGCCCGCCGGAGACGGCGGGCTGAGCTTAGGGCAGGCGCTGGTGGCGGCAGCTCGGTGCCGCTAGGTTCCAGACGGAGAAAATAAAATGATGACGGCCGACATTCTTGGGGAGCGGGCTCGAATTACGCCGGAGAAGACGGCGCTCATTTACGTCCCCACCGGCGAGCGGTTCACCTACCGGCAACTGAACGAACGGGCGATCCGCTGTGCGCGGCTGTGGACAGACGTCTGCGGTCTGAAAAAGGGAGACCGGGTCGGCATCCTCGCGTACAACAGCGTGGAGTTCCTGGACGCGTTTTTCGCTGCGGGCAAAACCGGGATCATCCTGGTGCCCTTGAACACGAAGTACACGCCGAACGAGATCGAATACATCCTGCGCGACAGCGGCACGCGGGCCCTGCATTACGAGGAAGAATTCAGGGAAAACATCGGCGCGCTGCGAAGAATGGTACGGGTGCGACATTGGATTGCGATCGGAGAACGCCTGCAACCCGGCCACCTGTCCTATCAAGACTGCGTTGCGGCACTCTCCGCGGCCGATTGGCGACCGGCGGAATGCCATGCGGAAGACACCTATTGCCTGCTCTATACCAGCGGCACAACCGGCCGACCAAAGGGCGTGATGACGCCGCACCGCATGATTGCGTGGAACGCCTACAACACGGTGGTGAACTGGCAACTGGGGGAAGACGACGTCAGCCCCGTTTTCACGCCGCTGTACCACGCGGGCGGCCTCGGTGTGTTTCTTCTCCCCGTCCTGACCGCCGGCGGGACGGTCGTACTGCACCGGGGGTTCGACGCAACCGAAGTCTGGCAGACGATGGAAAAGGAAAAATGCACGGTCGCGCTGGGAGTGCCGACGATCTGGAAGCTGCTGGCGGAAGCGCCAGAATTCGAGAAGGTGAACCTCAGCCACGTGCGCTGGTTCCTGAGCGGAGGCGCGCCGCTGCCGATTCCTCTCCTCGGCGCCTACCAGAAGCGCGGCGTGGTGTTCAAACAGGGCTACGGATCGACGGAGGTTGGCGTAAACTGTTTCGTGATGACGGCCGAGGAATCGGTGGCCAAGGCGGGATCGCTGGGAAAGCCGATGATGTTCACCGAGGCACGCCTGGCGGACGCCGAGGGCCGCGAGGTGGCGGCGGGCGAATTCGGCGAACTCTGGCTGCGCGGACCGCACGTGTGTCGCGGCTACTGGCACGATCCCGAGGCCACCGCCGCCGCCCTGGACAAGGAAGGCTGGTTCCACACCGGCGACCTGGCGGTGTGCGATGAGGACGGCTTCTACTACATCGTGGGCCGGACGAAAGATATGTTCATCAGCGGCGGCTCGAACGTCTATCCGGCCGAAGTGGAGAAGGAGCTGGAACAGCATTCGGACATCCAGGAAGCGGCGGTCATCGGCGTGCACCACCCAACGTGGGGCGAAGTGGGCGTGGCGTTCGTGGTATCGCGGGCCGGCCACAGTCTCACGGCGGAGAAGCTGGTCGAATACCTGGGCAACCGCCTGGCGAAGTACAAAATTCCCAAGGAATTTTTCTTCGTCGACAGCCTGCCCCGGAACGCCACCGGACAAGTGGTGAAGGGAAAACTCCGGGAGAAGTACGAGCTGGTGGAATCGGCGGACACCCGTCAGGGCTGAGCCGCGTGTGGCGCAAGAAAACTCAAGGAGAACAGGAATGAAACCAGTCTATATCGCTTCTTACCACCAATCGAAGTTCGGAAAACTGATGGGGATGACCGTGCCGGAAATCGTGAAGAACGCGATCGAGGGAGCGTGCAAGGAGATCAGCATTCAGGCGTCGGCGATTGACGTGGGTTCGATCGGAGCGGCCTGCAACGTGTCGCTGAACAAGCAGGGCCTGCTGAGCGGGCTGATGGCGATGGTGCCCGGCCTGGAAGGCAAGCCGCTGGAGGGAGTCGAGAACGCGTGCGCTTCGGGCGGGCAGGCGGCGCTTTCCGTCATCCAGAAGTTGCTGCTGGGCTGGGGCGAAGTCGGCGTGGCGGTGGGCTACGAGAAGATGCGCGACAACGAGGGGAAAATGGACGGCAAGCTCGTCGGTGAGGCGCTCGGGTACTTCTCCCATCCCGATGAGCGCGAGGGAAAGGTGTTCGTCTTCCCGCACCTGTTCGCCGAAGTCATGGAATGCTACATGAAAGTGCACAAAGTCAGCGAGGCGGACCTGGCCGAGATTGCGGTGACCGAATACAGGAACGCCCAGCACAATCCCTACGCGCAAATGCAGAAGGTGCAGATCACCGTGGACCAGGCGCTGAAGGTGGAGGGCATCAACCGGTACATCGTGGACGGGCTGCCGCTGAAGACCTACGGCTGCTCACAGATCACCGACGGCTATGCGGCGCTGATTTTGGCCACCGAAGACGGGCTGAAGAAGCTCGGCGTGGCCAAGGCGAACTGCGTCGAGATTGCCGGCTACGCGCAGGCCAGCGACCCGCTGAAAAAAGACGGGCGAGACGTGCTGCGGCCGGCGGGCGCGTATCGCGCGATGAACAAGGCGTACGAAATGGCGGGCGTGAAGGCGAGCGACGTCAACGTGGCGGAAATCCACGACTGCTTCACCGTGATGGGCGCCATCGGCACGGAAGTGCTGGGCAAAGCCGCCTACGGCAAGGGCGCGCAGTACTGGGTGGATGGAAAAGCGCGCGTGGACGGCGAATGCGGCATCAATACTTCCGGCGGGCTCATCGCCAAAGGTCATCCCATCGGCGCGACCGGAGTGGCCATGATCGGCTGGTCGGCCTGGCAACTGCTGGGCAAAGTGCCGGCACCGCTGCAAGTGAAGAACGCAAAGGTGGCGGCGACATTCAACATCGGCGGGCCGATTTGCGCTTCGGTGTGCACCGTGCTGAAGCCGACGGCGTAGGATTTTACCCCTTCACTCAAGTTGGTTCCTGCGGTCAATAAGAACGCAGCCTCCCGGCTGCGCTGAAGTGACGGCCTTCGGCAGAGCGGAAGGCGCTACGCGCCACCGTTTGACCCAGGGCTTACGCCCTGGTTTACTTTCCTTCGCCCCTTCGGGGCTCTCGTCGAGCCACACTTCGAGGAAGCCGATCAAAGTAACAAGAGCCCGAATGGGAACGTTGAGATCCTTCACCCCGATGAAGAGCATCGGGACTCCCCTCGACTGCGCTCCCCTCGACTGCGCTCGGGGCAAGCGGGGCAAGCAGGATGACACCGTACTCGTGGGCCGCCGGGCGGCATGAAGCCGTCCCTGCGGCTCCCACCCCATGGCCGACATAAAGTCGGCCGCTACGGTTGTCCTTCAATAGGGGCGCAGCAAGCAGCGCCCCTACGACTTTCACGCTATGGCCGACGTAAAGTCGGCCGCTACAGGTGCTGCCAACTTAGCGGTCGTGGAGGGATTCGATGCTTTCGCTGACGCCCATATCTTCGGGGCGAGGCGAAGGAACGGCTGTGCGCAAGCCGAAGAGGCGGCGGGTGGCCTGCTGGAGGCGTTCCATGTAGACGTAGACCACCGGCGTCAGGTAGAGGGTGATGAGCTGCGAGAAGAGCAGCCCGCCGACGACGGCCAGTCCGAGCGGACGACGCGATTCCCCGCCGGCACCGAGGCCGAGAGCGATAGGCGTCGTCCCCATCAGCGCAGCCATGGTGGTCATCATGATGGGCCGGAAGCGAATCAACGCGCCATGATAGATGGCGTCCTGCGGCGAACGGCCGACGCGCTGCGCTGCGATGGCGAAGTCGATCATCATGATGGCGTTTTTCTTGACAATGCCGACCAGCATGATGACGCCGACGAAGGAGTACATGTTCAGGTCGAGATTGAAGAGTTTCAGCGTGATGAATGCGCCGAGCCCCGCGGAGGGCAGGCCGGAAAGAATCGTCAGCGGGTGGATGAAACTTTCGTAGAGGATGCCGAGGATGATGTAGATGACCAGGATGGCCATCACGAGCAGGATGCCCAGGCCGCGCTGCGACGCCTCGAAGGCCTGCGCGGTGCCCTGGAAGCTGGTGCTGATCGAGTCGGGCAGGGTCTGGCGGGCGACTTCCCGGACCTTGTCAACTGCTTCGCTGAGGGCGACGCCGGGGCGGAGGTTGAAGGAGAGCGTGACGGCGGGAAGCTGGCCAAGGTGGTTGACGGATAGCGGGCCGACGGTGGGTTGAATCCGGGCCACGGCGTCAAGAGGAACCAGCTTGCCGCTACTCGAGCGGATGTAAAGCATGGCGAGCGCGGCAGGGTCCTGCTGGTACTTCGGCTGGAGCTCCATGACGACGCGATATTGATCGTTGGGAGCAAGAATCGTGGAAACCTGGCGCGTGCCATAGGCGGTGTAGAGGGCGTCTTCGATCTGCTCGGCGGAAACGCCGAACGCCGAGGATTTGTCACGCTCGATATCCACGCTGACCTGGGGATTCTTGATTTGGAGATCGGTGGCGACGTCCTGAAGCTCGGGCATGGCGCGCAGCTGGGCCTCAAGTGCGGTGGAGGCGTCGTAAAGCTCGTGAGTGTCCGGCCCCTGCAACGTGAACTGGTACTGGCTCTTGGCCAAGGTGCCGCCGATGCGAATGGGCGGCAGGTTCTGCATATAAACGCGAATCCCCGGCACAGCGGCGAATTTGGGGCGGAGTTCCTGGATGATCGTGTCCACGTGCTCCCGGCCCTCGCGCGGTGTCTGCTCCAAATCCGCCAGGTAGGTGCGAACGGCGGGGATAGCTGTAAACTGCGGACCAATTGCCGCCATGGTTCTGTCCAGGAGGGACCAGCCCTGCCGCGGCTTCAGGCGGATAAACATCATCCCCGAATTCACCGAGCCGCCGCCCGGGCCGCCGCCTCCGACGCTGGACATAAAGGAGTCGACGCGGGGATCAGCCTGCACGATGTTCGCAACCTGCATTTGATGCTCGGCCATCGCTGAAAAGGAGATGCCCTGCACCGCCTCGGTGGAAGCAAAAACCTGGTTGTTGTCCTCGCTGGGCAGGAAGCCTTTGGGAAGGGCGATGAACAATTGGACCGTTGCGGCCAGAATGACAAAAGAAAGGACGATGGTCGCGAACGGGTGTCGAAGAACTCCGCGCAGAGTCACCTGGTAGAGGTGGAGCATCCCCTGGAAGAACCGCTCCATTCCCATATACAGGACTCCGTGACGCTCCTGGCCGGGCGGCCGGACAAAACGGCTGCACAGCATCGGGGTCAGCGTGAGCGAGACAACACCGGACACGAGAATCGAGACCCCAATGGTGACCGCGAATTCGTGGAGCAGCCGACCCAAAATGCCGCCCATGAACAGCACGGGGATGAAAACGGCGGCGAGCGACAAGGTCATGGAGATAATCGTGAAGCCGATTTCGCGGGAGCCGCGAAGCGCCGCTTGCATCACTCCTTCACCTGACTCCATGTGCCGGACGATGTTTTCCAGCACGACGATGGCGTCGTCCACGACGAAGCCGACCGAAAGGGTCAAGGCCATCAGCGACAGGTTGTCGAGGCTGTAGCCGAACAGGTACATCGCCGAGAAAGTTCCGACGATGGACATGGGCAGAGAAAGGCTGGGAATGACCGTGGCCGAAAGATTGCGAAGGAAAAGGAAAATCACCAGGATGACCAGGCAGAGCGCGAGAAAGAGAGTGAACTTGACGTCCTGGACCGAGTTACGGATGGTCTCCGAACGGTCGTAGAGAACATGGAGGTTGACCGACGGAGGCATCTGCGAGCGGAAAGTGGGAAGCAGGCGTCTGATGTTGTCCACCACTTCGACGGTATTGGTGCCGGGCTGGCGCTGAACGGCCAGGACGACGGCCCGCTCGCCATTGAACCAACTGGCCACTTTGTCGTTTTCGACGGAATCCAATACCTCGCCGAGCTCTTCCAAGCGGACCGGCGAGCCACCTCTGTAGGCGACGATGATGGAACGATAGGCGGCAGCGGTGGACAACTGGCCGGTGGCTTCGACAGTGAGCGCTTTGTCGCGGCCCCAGAGGGTGCCGGTGGGCAGGTTGACGTTGGCGTTCTGGACCGCGTTGGACACCTCGTCAATGCCGATTTGGCGGGAAGCCAATTCGCGGGGATCAAGTTGAATGCGCACGGCGTATTTCTGCGTGCCGTACACCTGCACCTGAGCCACGCCGCTGACCATCGAGATGCGCTGAGCCATGAAGGTGTCGGCGTAGGAATTGACGGTCGACAACAGGAGCGTCGGGGAGCTGAGCGCGAGATAGAGAATGGGTTGATCGGCGGGATTCACCTTGCGATAGGTGGGCGGGGTAGGCATGTCGCGCGGCAGGCGCGGTAGGGTCTTGGCGATGGCGGCCTGAACGTCCTGCGCGGCAGCATCGATATCGCGGTCGAGCGTGAATTGCAGAGTGATCGAGGTGGAACCCAGCACGCTGCTGGAGGTCATCGAGTCCAGACCGGCGATGGTCGAAAATTGGCGCTCCAGGGGTGTGGCCACGGCGGAGGCCATCGTATCGGGACTGGCGCCAGGCAGCGCGGCGGAAACCAGCACCGTGGGGAAATCCACGTTGGGCAGGTCGCTGACCGGCAGAGCGCGATAGGCGATGATGCCGAACACGAGAATGGCCAGCATCACCAGAGTGGTGGCGATGGGGCGGCGGATGGAGAGCTCGGCAATCGTCATTGCGTGCGGCCACTCCCTTTGATGCTCACCTTTGAGCCGGGAACCAGATTCAATTGTCCGTCGGTGACGATCTGTTCGCCGGCATTGACGCCCTTCTCCAGAATGGCGTCGGTGCCCTGCGTGCGGGCGACGATGACCGGCCGCATCTCCACGGTCATATCGGACTTCACGACGAAAACGAAAGAGCCCGCCTGGCTGGTCTGTACCGCGGCGGCGGGAACGATAATGGCGTGGGGCTCGACGCCGACCGTCAGCACCGTGTCCACGAACTGGCCGGGCCAGAGGCGGCGCTGCGGATTGGCGAAGGTGCCCTTCAAGCGAATCGTGCCGGTGGTGTCATCCACGGCGTTGTCAATGAAGCTGACCACGCCGTGCTCCGCGTCGGAGGTTTCGCCCGGCGGCCAGGCGTCCACGGGCAGCTTCCCTTCCGCGGGCCGGCGGACCTGGTCAAGGTATTTTTGGGGGACCGAAAAACTGACATAAATGGGAGTGACCTGGTTGATGATGACCATCGCAGTGGTGTCGTTCGCTTTGACGATGTTACCGGCGTGAAGCATCAGGCTGCCGGTGCGACCGTCAATCGGAGACTTGATGGTGCAGTACTCCAGATCGAGCTTGGCTTTTTCGACCGCAGCGCGGTCGGCGCGGAGCGCAGCGTCGTACGCGTCGGCCTGGGTGCGGTTCTGGTCGTAAATCTCGCGGGAGACGACGCCTTGCTCGAACAGCTTGGCGTAACGCTGCGCCTGGGCGCGCGCATTTTCGGCAAGAGCGATATCGCGGGCGAGATTCGCCTCGGCCTGGCTGAGAGCGGTCTCGAAGGGGCGCTTGTCGAGGAGGAACAGCAGATCGCCCTTGCGCACGTCCTGCCCTTCCTGGAATCCCACGCTGATGACTGCAGCGGAGACCTGCGCCTTGATGGCCACGGTGGAATAGGCCTCAACAGTGCCAATGGCGCGGAGTTGGATGGGAACGGCGCGCTCGACGGCCGCGGCAGCGTTGATCGGGACCGCCGGGGGAGCCGTGCGCGGCGCGGCTTCCTGCTTGCAGCCGACGGCTGACAACAGAAGGAGTAACAAAAAACCGAACAACGATGACGTCCGATGGCGATTCATTTTGACCTGCGAGGTTTGATGGATTTGTGACCGTTGTGCGAACGATGACGCCCGTGGTTGTGAATCCCTTCCAGCCAGATGCCGGCGAACGTGTCGGCGACGCGGCGAGAATCAAAATCCCGGTAGCGCCGCGCGCCGAAAACATCCTGGATGAGGAAATGATAGGAGACCATGCCGATAAAGGCGCGCGCCGCCAGCGCGGGGTTCACTCGGCGGCAGGCGCCGGCACGAATGCGGCGATGAATGTATCCCGCCAAGGCTTCGTAATAATCGGCGACGTAGCGGCGGAAGAAGCGTGCCGAGAGCCGGTGATTTTCGAGGGCCGAGAACAGGAGCAGGCGGCTCAGGGCGGCGTCCTGGCGAAGACGCCGCAGGATGCCCTCGGCGATGGCAGCGAACTTCCGCCTCTCTTCTTCGCGAGTAGAGGGCGGCAGGCTAAGCTCGGCTTCCAAGTGCGCGCGGCCACGGCCCCCGCGGCGCGTGGCGTTCATCACGGCCCAGTAAAGCTCCTCTTTGTTGGGAAAATGGCGAAACAAAAGCGCCTCGTTGACGCCGGCGCGGCGGGCGAGCTCGCGGGTGGTCGTGCCGCGAAAGCCGCGCTCGGCAAAGAGTTCGGTGGCGATATGCAGAATTTGCTGTCGGCGCGCGGCGGCGGAAAGTCGCATTCGAAAAAATCCTGAGTAAGTAACCACTTACATTACTAGCATCGGGCCTCCGGGGTGTCAAGCAAACCCGGCGCAGAGTCGTGGATGAGTTTAACTCAGGCGAGTCGTTTTGCAGATTGGGGTGTCTGAAAAAAAGGGAGGTCATTCCAATGAGTCCGCCGGGGCGGCCGGGGACGAATGTGTACTGCTTCTGGCTCCTTGCAAAAATGCAGATCCCTCGTCCGCCACCCTTCGGCGAGCTCAGGGCAAGCGGCGGACTCGGGATGACACCTTCTCGAATTTTTCAGCACCTTGTTAGGCCCCTGCGAGAGAAGGGACATTAGAAAGCCTCTGTTGGTTGGCGGAGCTAAAGCTCCGACCCCTAACCGATCTTAAGCGGATTCGCCACTGGGCCCAAAAACTGCGAGCTCGCGAGCCGGCGTGGGCTGGACTTCGCTTGAGCGGGGGGAGTAACCTGCGGGCCGAGCGCGCGTCGGGAAGGTCCGCTCGACGCTGCCGCTGGAGCGCGCCCGGGAATGGGAGGAAGGCCGTGAAAGCATTCAGGACAGTTCGGTTCGTGGGGATCTGCGTGCTGGGGGTGCTCATCGCTGCACTGGGCGGAATTTCCAGCCCGCAGCAGGCGCCGCAGGTGGCGCAGACTCCCCCGATGGGATGGAACAGTTGGAACCATTTTGCGTGCAAGGTGAACGACGAAGTGGTGCGCGCGCAGGCCGAGGCGATGGCCAGTAGCGGGATGAAAGCGGCCGGCTACACGTACATCAACATTGACGACTGCTGGCAGGGGAAACGCGATGCGCAGGGACGCATCCAGCCAAACGAGAAATTTCCGAACATGAAGGCGCTGGCGGACTACGTCCACAGCAAGGGCTTGAAGCTGGGCATCTATTCTTCGCCCGGGCCGAAAACCTGCGCGGGCTACGAAGGCAGTTTGGGGCACGAACAACAGGACGCGCAAACCTACGCCGAGTGGGGAGTGGACTACCTGAAGTACGACTACTGCAGCTTCCGGGGCGACCTGGAGGCCCAGAAGGCAGCGTACAAGAAAATGCACAACGCGCTCGAAAAGACCGGGCGGCCAATCGTGCTCAGCCTTTGCCAGTACGGGATGGACCGGGTGTGGTCGTGGGGCGCGTCGGTGGGCGGCAACCTGTGGCGCACGACCGGCGACATTACCGACAACTACGATCGGATGACGCTGATCGGCTTCGGACAAAACGGCCTGGAACGCTTCGCGGGGCCCGGCCACTGGAACGATCCCGACATGCTCGAAGTCGGCAACGGAAAGATGAACCATGATGAGTACCTGACGCATATGAGTTTGTGGTGCCTGCTGGCAGCACCACTCCTGGCCGGCAATGACTTGAGCAAGATGACGCCAGAAACAATCGCCATCCTCACGAACGCGGAAGTGCTCGCGGTGGACCAGGACCGCGCGGGCAAACAGGGCTATCGCGTCTGGCAAGAAGGCCCGCTGGAAGTGTGGATGAAACCGCTGGCGGACGGGAGCAAAGCCGTCGGCCTCTTCAACCGGGGCGAATCCGGCGCGTCGGTGACGGTCGAATTCAGCGCCATCGGGGTGCGGGGATCCGCGACGGTGCGGGACCTGTGGGCGAAAAAAGACCTGGGGAAATTTGAGCGGAGCTTCACGGCCAATGTGCCGACGCACGGCGTGGTGATGGTCAGAGTGCGGGAGTAACGACGCACGGGCATGCGGCTGGCCGGCGGCATGTGCGGATCGATCCCCCACCCTTGCAAACCAAAGGGTGGGCCACCCTCGGGCGGTGAATGTATTCCTCGGTGTATAAATGGTGGTGTTATCGTTCCTTCGTAAGTCGCGCAGAATCACGACCGGGAATAGCGTGAGCCACGCACCGGCAGGTTCGGATCAAGCCCCGACCGGTGCGCAAACAGTCGGGAGAAGTACATCCGCCAGACTGATGGCGGACTCGTCGGAATGACAATCCAAACGGAGCGGCGCTTGTGTGCCGAAGCGGGCGCTCGTAGAATGGCGCGCAGCCGCCACGAGGAGGTGCCCTGTGTTGGACCGCCGGAATTTTCTTGCTGCCAGCGCCGGGGTCGCCGGCGCGTTTGCGTTTCGTGAACACCTGCTCGCGCAATTGGCGCAGGCGCCTACTTCCCTGCCCGACCGCGCGCTGTACGACCGGAATGAGGACGCCTACTGGGCGGCGATGCGCAAGCAGTTCCTGATCCCGGCGGACGAAGTGTATTTGAACAACGGCACGGTCGGGTCGAGCCCCGCGCCGGTGCTGCGCGCGATCTTCGACGGCTACAACGAGACCGAAAAGCTGGCGCAGCAAGACCCGGAGGACTATCCGATCTGGGGCTACGCCGCGTGGAACGAATTCCGCGATCCACTGGCGGCGTTTGTGGGCTGCAAGCGCGACGAGATCGCCTTGACGCGCAACGCGACCGAGGCCAACAACTACATCGCCAACGGCGTGGAGATGAAGGCTGGCGACGAGGTGCTGATGACCGACCAGGAGCATCCGGGCGGCGAGCAGCCCTGGAACTTGCGCGCGAAACGCTACGGCATCGTGGTGAAAAAGGTGGCGCTGCCCAGGCCGCTCAACAGCGCGGACGAAGTCCTGAACCGGTTCAACGACGCCATCACCTCGCGCACGCGGGTGATTTTCTTCAGCCACATCACCACTACGACGGGTGTGGTGCTGCCGGCCAAGGCGCTTTGCGAACTGGCGCGAATCAAGAGCGTGCTGTCGGCGGTGGACGGCGCGCAAGTGCCCGGGATGATGGCGATCGACCTGCACGAGATGGGCTGCGATATGTATTCATCGAGCCCGCACAAATGGCTGATGTCACCGAAGGGCAGCGGCTTCCTCTACGTGCGCGATGAGGTCATCGACCGAATCTGGAACACGATTGCCACGGAAGGATGGGATGAGCCGAAGCTGCGCGCGGAACGCTTCCAGCGCATCGGCAGTTCCAACGTGCCTTCGCTATGGGGCCTGCGCGCGTCGATCCAACTGGCGAACGACATCGGAATGGATCGGATCGAAAAGCGCCACCGGCAACTGGCCGACTACATCCATGCGGAGATGATGAAGCGCGGAGCGGAGTCGTGGACCTCGCCCGACCGGAACCTGCGCTGCGCGATTGCGACGGTGAATGTGCCACCCATCCAGCGAATGGAACTGGAAAAGTGGATGTGGAGCACGTACAAAATCCGCATCCGCGGGGGCGAACCGTCGAAGCTGCGGCTTTCGACGCCCTACTATTTGCAGAAGGCGGAGATTGACCGGTTCCTGGAAAAGTTCGACGAGTTCAAGCGGATGAAAAACATCCGATAGAGGCTGCGTCGCTGTAGTGACATCCTGACTCAGGACTTTGCGCCCCGTCCCGAAGCTTTTGGACGGTACTCCGCGTCGGCCTTCCCCTCGGCTTCGCTCGGGACGAGCGGCAGAGAGGGAAGCGCTGCGCGCTGTCCTTTTACCCAGCGCCAAAGTGCTGGGCTACTTTCAGTCGCCCCTACGGGGCTTTGGTCGAACCAGATTCCGGAGTTTTCATAAGAGTCAAGACGGCGCGGGTCGAGACGTTGAGATCCTTCGTCCCGATAAAAAGCATCGGGACTCCCCTCGACTCCGCTCGGGGCAAGCAGGATGACACCTGACCTCAGGGTTAAAAGCCCTGAGTGTTGGCCGCCTTTTCGGCACCCTTCGGCAGCCTCAGGGTCTTCGACGGCTCCCTGGGCTCCGCTTGGGGGCCTTCGGGCAGAAGTTGCACCGGGCAGCCGGAGCAAGCTCCGGCGTGAACAAGGCGGCGGCCCCTCGACTTCGCTCGGGGTAAGCAAGCCGCCGCACTCCAAGATGCGCATTCGCGCAAAGGCTAATCAAGCGGACGACTGCCTCGGAACTCTAGAACTTATCTCATAAATGCAGAGAATGCGTTGAACGGGAGGCGACTTGACCCTCAGGGGCTAAAGCCCCTGTGTTTATGCGGCCCTTACGGCACGGCTAAAGCCGTGCCCTCCCGATTGCCGCAAAGCTCAGTATTTATGAGACAGCTTCTAGTTGGGTTTTGCGGATTTGGCGGGGACGGTCCAGAGGTAGATTTTTCTGCCGCTGACGTCGAGGGTCTTCTCCGGTTCCCAGTCGCCCATGCGAAAGGTGTGCGAGACGATGCGGCTGCCGGGCTTCAAATCCCACAAGAGTTTGGGACGCAGCCTTTCGTTGAGTGTCTCGAGCAGGTAAAGAGTGACGACCGTGGCCTCCTTGATGTCCGCTTCAAACATGTCTTCGTTGCGGAAACTGACCAGCTTGGTGACCCCGGCGGCGCGGGCGTTTTCCTCGGCTTCCTTGATGCGTTGGGGATCGATGTCGATGCCCACGGCGCGGATGCCATAGGTCTTGGCCGCGGCGATCACGATGCGGCCGTCGCCGCAGCCGAGATCGTACAGGACGTCGTTTTTGCCCACCTCTGCCAAGCGAAGCATTTCCTCCACCACTTCCGGCGGGGTGGGGACGTAAATGACGTCGGGCGTACGCAGCGGCTTCGGGCTCTGCTGCTCGTTGGCGGCACCGGCTTGTTGATTTTTGCTCTGCGTCGGGGCAGTCGCCCAGAGGGAACCACCGGCAGCGATGGCGAGAATCAGGAGAAGCTTCAAAGCTGTTTTCGGACGCATGGAAACTCCAGAGAAATATTGGGCCGGCTCAGAGAGCAGATTATAGACGATTGCAGGGCGATGGGCGTCAGCTCAAAGGGGTTTCGGCGGCCGGGCGGCGCCGGCGGATGCCGCGGAAATGATAGGGCACGCTGGTGACGACAATCCCAGGACGGAACAGCAACGCGCCCTTGAGCTGCAGGCTGGTCTGATTGTGCAACAGCCCGTGCCACCAGCGGTCGGGCACGAATTCGGGGAGGAGCACGGTGATTTCGTCGTCGGGGCGCAAATCTTCGATTTCATCGATGAAGCGCAACATGGGGCGCAGAACGCTGCGGTAGGGCGAATCAAGAACGATGAGCGGCACGTCGTCCACAAACTTTTTCCACCGGGCCAGAATGTCGGCGCGCTGGTGCCCGTCGGTGCTGACGTGCACGGCCATGACGTCCTGCGAAACGGATTTGGCGTATTCGACGGCCGCCAGGACGACGCGATTGGGAGAAGCGGGAACGGGAACAATTACGGTATGCCGAGCAACACGGGGCTTGTCGTAACTGGAGAGGGAGAGTTCGGTCGTGACCTGAAAATAGTGCTGGCGCGTCAGGCGGAACAGATAGACGAGAAACGGAATGGCCAACAGTACCACCCACGCGCCGTGCACGAATTTCACGGCAGCGACGATGCACAGGACAACTGCGGTGCTGACGGCCCCGACGGCGTTCAGAACCATGCGCCAGCGATACCCCGGCTCACGCGAGTGGCGCCAGTGCACCACCATCCCGGCCTGGGAAAGAGTGAAGGAAACAAAGACGCCGATCATGTAGAGGGGGATGAGGCGGTGGGTCTCGCCCTGAAAGGCAACCACCAAGGCGATTGCTGCGAGGCCCAGAATGACGATGCCGTTCGAGAAAACCAGGCGGTCGCCCAAATTTGCCAGTTGGCGCGGGGCAAAACGGTCGCGGGCCAGGATCGAAGACAGCCGGGGAAAATCGGCGAAGCTGGTGTTAGCGGCGAGGACGAGAATGGCCGTCGTGGCCACCTGGATCATGTAGTAGAGCGGCCCTCCCCCGAAGATAAGGCGGTTGAGCTGGGAATTTACGGTTTCGCCTGGGACGGGGACAATTCCGAAGCGGTGCGCGAGCACGGTAATCCCCAAGAACAGAGTGCCCAGGATGCCGGCCATCCAGTAGAGAGTGACGGCCGCATTGCGCGAAACCGGCGGTTTGAAGGCTTGCACGCCGTTGGAGATGGCCTCGACGCCGGTCAGTGCGGTGCAGCCAGAAGCGAAGGCGCGCAGGAAAAGCCACAGCAAGGGGAGCTGCGCCGTTGCGACGATGGCGGGCGCCGGCGCCGGAACGTTCCAGGGTCCGTAGGCTCGGACTAAACCCCCAATGACCAACAGGTAGGCGGAGAAAATGAACCAATAGACCGGGATGCCGAAGAGAGTGGCCGACTCGCGCACGCCGCGCAGGTTGGCCAGCAGAATCAGAAAAATGAAGGCCACACAGAGAGCGACGCGGTGCGGATAAAGGTTCGGCACAGCCGAAGTGATCGCGGCAACACCCGCCGCAATGCTGACCGCCACGGTCAGCACGTAGTCAATCAGCAGGGATGACGCAGCGACGAGCCCGGGAGTTACCCCCAGGTTGTCCTTGGCGACGATATACGCGCCGCCGCCGCTGGGATACGCGTGAATCGTCTGGCTGTAGGAGATGACGACGATAGTCAGCAGCAGGGCGATGCAGATCGCCGCAGGCAGCGCCAGATGGAGTACCGCAGAGCCGCCGATGACCAGAGCCAGCAGCACTTCTTCGGTCGCATAGGCGCTGGAAGAGAGTGCGTCGGAAGCGAAAACGGCCAGCGCAGCTTTTTTAGAGAGGCGCTGATGGGGAAGCTCCGTGGTGCGCAGCGGGGAGCCGACTAAGAGACGCTTCACACGTGGCAACATACGAACCGGAAGCCATCCAGCTTCCGGGAGCTAAATGGTCTCCCTGAAGCCATAAGGGAGGCATAAAGACGTCAGTGCCTTATCCGTTCTCGGCGGGCAGGGCGAAGCGGTAGCCGACCCAGGGTTCGGTCAGCAGGTACTTGGGATTGGCCGGATCCTTCTCGATTTTCTTGCGCAACTGGTTGATGAAGACGCGCAAATACTCGACTTCATCCCCGTACTCGGGTCCCCAGACGGTCTGAAGCAACTTGCGATGGGGGATGACCTGGTTGGCGTTGGCGGCGAGGTAGCGAAGGAGGTCGTATTCCTTGGGGGTCAGGCGGCGCTCGTGGCTGCCGGTGGTGATGCGGCGGGAGGCGAAATCGATCTGCAGGTCTTCGAGTTCGATCTTGGGAGGAGGCTGGTCAGGCAGGCGGCGAAGCGCGGCGCGGATGCGTGCGAGAAGCTCCGGCGTGCCGAAAGGTTTGGTGATGTAGTCGTCGGCGCCGGCGTCCAGCGCGTCCACTTTGTCGCGCTCAGCGTCGCGGATGGTGAGAACGATAATGGCGACGTCGGAGGTGTCGCGGATGGCGCGACACGTCGCCAAGCCGCCCATGCCGGGCATATTCAGGTCGAGTAGAATCAAGTCGGGCTTGGTTTTGTGCAACCCTTCGAGCGCCTCTTCCCCGCTGGCTGCTTCGCTGACGACGTAGCCCTGCGGGAGCAGCGTGGCGCGCAGTGTGCGGCGGATCTGGGGCTCGTCGTCGACGACCAGAATCCGCATTTGGCTCACGGCAATCTCCCGCCTGCGGGCGCTATTGTCCTGTGCGTCGCCACCAGACGCAATCATACGGCAACTGCGCCGCAAATATCATAGATATGGACAGCGGCGAAATCGCCTTCAAAAATGAAATTCGATTTGACCCCGCCAGGCGCTCCGAACCTGTGAAAGGCATGGCGGGATTGCGCTACTTGCTCTGTTGAATAGGGACGGCAGCGCGTTCGGGTCCTTGCTGCTTCAGGTTTTTGCTTCGGGCAACTTCAACCCTGCGTAAGCACCCGAAGTAAGGCCCATCAAGCCCAAGAGAGTAGCATCGAAATCGGGCATGGCAAGTGTCTTCCAGACGGTGACGACAAAGACGACGGCCAGGGCCAGAGTCCAAAGAATGAACTGCAAACGGTGCAGACTGACGCCCTTCTCTGAGGTCGAGATGTCCTCATAGAAGATTTCGTTCGGGCACACCTTCGCACGATCCTTGAGCAAGTTGTACTCGGTCAGAAGCTTTTTGTCGCCGGGTCCCAGCTCAGGCTTTTTTTCGTGCTGCTCTGTGATCTTTTTGTCGAGCTCCTTCAGTTTCGCTTCGTGCTCTTCCTCGAACTGCTTCAGTTTCGCCTGGTTTTCCTTGGCCTTGGCTGCATCGATTGCGGCGGCAGTGCCGAAAGTCGCCAAAGATATTCCCATCAGCCCTACCGCGGACGCGGGGATGGTGCCCTTATATTCGCCGGTGAGAACCCACACGAACATGTAGGCATACAGGATGAGCACGGTCCACAAGGCCATCTGCACGCGCGCCAGGCTGTAGGCGCGACCTTTTGGGTTCGCCTTGTCGGCTGTGCCTTCGACCACGTCCGGCTCGGCGTCGCGCAGCGCGTTCGTCTTGAGGGCAATCAAGAAGAAGATCACGCCGCCGACGGCAGCCAACAACCACCACAAGATGAGCTTGTCCTGCGGCATTACATCGAGTGTCAGGAGAGCTGAGCTGACCGCAGGAGTGCCGTTTTCGAGCCCGGTGCTGACGCTCAACTCGGGGCGGTTTTGCGCCGCGACCAATACTTCCTTCCAGTTTGCACGGCCCGTTTGGCTCGACAGGTCGCGGGTAATCCGGTAGGTCAGCAGCGTGGTGGTCACTCCGTCCGTGTCCAACTGACTCTTGCCGACGCTGGCCCGCGTCCCGGGAAGCGCCTTGCCTTCGAGGAAAAGCACCAGATCAGCGGGATTAGGCTCGCCGGAATCGTCGAAGGTGACTTCGGGGGCGTGCTCCACCGCCAGAGTGAGCTCATCGCCGAAAGAGAGCTTAGGCGTATGAGTCAGGCATGCTCGTCTCCCGGTGATATCGGCGGCCTTGCGATCAGCAACGCACACGACCTTGAAGGTGGCGTTCTGCTTTTGCGCCGCGGCGGGTGGCGGCGACCCCGCCAGAGCCGCGCCCACCACAAGGAGCCCCAGTACCTTTGTCCAATTCGCAGCAAGCTTCATAGCGTCCCCCTATTTCCAATCCGCCAGCGGCGTCCATCCGCTGCCGCCGGCAGTGCACTGCGGTGCGGTGCACACATCGAACTGCGTCACGGGATGAATCTCCCAAAGCGACATGCGCTTGGGCTGCCCGCCCATGGGCTTGTTCTCGTCATCGTTCACATAGTGATGGTTGTCGAAAAAGAGCTGCCCGCGCACGCGCACCATTCGGTGCGCCTCCTGGACTTTTTTGAGCAACTCTTGCGTCCACTTCTCATTCCTTCTCTGGGGAATCATCTCCGCGACAATGCCCTTGAACTCTGATTTGTCGAGGCCAGGCGTCACGCTGATGTGGAAGTCGTTGTTCTCGGCACGCGGCAGGCGGCAGTTGACGGATTCACCGGAAAGGTTCGCGTGCGGTTCGGACTTGGACGGCTTTACGGCGATGAAGCCGACGATCTCCACCAAACGGCCCTCGCCGATCTCCTCCCCACCGATCTCCAGGTGGCGGAGGCGCAGGCGGTCGGACTTGCTGAGCGTGTGGTACTTGCCGTTGAATTTTGCCTCCACCTGCTGCTGCAAGCTCTGGAAGTCCTCGAAGGTAAGAGTACGGAGGGGTCCCTTGGGGGAGAGGTTGTACTTGGCGCTGTTGGAATAGGCATCGGGGGTGCCTGCTTCGGCGCAACCGCGGCGAGGACAATGGGACAGTATGTCAGCACACGGGGGCTTTTTGTCCCCGGCAATACTGAGAACTGCAAAAATCAGCGGAAGGAGCAGGAAGAAGAGCCCGCCGCGTTTCATACAACCCTCCGCAGAAAGCTCGGTGAACAACAGAAAATAGGGGTTCGAGCCTGTGCGCAACATACGACTGGGTGCTGATCCAGTCAAGTGATTTATCAAGCGATATCCCAGGAGACCTTGCAGGGCGACGCGCCCGACTCGGCTGGCGGAGTGGGAAGCAACGCACAGAGTTGGCGGGCAAGCTCACCAAAAAGCAAAGGGGCGGGCAAGCCCGCCCAGAACTGGGCGGGGCGGAATGAAGAAAAGTAGATGGCGGACAAGTCTGTAAGCCGGATTCTGTGCGGCGTGCGTCCGAGTTACGGCCTGCACGCCACGGCGATCATTCCTCTGGGTCCGGTCTCGCGACCGGACTCAAGCGGCCTACCCGAGGGTAATAACGGGCCGCGACAAAAAGCGTCGGGGTGCGAAGAACGCACCCGGCCAGCCCTCCCCTCCTATTTGGCCTTGCTCCACGCGGGGTTTGCCGTGCCATCCCGATCGCTCGGGACGCGGTGGGCTCTTACCCCACCTTTTCACCCTTACCAGCACATTCAGCCAGTGTAGGACGCGTCCAAGGTTTTCCTTGGACCTGTCGCAGAGGCCGCCTGCACGGGCGGTGTGTTTTCTGTGGCACTTTCCGTAGCCGACCCTTGCTGCACAGGCTGAAAGCCTGTGCCACAGTGGCCGACCCCCTGGCGTTACCAGGCGCGTTGCCCTGCGGAGTCCGGACTTTCCTCCCTTCCGGCCGGAGATCTAGTGGCCGACATAAAGTCGGCCGCTACAAACCCCAAGAGATGCGGTGGCCGACGTCCCGACCGCATCGGAATAAATTCCGTCGGCCGCTACAAGCCTCTGCCGGAACAGCGATCGCCCGACCTGCCCGCCAAAGTCATTATACACCGCAGGAACACCCGCGAGGCGCGGCAAAATAAACCCAGCTCAACAATCCACCCTGTTGTCAATTGCATTCTGGCAACTGGAAGAATAGGATAAACGCAATTCGGCGGGCTGCCGCAGGCACCCCAAACCCTCCCAAGTATCCGTGATGGGGCACGGCAGCAGAAATGAGCCAGGATGGTGGACGTCCCCTCTAGGCTCGCCAACGGCTCCCAAGAGAATCGAGACCTGACGGGCGCTACCGTCGGGCGTTTCCAAATTCGCGCGCGACTCGGTGCGGGCGGGATGGGCGAGGTCTATCGCGCCGAAGACACGGTGCTGAAACGTGCCGTGGCTTTGAAACGGATGGCCCCGCGCCTGCGGGACGACCCTACCAGCCGCAAGCGGTTTCTGCACGAGGCTGAACGCGCTTCCCGGCTCAACGACCCACATATTGCCGGCCTCTACGACGTGCTCCAAGAGAACGATGAAGTGTTCCTGGTGATGGAGTATGTCCAGGGAGAAACCTTGCGGCAGCGCCTGAATCGGCCAATGCCGCTCGGCACGTTCTTTGATTTCGCCGTGCAGTGCGCGCAGGCACTCACGGCGGCCCACGAGCAAGCCATCCTGCATCACGACATCAAGCCGGAAAACATCATGTTGACCGGCACCGGCCAGGCCAAGATCCTCGACTTCGGTGTGGCCAAAGAGATTCTGCAACGTGAAGAATCACCAACCGTCAGCGGGGTGAGTAGCCGCTCGGCGGCATTCAGCGGCACTTTGGCCTACATGGCGCCGGAAGTGCTGATGGAAGAGGAAGCGGACGGTCGCGCAGACATTTTCTCTCTCGGAGTCGTCTTCTACGAAACCCTGACGGGACGGCATCCTTTCGAGGCCGAAGGCGTGATGGCTACAGCCGACCGCATCCGGCACGACGAACCCGCACCTCTCTCCCAGTTCATCCCAGCCGCGCCAGCAGAACTGGAACGCATCCTGGGCAAGATGCTGGCGAAGAACCGGGACGAGCGCTACGCGACTGCGGCCGACCTGGTGGTGGACTTGCGCGCGGTGCAGCGCGGGGCGGCGCCGGTGGTGCAAGCGGCCCCGGAGAAGCGCGTGCGGCGGGGGCTCTCACGGCGCGGCGCGGTGGCGGTGGCGCTCGCGGTGATCGCAGTCGCGGCGGTGGTGACCTACCGGGTGACGCGACCGACGGTTTTCGCTGGACGCGACTGGGTGGTCGTCACGGATATCGAAAACCGCAGCGGAGAGCCCGTTTTCGACGGGACGGTCCGTGAACAACTGCAAAGCGCGCTGCTGCAATCCCGGTATGTGAACGTGGTACCGCGCGCTCAGGGACTCGAGGTGGCGCGGAGCGCAGGCCACACGGACGTCGGGGTGGTGGATGCCGCTCTGGGGCGAGAGATCTGCCAACAAGGAAATTACCGCGCCTTGCTTACAGGCCGGATTGAAAAAGCCGCCGGTGGCTTCCTGGTCACAGTGGCAGTGGAAGACCCGTGGCGGGGGGTGCCGCTCATCACCGAGAGCGAACCCTTTCGCGAGACAGCCGAGTTAGAGGCGAGTGTGAACCGAATCGTGGGCCGAATGCGCGAGAGCCTGGGCGAGTCACTCACGCAAATCGAGAGGAACAGCAAGCCACTCAAGGAGGTCACAACCACTTCCGAGGAGGCGCGACGTCGCTATGCGCGGGCTGTGGGAGCGTACGAGCAGGGCGAGTTGCAGCGGTGCATCGACTCTGCGTCGGGCGCCATCGAGCAGGACCCAAATTTCCCGATGGCCCACCTCTACATGGCCAATGCCTACATGCGCCTCGGGAATCGCGTCGACAGCCAGAAGCATCTGACCCGTGCACTAGAGGGCCTCGACCGGGTGAGCGAGCGTGAGAAACTGTTGATCCGCGGGACGGATTATTCCGCGCAGAGGCAGTACGAAAACGCAGCCAGGGAGTTCCGGCGGCTGACGGAAGAATACCCTGATGATGTGCAAGGGTATCGCGAGCTGGCGGACGCGGACCAAGGGAAGGGAGACCTGGAGGGCGCCATCGAAGCCGCCCAGCGGGCTGTCGAGTTGACGCCGCGCAGCCCGATTGATCTGGGGCGGCTGGTGTATTTTTTGGATCTCTCCAGCCGGTTCAAGGAAGCCATTGAGTCGTATCAGAAAGCCGCAGGGAAAAGGATTTATGGAACACAGTTGCTGTGGGGAGCCGGTGTCGCCTACCTGGGGGCAGGAGACGTCGCGGCAGCGCGAAGTGCCTTCGAGGAGTTGGAGAAATCCGGTGGGGATTACGAAAGAAATCTGGGGCAACTCTACCTGTCGCGGGTGCTGATGTACGAAGGCCGCCTGGGGGAAGCGGCGGAAGCGCTGCGGACCGGGCTCGTGCTCGACGAGAAAATGAGAAGCGCGGAGTGGTTGACTGTGCGGCTCTACCTGCTGGCGAGCGTGGAGTTGCTCCGCGGCCGGAAGAACGAGGCGCGAGCCGCCGCACAACAGCTCACTCTGGCCGCAATGAAAGGGGCAAGCCCCTCCGAGTTGCGCCGGGCGGCACTGCTCAACTGGCACTTGGGCGACCTGACGACCGCGCGCCAAGTGCTCGCCCGACTCGACGCTTTGCGAAAGGACCAAGGCAGTGCGTATGCGCAAAGCTCGTACCTCAATGTGAAGGCCGCGCTGGCTGTCGCGTCCGGCCAACCGCAGACGGCGATCGAAGAAGCGAGCAAAGCTCCCGTGTTCTTCAAGAGTTTTGAGGCGTACGACATTCTCGGCGAAGCCCATCAGGCGATGGCGGACTGGATAAAGGCAGCAGAAGCCCACGAAGAATTGCTCGCGTTAAAGGGACAGATTTTGTGGATGGCTTTTCCCTCCGATTGGGTAATGGCGCATCTGGACGCCGCGCGGGCCTATGCGCGCGCGGGCCAGTCAGAGAGGGCACTGGCACATTACGACGAATTCCTGCGGATCTGGGAACACGCCGACGCCGATTTGAAGGTCGTGCGCGAGGCACGCGCCGAGCGCGCAGCGCTCGTTGCGGGTGCCGCGAAGAGTTCGAATCTACCCCGGGGTAGGTAAGTCGGGCCCGATTGGTCTAGAAGCTGTCTCGTAAATACTGAGCTTTGCGGCAATCGGGAGGGCACGGCTTTAGCCGTGCCGTAAGGGCCGCATAAACACAGGGGCTTTAGCCCCTGAGGGTCAAGTCGCCTCCCGTTCAACGCATTCTCTGCATTTATGAGATAAGTTCTAGTTGGCAAAATCAGTGAGGGCAAGGAGATCACAATGAAGGCAACAAAGGACGTGGGGGAACACATCAAGGACTTCGTGAAAGCGTGGAACGTCGTTTACAGAGACGAGAACATCTATGTCCTGAAGTCTGGCAAGGAGACATATCGGGTTCACCTCAAGTGCGAATCCGACGCGCAGAAAGGGCAGGGGCACTTTCCCAGCGGCACGAAACACAACTCTCCAACCCTGGACGTATATGTCTGTACTGATCCGCCGTGTCCCGACGGACTCGAATAGGCCTGCCGCAGAGAAGGCGGCACGGAGGTGCGACTACGTCCGCCGGCCGGACGGGTGCAATTGAGTGTCACCTGCCGCGGAGGAGCTTCTCAAACTGTGCTTCGTCGAGGATGGTGACGCCAAGGGATTTGGCCTTGTCGTACTTGGAGCCGGGGTCGGCGCCGACCACGACATAATCCGTTTTCTTGCTGACCGATGAAATCACTTTGCCGCCGAGGTTGGTGATCAGTTCGCCGGCCTGCTCGCGGGAATATTTTGAAAGCGCGCCGGTGAAGACGAAGGTCTTCCCTGCCAGGCGGGTGTCTTTCGGCGCCTTGCGCTCCTCGGTGAGTTTGAGGCCGGCCCTGCGCAGGCGGTCGATAAGCTTCTTGTTCGCCGGCTCGGAGAAAAATTCGACGATGCTGGCGCCCACCTTGGGTCCAACCTCCTCGACTTCGATCAACTCTTCCTCGCTCGCGCTGGCCAATTTTTCGAGCGAACTGAAATGGTCAGCGAGCAACTGAGCGGTGCGTTCGCCGACAAAGCGAATCCCCAGCGCGTAGATGAGCCGAGCTAGGCCGTTTTTCTTGCTGGCTTCGATTTCGTCGAGCAGATTCTGCGCGGATTTTTCGGCCATGCGTTCGAGGTTGGCGAGGGTGTCGAGATCCAGGCGGTAGAGGTCGGCGACGTCCTTCACCAAGCCCTTGTCCACTAGCTGATCCACGATTTTGTCACCAAGGCCGTCGATGTTCATCGCGTGGCGGCTGGCGAAGTGCAGCAGCGATTCCTTGAGCTTCGCGGGGCAGGCGGAGCTGACGCAGCGGTAGGCGACTTCGTCTTCGGATTTGTGGATGCGTCCGCCGCATTCGGGGCAGCGGTCGGGCATCTTGAAGGCGCGGCCGTGCGGGGCGTGCTTGGTGACCTTGACCACGTGGGGGATGACTTCGCCGGCGCGTTCGATGAGCACGGTGTCGCCGACGCGCAGGCCGAGGCGCTCGATTTCGTCCATATTGTGCAGGGTCGAGCGGCTGACGGTGACGCCGCCAACCTGCACCGGTTCGAGCACGGCCACGGGCGTGAGCGCGCCGGTGCGGCCGACCTGCACGATGATGTCGTTGACGACGGTGGTTTCCTGCCGCGCGGGGTATTTGTAGGCGATGGCCCAGCGCGGGGCCTTGGCGGTGAAGCCGAGCTCTTCGTGGAGCGAGGATTCGTCCACCTTGATGACGATGCCGTCGATTTCGTAGGGCAACTTCTCGCGGCGCGTGTCCCAGCGCTCGCAGTACTTCACCACACTTTCGATGCCGCGACATTCCTCCCATTCGGGGCAGGTCTTGAAATGCAGCTTGGCGAGCGCGTCGAGCACTTCGGAATGGCGAGCCAGCGGCACGCGGCCGTCGACGAACAGGTGATAGGCATAGAAATCGAGCCGGCGCGAAGCGGTGATGGATGGGTCGAGGACGCGGACGGCGCCGGCCGCGGCGTTGCGGGGATTGGCGAAGCGCTTGCCGCCCTGCTCTTCCTGCTGGCGGTTCAAGTCTTCGAAAGCGCGGCGGGTCATGATGGCTTCCCCGCGAACTTCGAAGGCAGCGGGCAGGCCGAACTTTTTCAATGTGGCGGGGTCCGCGCGCAGGGGGATGGAGCGAATGGTCTTGACGTTGGGGGTGACGTCTTCGCCGGTGGTGCCGTCGCCGCGAGTGACGCCGCGTGAGAGCACGCCTTTCTCGTACTGCAAGGACATACTGAGGCCGTCGAATTTGTGCTCGGTGACGTAGTCCACGCGCTCGCGGCCGCTCAACTCGCGGACGCGGCGATCGAAGTCTCCGAGTTCCTCGAAGGAAAAGGCGTTGTCGAGGCTGAGCATGGCGCGGCGATGACGCACGGTGACGAAGCCTTCGCGGGGCGTGCCGCCGACGCGCTGCGTGGGGGAATCGGGCCTGATGAGGTCGGGGTGCTCGGCCTCGAGACGCTTCAGCTCGTTGACCAGGCGGTCAAAAGCAGCGTCGGAGATTTCCGGCTCATCGAGGACGAAATAGCAGTACTCGTGATGGCGGATTTCCTCGCGGAGTTTTTCGATCTTCTTGGCAACGGCTTTGCTGGTAGCCATCCAGGAGCCTCGAAGGAGACAGGGTCAATGACAGCGACGCTGCATTATACAATGCAGGACTGGGCCGGGCTTGCACCGCTGCCGGCGGTTGCCCGGTTGCAAAGCGGCGTCATCATCTACAACCCCATTGCCGGCGGAGGAAGCAAGCGGCGGCTTTTCGCGCTGGAGCAAGCTACGCAAATTCTGTCAGATGCGGGTGTGGCGGCAGAGCTTCAGCCCACCAGCGCTGCGGGTCACGCCAAGGAACTGGCCCGACAGGCTGCGAATGACGGGCTGGATTTGGTCATCGTGGCGGGCGGGGACGGCACCATCAACGAAGCCGTGAACGGACTGGCGGGGAGCCGGGTTCCGCTGGCGGTGCTGCCTGCCGGAACCGCCAATGTCTTGGGGCACGAACTGGGCATCCCCAGCGACTTTTCCAGCGCGGCGAAGATGATCCTGCGCGGGACGCCGCGACGCATAGCGCTCGGACTGGCCACATCTCCTGATGGCAAATTCCCGCCGCGCTATTTCCTGGCCATGGGCGGCGCAGGCCCCGACGCGGCGTTGATGCTCGCGGTGGACACAAAAACAAAACTGCGCCTCGGAATTTTTGCCTACTGGCTGGAGGGATTCCGGCAACTTGGGAGGTATCGCTTTCCCAAATTCCGGGTGCTCACGGCGGGACACGAGGAGGAGGCGACGCTGATCGTGGCCGGCAGGACGAAGCATTACGGCGGGGCTTTCCAGGTCACCACAGGAGCCGATTTGCGCGAAGACGCGTTCGAAGTACTGACCTACGGCGCCGTAGGGCCTTGGGCGTATCTCCGTGGATTGCCCGCGCTGCTGCGCGGCAATGTGCGCGGGCTGGAGAAAGTGCGGCATTGGAAGACTGATTGGGTGCGCTGCGAGGCGGTGGGGAGCGAACGCGTGTTCGCACAGGTGGACGGCGAACCCATCGGCGAGTTGCCGGTGGAGTTCCGGATCGTGCGGGACGCGTTGACGCTGATTTTTCCACAATGCAACTCCGGAGAACGAAACTGAGTCGGACCCATCAGTCGGCAAGAACCTCGGGGGCTAAAGCCCGGTTCATTTTCAGCGTAGCAACGGCACGGCTAAAGCCGTGCCCTCCCGGTGTCGTGCGGGACGCGTTGACGCTGGTTTTTCCACAATGCAACCCCGGAGAACGAAACTGAGTCGGACCCATCAGTCGGCAAGAACCTCAGGGGCTAAAGCCCCCGATTAGTTTCCGCATCGATCAGCACGGCTCCCTCGGCTTAGCTCGGGACTAGTTCCGCCGGGTTCTGACGTCCAAACAGACTTTGAACCGCTCCACACCGAAGGAACCGGCAGCCAGATAGGAAAGGCAAAAACTGCGGGCGCAGCATGCTGCGCCCCTACGGGTGGCATTTTCCCGGGTGCGGCCTGCGAGGGCGCCCTCGGGACTAGTTCCGCCGTGCCCTCGCGGTGTCCTGCGGACGCGTTGACGCTCGTCTTTCCTGAAACCGGCGGGCCAAGTTGACGTAGAATCCTAATGAAAACGTGGAGCCCCTGACACATGCGTTGGTCTCGGTGGCGCTCTCGCGCGCGGGCTTGAACCGCGTGACCCCGCGGGCTACTCCCCTGCTGCTGACGGCTGGATTGATTCCCGACATCGACGCGTTCACCACGGTTGCGGGACCCGCGGCGTGGCTGAACTACCACTACGGCCCGACGCATTCGCTGATCGGAGGTGCGGCGCTCAGCGTCGTCTGCGCGGGAGTGTTCTGGTGGTTGGGACGCAACCATCCAAAGCGGCCGGTGCGATTCCTGTGGGCGCTGGTGGCGAGCGTCGTGGGCGTGGCCGTGCACATCCTGCTGGACGTGGCCGGAAGCCAGGGCGTGGAGTTGCTGTGGCCGTTCAGCACCAAACGATTCGCCTGGGATTTGGTGGATACCGTCGACCCGTGGATTCTGGCGTTATTGCTGCTCGGCCTGCTGATGCCGGGGCTGCTGCGGCTAGTCACCGAAGAGATTGGAGCGAAGCCCTCCGCGCGAGGCCCGCAACGCGGCGCGATTGCCGCCCTGGTGCTCGTGTTGCTGTACGTGGGCGCGCGCGACGTGACACACGAACGCGCCGTGGCGGTGCTGCGGTCGAGATTGTACCGCGGGGCCACGCCGCTTTCCGTGGGAGCGTTTCCGTCGCCGATATCGCTGCTGACGTGGAACGGCGTCATCGAGACTGAAAACAGCGTCGAGCAGGTCGAGTTTTCCATCACCGGCAGCGCCCTGTTCGACCCCAACCGCAGCGTTAGCACGTTCAAGCCGGAAGCGTCGCGGGCGCTCGAAGCGGCGCAGCAGACGCCCAGCGTGCGGCTGCTGCTCGAGCACGCGCGGTTTCCCTCCGCCACGGTGTTTCGGACGCGCGATGGCTGGCGCGTGACCATCCAGGATATGCGGGATTCGGCCTCCCTGATCCGCCGGCGCAGCGTGTACGCCGAGGTGGAAGTGGATGGGAACCTCGATGTGCAAAAGGAGTCGCTGGAGTTTGGCTTGCCGCAGAGAAGATAGTGGCCAGTGGCTAGAACTTATCTTGCAGCCCCCTATCAAGCTAACCACGCAGTGGTCCTTAGAAGGCAAGTTCTAGCCCGGATTTCTCACCGGAAGTAAACAAGATGCGTTGATGAGAAGTAGAAAAAGGCCGCTTTTTCGGGCATAACTACGGTGTTCAAGACGCAGTGCATGTCCGAAGAGAGGCGGCCTTTTCATGA
>Ga0315268_10001050_pt1 | contig 32264 bp, 25 predicted proteins | sample C1_top_MG_FD_204535 | JGI IMG/M metagenome (GOLD analysis project Ga0315268, IMG submission 204535) | Sediment microbial communities from Yellowstone Lake, YNP, Wyoming, USA - C1_top | ecosystem: Environmental > Aquatic > Freshwater > Lake > Sediment | place: USA: Wyoming | collected 2017-08-01
TCTGGCTTTGATCCACGTGGACGTGGAATGCAGATTGGACAAGAAAAGGTCAATTGTGGAAGTGACCGGCACCGTGCGCTGCGCCGACCGCACCGGGGCCGAGATGGAGGCCCTGACCGCGGTGGCCGCGGCCTGCCTGACCATCTACGACATGGCCAAGGCGGTGGAAAAGGGGATGGTGATCGGGGATATCAAGTTGGTGGAAAAACAAGGTGGCAAATCTGGGCGCTGGGTCCGTCCGTAGGGGCGAATCGTGATTCGCCCATGGTTTGACCCCTCCCTGCCACATTCGCATGTAATATAAAAGTCTATCTCAGTGCAGGCCTCCCCGATGCGGAGAGGGAAGATATTGTAGGGGCGATTCATGAATCGCCCAAGGAAGTATGACAGGTAAAATAGTTTCCATAAACATCAGCCAGCATAAGGGCCAAAAGAAGACCAGCGTTCCTTCCGCAGTCTTGAAAGTGGACCACGGCATCGTAGGCGACGCCCATGCCGGGGACTGGCACAGACAGGTCAGCCTTTTGGCTACAGAGAGTGTGGACCAGATGAGGGGCAAGGGTGTGGAACTGCATCCCGGGGACTTTGCCGAGAACCTGACGGTAGAAAATATACAATTAAGTAAATTGAAAATTGGGCAAAGGTTGTTAGTCGGTTCTGAAATAATTTTGGAGATCACCCAGATCGGCAAGAAGTGCCACAACGACTGCGCCATAAAAAAACAGGTGGGCGACTGCGTGATGCCTAGGGAAGGAGTGTTTGCCAGGGTCATAAAAGGCGGGGAGATCAAGACGGGAGACCAAATAGTTTTGGTATTGTAAAATGCAAAATGCAAAATGCAAAATTAAGCTAGCCATCCTAACGGTCAGCGACAAGGGCTCTATCGGACAGCGCACCGACACATCCGGCCCGGCCCTAAGGGAAATGCTGGCGCCGCTGGGCGCGGAAGTGTCCGCCTACGAGATCGTGCCGGACGAGCGCCCGCTGATCGCCGAGAAGCTCAAATACTACGCCGACACCCTCTGCTGCGACCTGGTGCTGACCACCGGCGGGACCGGATTCTCGCCCCGGGACGTAACCCCCGAAGCCACCCTTGATGTCCTGGACCGCCTGGCGCCGGGCATCTCCGAGGCCATCCGGGCCAAAAGCATGCAGATAACCCCCAAGGCCATGCTGTCCCGGGCGGTGGCCGGGATCAGAAAGAAAACTTTGATCATCAATCTTCCCGGCAGCGAGAAGGGGGCGCGGGAGTCGCTGGAGGCGGTGCTTCCGGCGCTGGTCCACGGGATCGAGATCCTGCGGGGCGAGGGCGGGGAGTGCGGAAGAACTTAAAACAAAATATAAAAAATAAAATACTAAAAATATTTGGTTTTTGATATTTGATTTTTTATTTTCCCCTTGCATTGGCTTTTATCTTGTGTTAAAGTAAAATATCATTCTCACTATATTTAAGGTGCCGCATGTCCAAAGACAATTTCTACCCCAAGCACAACAAATGCTCGTTCTGCGGGCGCCCCTCCAGCGAGGTCTCACAGCTGATAGACAGCGGCGAGGCGGCCATCTGCAGCGAATGCGTGACCAAGTGCTCCGAGGTCATCACCCAGGACAAGAAGTACAGCGGTTTTCCCACCAAGGAGGACCTGCCCAAGCCGGTGGAGATCAAGGCGGCACTGGACGAATACGTGATCGGCCAGGACCGGGCCAAGAAGGCCCTGTCGGTCGCGGTCTACAACCACTACAAGCGGATCCTGTCCTACGGCGGCGATTCCGAGGTGGAGCTGGACAAGAGCAACATCCTGGTGATAGGGCCCACCGGCACCGGAAAGACCCTGCTGGCCCAGACCCTGGCCCGGATGCTGAAGGTGCCCTTCGCCATCGCCGACGCCACCACCCTGACCGAGGCCGGCTACGTGGGTGAGGACGTAGAGAACATCCTGGTCAGATTATTGCAGTCGGCCAACTATGACCTGAAACGGACCGAGATCGGCATCATCTACATCGACGAGATGGACAAGGTGGCCCGCAAGTCCGAGGGACCGTCCATAACCCGGGACGTCTCCGGCGAGGGGGTGCAGCAGGCCCTGCTGAAGATACTGGAGGGAACCCTGGCCCACGTGCCGCCCCAGGGCGGACGCAAGCACCCGGAACAGCCGCTGCTGCCGGTCAATACAAAGAACATCCTTTTCATCTGCGGCGGCACCTTCGACGGCCTGGACAAGATCATCAACGCCCGGATCGGCACCAAGACCCTGGGTTTCGGGGCCGACATCCGGGAGAAGAGCCAGCTGCAGCCCAACGAGCTTTTGGCCAAGGTCCAGCCCGACGACCTGCTGAAATACGGGCTGATCCCCGAGCTGATCGGGCGGCTGCCGGTGATCTGCTCCCTGGATCCGCTGGACAAATCCGCCATGATGGAGATCCTGACCCGGCCCAAGAACGCCCTGGTCAAGCAGTACCAGACATATTTCGGGATGGAGGGGGTGGAGCTGGAGTTTCTGCCCCAGGCACTGGAGGCCATCTCCGAGGACGCGCTCAAGCGGGGCACCGGGGCCCGTGGCTTAAGGGCGGTGCTGGAGGAGGCCATGCTGGACATCATGTACCACCTGCCCTCCAGCAAGGACATCACCAAGTGCACCATCGGGCGCGAGGTCATCGTCAACCGGCAGGAGCCGGAGTATGTCCGCAAGGAGCAGGACGCAGCCTGACTGGGAACAGATATCAGGGATCTGATTATTGGGATTAGATCTTAGTGATTACTGGATACAGGATACGGTTTCAAAACTGTAAACGGGAAACGTCAAACCTTCAACAACAGAGCGTTAAGTGAAACAGAACATCTGCATCGTGGGGGCCCAGTGGGGCGATGAGGGCAAGGGCAAGATAGTCGACCTGCTGGCCGAGAGGGTCAACATAGTGGCCCGCTACCAGGGCGGGGCCAACGCCGGGCACACCGTCAAGGTCAACCAAAAGGAATTCGTGCTGCACCTGATACCATCCGGCATCGTCCATCCCGGCAAGCTGTGCCTGATCGGCAGCGGGGTGGTGATAGACCCCCAGAGCCTGCTGGAGGAGATGGAGTACCTGAAAAAACTGGGGATCAGCGTCAAGGGCCGGCTGCTGATCAGCGGCGGGGCCCACCTGACCATGCCCTACCACAAACTGCTGGACAGCGCCCGGGAATCCAGGGCCGAGGGAGCCATCGGCACCACCCACCGGGGCATAGGGCCCACCTACGCCGACAAGGCCTACCGCAGCGGGCTTAAGATGGTGGACCTGCTGGACCCGGAGCTCTTCGCCAAGAACCTCAAGCGCAACCTGGAAGAGAAGAACTTCATCCTCCAGAAATATTACGGCCACAAAAAGGCCGATTATGCCGGGACCCTGGCGCGGTACAGATCTTACGCCAAAATATTAAGGCCATATATCGCCGACGTCTCCGATCTTTTGGACCGGGAGATGGCCCGGGGCAAAAAGGTGCTGTTCGAAGGGGCCCAGGGAACCTTCCTGGACGTGGACTTCGGCACCTACCCCTTCGTCACCTCGTCCTCCACCATCGCCGGCGGGGCCTGCACCGGGCTGGGGATCGGTCCGGATAAGGTGGGGCGGGTGATCATTGTGGCCAAAGCCTACACCACCAGGGTGGGCCACGGGCCGTTCCCCACCGAGTTTGACGACAGGATGTCCGACTTTTTGCGGGCCAAAGCCGGCGATGAGGTGGGCCGGACCACCGGACGTCCCCGGCGCTGCGGCTGGCTGGATGCGGTGATGCTGAAGCGGGCGGTGCATCTCAACGGCGCCGGCGAGCTGGCCCTGACCAAGCTGGACATCCTGGACGGTTTCAAGCAGGTAAAGATCGCCATGGCCTACAGCCATAAAGGCAAGAAGATATCCGGCTACCCCCAAAGCAGCGCCGAGCTGGCCGGGTGCCGGCCCCAGTACCTGACCCTGCCCGGCTGGGACAAGCCCACCGCCGGCCTTCGCAGTTACAGCCAGCTTCCAACCAACGCCAAAAAATACATCAGCACCATTGAAAAACTGGCCGGAGCCAGGGCCAGCATCATCTCGGTGGGGTCGGAGCGGCAGGCCACCATCCTCCGGGGCAAGTTCTAAATGTCATTCTGATCTTCCGGGTAACTTTATCCACAGATTTCACAGATTTTCGCAGATATATACCGGCCCATTAAAATCATACTGAAAAAATCTGCAGAATCTGCGTTAATCTGCGGATGGTAAATCAAATCGGCCGCTTTTTTGCTTGACCGGAACGATGTTTTTATAGTAAAATTAACAGTTTGCGATAAGTCGCACAAAATGAGCCAGTAGCTCAGTCGGTAGAGCACCGCCCTTTTAAGGCGGGAGTCATGAGTTCGAATCTCATCTGGCTCACCAGGAAACATCACCATAAAATTGGGAGGTCATCTATCATGGCTACGACCGATGTTTTGAAGAAGGTGTTTCTTTTCAAGTATCTTTCGTCCACCGAGCTGGAGGCCCTGCACGACCGGCTGGAAAAGAGGGCGGTGCCCAAGGGCGAAAAGATCTTCAACGAGGGAAGCCAGGGCAATGAGATGTACCTGATCACCAGGGGCGAGGTGGAGATCTCCATTTCCCGCAACGAGTCCAAGCTGGTCCTGGCCGAGCTCCAGGAAAGCTCGTTCTTCGGCGAGATGGCCCTGATCACCGACAAGCCCCGCACCGCCACCGCCGTGGCCCTGGTGGATTCCGAGATCTACGTCCTGACCAAGGAGGAGTTCCAGCGGCTGCTGGTGAAGGAGCCCCAGCTTTCGGCCCGGATCCTGCTGGCCATATCCGAGATCCTGTGCGACCGCATCCAGTCCACCAACGAGAACCTGGAGACCTATTTTTTGATCAACCGGGCCATCGTGGACAACGAACAGTTCCGCCGGCTGTACATCCAGAGCCATTTGAAGGTCTAGGCCCACCCATCCGCAGATTTCGCAGATTATAAAGGATAAAGGCCAGATCACTGGTCCCCAAAATCAATTCCCAGCTATCAATTTCTGTCCCCATCGACTAGCGGTTTAGGTCACCACCCTTTCACGGTGGCGGCACGGGTTCGAATCCCGTTGGGGACGCCATCCTTCGACAGGCACGGGATGCCATTCTATTACAGGCTCATGATGTTTCTGGTAAATAACCTGCTGCCGATGTAATAAATGTTCACGGTAAATTCTGTTCATTTTTGTGCCGCTCTTTGATTAGAGCGGCACTTTTGCATTTGGGAAGAAAAGAAGTTTCCGGCCATTTTTCCGGGCCCAGACGGCATGGTTGGTTTCCCTTAAAAAAATAATAAAAAACACTTGACAAACCGACATATAAGTTATAGTATAATGGTATAAAATGCATCGGATATCTTGGACTTAAGCCATTGTTGAAAAACCTGTGAAGTGAAGCCGAAAGCTGATGCCTCACAGAATTTCGTATATGGTTTTTCTCTTTTGCCGGCTGGGGCCGGAATAATGAAATAAGGGGCGGGGAAACAATGCTATTTTATCAAACCAAGGCGAAAAACAAACAAATCAACCCAAAAAAGGAGGGAACCAAAACAATGAAACGTACTGTAAGTCTTTTCGCGGTTCTGGCCTTGATGGTCGGGCTGGCCCATGCCGCCCCGTCGATTTACGGCAGCAACGGCCTGATCAGGATTATCTCCCCGACCAACTGCGGCCCCATGAGCTGGAGCATTGGCGCCCGCGGGTTCATGTCCATGGGCGACATCGATACCACCCAGTCCTGGATGGCCATCGACGTCATTCCCACCGTCAATTTCTCCTTTAGCGACATGATGGAATTGTCGGTGGCTCCCACTTACAGCTTCAACCAGTGGTCAATGAGCTCGCCGGTGGACACTTCCTCGTGGACCAACGGATCCAGGGACACCCGGTTCGGACTGAAGGCCACCTTCATCCGCGGCGAGGGCTTTAACCTGGGCACCTACCTGGGCTATGACTTCCGCTGGAGCAAGAAGTTCAACATACCTAACTACTACACTTGGGACGGCTCATCTTATGTAAAGGACTCCGCCTATTCACCGATGGGGACCATCCACTTTGTGGCCATCCCCGGATTTGACATGGGCGGCGCCAAGCTGAACCTCAATGTTGGTTTGGATTATGATTTGGACAAGTATGAGGTTGGAACCCCGGTAGTGGATTATGTTTATCCCAAAATGGCCATTCCGTTCGGCTTGGGCTTCAGCTACAAGGCCAGCGACATGCTCACCCCGTTTGTTGAAGTGACAGGCAGTTACGTGATGGACACCAACTATTATTACAAGGCCTATACCACTCCGGTGGATTCTTTTCAGCGTGGTTTGATGAACAACCCGCTGTGGATCACCGGCGGACTTCGCTTTGCCTTCGGCAATGTCAAATTGGACGTGGGCGGCGAATACAACCTGCAGACCAAGGACTCCACCTTGGGTGATTTGGACCGCAAACAGGACTGGCAGGCTTTCATGGGCCTGAGCTATGGCATTTGCAACCTCGGACCCAAGGTTCCGGTTACCGCCATCCTCACCGGCAAGGTCACCGATGCCAAGGGCAAGGGCCTGGCCGCCACGGTCACTGCCGCCGGCCTGACCGCCAACACCGACCCGGCTACCGGAGTCTACACCCTGGCCGGCCTGCCGGTCACCAAAATGCCGACGGAGATTAAGGCTGTTGCCAAACTGTATAACAGCAAGAGCGCCTCGGTGATCCTGACCAAGAAGAACAAGAAGACCCCGGCCGTCCAGGACTTCGCCCTGGACCTGACCCCCATTCCGCCCAGCGAGGTCACCGGCAACCTGATCGACTACAAGACCGGCCTCCCGGTGGCCGCCACCCTGACCTTCAAGGATGCCAAGGGCAAGGTCCAGACCACCAAGACCGACTCCAAGGGCGCCTACACCATCAAGCTGGAACAGGGCAAATATGACGCCCAGGTTACAGCCGAAGGATACAACCCCAGCAACTTCGTGGTGAACGCCGCCGACGGCAAACCGGTATCCAAGAATGCCGGACTGGTCAAGGTCAAGGAAGTGTTCAGTTTCAACAACATCAACTTTGCTCCGGGCAAGTCGACCATCACCCCGGAGATTGAGAAAGCACTGCAGCCCCTGCTGAAAGTGCTGCTGGACAATCCGGAAATCAAGGTCGAGATCGCCGGACATACCGACAACATGGGATCCAAGGCCAAGAATCTGAAACTGTCCCAGGCCCGGGCCGACGAGGTGGTGGCCTGGCTGATCACCAACAACGTCAAGGCCTCCATGACAGCCAAAGGTTACGGTTCCACCATGCCTATAGCCGACAATAAGACCAAGGCCGGCCGAGCCCAGAACCGGAGGATCGAAATTAAGGTCGTCGAATAGCAAGACAAAACTGGGATCTGCCAAAAGTGCCCGGCCGGAAGACCGGGCACTTTTATATTTTACGGCCCAAAGGGCAAAATAAAATGAAAAAAACCCTTGACAAAATGGCATAGAAGTTGGTAATATTAATGAATATGTTAGAAAACCTTATATTACTTTAACATAGACGTACTTTTTACCATTATACAGGCGCAACCGCAGGAGGTGATAATTCTTTAAATATTCACAGGTGGATTTTATATTTCTATAAGTAATTGACAATTAAAAAAAGGCGCCTACACATAGAAGAAAAGCGCCTTGGGTTAACCTAAAAAAGAACACAAACAAACTAACTTAAACAGGAGGAAAAACCCAAATGAAGCGAATCTTCGCAATGTTCGCAGTGGTAGCCCTGATGGCCGGCATGGCCATGGCCCAGCCGTCAATGTACGGTTCCAAAGGTCTGATCTGGACGATCGATCCCGGCAACGCCGGCCCGATGAATTATGCCATCGGCGTCAATGGCACCATGATCATGAAAGATTCAGCCAATCCCTACAACACCAAATACATGAACATAGGGATCCTGCCCGGTGGTTATTTCTCGATCAACGACATGTTCGAGATCTCCGTGGCCGCCAATTACAACATGCAGACATGGCAGCCGGCCAGCGGCGATGTGAAATACAACGGCCTCATGGACACCCGCGTCGGTCTCAAGTATTCCTGGAAGGCCAGCGACATGTTCTGCCTGGGCGTTTATGCCGGTTATGATATCCCGACTTTAGCCGACACCCTGAATCCCTTTGCCGCCCTTACCGATTACAAACACAACGGCATGATTCACGCCCTGGTCATCCCCGGTTTCAATTTTGGCGCTGCCAGCCTGAACCTGAATGTCGGTTTGGATTACACCCTGGACAAATATATGGTGCTAGATACCAACCGCGTGTATCCGACCATGGCAATTCCGATCGGATTGGGCTTCAGCTACAAGGTCAACGACATGTTCAAACCCTTCGTGGAGTTTACCACCGGCATGGCGTTAGATAGCAACAAGTATCCGCTCGGTTCACCCGATGCCAAGAGCCGCAGCTTCATGAATTACAATACTTTTGTGACTCCTGGCGTCCAGGTCTGCTTCCCCTTCGGGATGAGCCTGACCGCCGGATTCTCCTATAACCTGATCGACACTGCCGACGGAATCGCCAGCAAGGGCCTTCCCGAGAACCCCGACTGGATCGCTCACTTCGGCTTGGCCTACGCCCCGGTGAAGACCGCCGGCCCCAAGGTAGCCCCCACCGGCAGCATCTCGGGTAAGGTCACCGATGCCAAGGGCAAGGGCCTGGCTGCCACCATTACCGCCGGTGGACTGACCGCCAACACCGATCCCGCCACCGGCGCCTACACCCTGGCCGGCCTGCCGATCACCAAGACCCCGATGGAGATCAAGGCCGATGCCAAACTGTACATCGCCAAGAGCGCCTCGGTCATCCTGACCAAGAAGAACAAGAAGACCCCGGCCGTCCAGGACTTCGCCTTAGAGCTTAAGCCCATCCCGATGGGCGCCGCCAAGGGCATGGTCAAGGATGCCATGGGAGCCCCGGTTGAGGCCAGCATAGCCTTTGCCGGACCCAAGGCCGAGACCGCCAAGGTGGTCGCCGGTGCCTACAATGTCAACCTCCAGGTCGGCAACTACACCGCCACCGTCACCGCCCCCGGCTACTTCGACAAGATGGCCACCATCGCCATCACCGAGAAGGGCACCGCCATGAACGACTTCGCCATGCTGAAGAAGGGCGCAGTGGTTCCGGCCGAGGTCGTGTGGACCGCCGCCAACAAGGCCATGATCAAGACCGCCAACGTGGAAGCCCTGGTCAAGATGATCCAGGACAATCCCAAGGCCAAGATCACCGTCACCGCCTATGTTGACAGGGTCGGCGGCAAGAAGATGAACCAGAAGCTGGCCACTGACCGGGCCGACGCCATCCGGGCCGAGCTGGTCAAAGCCAACATCGACGCCGCCCGCATCACCACCGTTGGCCAGCTGGTCGTCCCCGCCGGCAAGACCAAGGCCGCCCGCGAAGCCAACACCAAGGTGGAAGTTTCCTTCGTAGAATAAAGCAAGCTTAATACCGCATAGTAAAGAGCCCCGCTGTTATCAGCGGGGCTCTTTTGCTTTGACCGGGTCCAGCACTGCGAGGTGGCAAGTATCATTGCTCACGAAGCAGTCTAACAATTAATCGGTTGGATCGTTTGTTTGTAAGGCGGGGAGCGTCAGCTGGATGACTTCACTTGTCAAGCGGGCCAGCCGGTTCGCAATGACTGGGTCAGTCTCCTTTGGTCCCGCGCTTTTTCTTGGCCTGCTGCCACAGGGTTTCCAAATCCTCCAGGCTGCTCTGCTTGAAGGTCTTTCCGGTCTTTTCCAGCTGCTGCTCGATATACTTGAAGCGCCGGGTGAACTTGTCCGAGGTCAGACGCAGGGCGTCCTCGGGGTCGATCTTAAGGAACCGCGACAGGTTGACCAGGGTGAACAGGATGTCCCCTAATTCGTCCTGGATCTCCCTTTTGTTCCCCTTGCTGTAGGCCCGGGAAAATTCCCCCAGCTCCTCCTCCAGCTTGGCAAAGGCCCCGTCGATATGCTCCCAGTCGAAGCCCAGCCGGGCGGCCTTGTCCTGGATCCTATGCGCCTTCAACAGGGCCGGCAGGCGGCGGGGGATGCCGTCCAGGGCCGAGCGCCGGACGCCCTTCTTTTCCTTGTATTTCAGTTCCTCCCAGTTCATCAGCACTTCTTTGGCATCCTTGGCGCTTCCCTGGGCGAAGACGTGGGGGTGGCGGCGCCGCATCTTCTCAGCGTGGCCCTGCACCACCTGGTCGATGTCAAAGAGCTTTTTCTCGGCCGCCATCTGGGAATGGAAGATGATCTGGCCCAGCAGGTCGCCCAGTTCCTCCTTCATCTTCACCGGGTCGTTCTCGTCTATGGCCTCCAGTACCTCGTAAGTTTCCTCGATCAGATAGGGCTTGAGGGTCTTGGGGGTCTGGACCCGGTCCCAGGGGCAGCCGCCGGGGGCCCTTAAGCGGGCGAAGATGTCCACCAACTCGTAAAACGGGGTGTTTTTTATTTGTTTACGATTGGTTCTATCAGCGATTTTTTTTCTTTTCTTTTTAGGAGGCATGGTAGTAATATTTTTATTTATTTTTTCTGTAATCACTTTAGTAAATCAGTGAAGAGTCTCCATGATATAGTGATTTTATTATAGCTATTTTGATCCTTTATCCAAGTTTGCCCTATATTATGTTCCATCAGATCAATCTCTTTTGTTAAGGGCTTGCCGTTAATAATTAATGCACTGATAATCGCTGCAGTTGCAAGAAAAATTTGATAAATTGGTCTATCTTCAGCAACATTTGTATTTTCGTTAACGTCATTCACGATTAGGATAAATTCTGAAAGAGCCTTGATTAAAGCTTCTTGCAGTTCGGTTTGATGTATATTTGTCATACCACCACCCTCGGCAGCAGGGGATTGATCCTGGTCACCACCTCGTAGTTGATGGTTCCGATCCACTGGGCCAGCTGTTCGGCCGAGACCTGCTCCCTGCCCTGTTTGCCCAGCAACACCACTTCGTCCTCCGGCTTAACCCCGGGGATGTCGGTGATGTCCGCCATGCACAGGTTCATGCAGACCCGGCCCCGGACGGGGGCCCGCTTTCCCTTGATCAGCACGTAGGCGGTGTTGGAAAGCTTCCGGTCATAGCCGTCGTAATAGCCCACCGGCAGCACCGCGATCTTTGTTTTGCGGCTGGTCCTGAAGGTGCAGCCGTAGCCGATGTATTCCCCGGCCGCCACCGTCTTCACCTGGGCCACCCGCGTCTTCCAGGACAGCACCGGCTCCAGCCTGAATTCGGATCCCTGTTCTTTCAAAGAAACCATGGTCTCGCGCGAGGGCCACAGCCCGTAAAGCCCGATGCCGATCCGGGCCAGCTGGAGGCGGGTCTGGGGAAAAACCAGCGAGGCGGCGGTGCAGGCGATGTGATTTACTGCTGCCTTAAAGCCTTTTTTCTCCAGCTCGGCCAGCATCTTTTGGTAGCGTTGTAATTGCCGCCCAGCGAAACTCCGGTCGGTGGTGTCCTCAATATTTGCGAAGTGGGTGGAGTATCCTTCCAGCGCTAGGTTCTTTGACCCCTTGATCATTTTGGCCAGCTGCAGTGCGCCTTTCAGGTCCACCCCCTGGCGGTTGGTGCCGGTCTCCAATTTCAGGTGGAGGTATATTTTCTTTTTGGTCTTCAGGGCCTTCAGTCTCAGCACTGTTTCCCGGTTGTAGACCGTCAGCCGCAGGTCGTGAAGAACCGCGTCGGACAGCCTTTCCAGGGGGACATAGCCCAGCACCAGCACCGGAAGTTTTGTTCCCCGGCGGCGCAGTTCCAATCCTTCATCCACCGAATTGACCGCCAGCCATCCGGCCAGGCCGGAGGTCTCGATGATCTTAGCAATCGGGGCCGCCCCATGCCCGTAAGCATTGGACTTGACCACCGGGCAAAGTTTTGTTCCACCGCCCAGCAGGCCGCGGAAGGCCTGCAGATTTTTCAACAGGGATTTTTTGCTGAGCTCAACCCAGATCAGGTGATCATTTGCCGCGGTTATTTGCATGTTACAGCCTGTCCTTACAGTGGAAATTTTATGATTTGAGCCATATTTTATATATTCTACTACTTTTGTGCCCTGCGATGCAATAATATTTAAAAAAAAGAAAAAAAACTATTGCTTTTTAGGTCAAAGTATGATAAAAATTAAGATTAAAGCACAAGTTAAGCAAAATGACAGAAGCTCCCAATAATCCATTGCCTTCGCCCAGCATGGAATCGTTGTTCTACATGCTGGCCACTTCGGCCCTGGTGAACCTGGGCGAAGTGCCCAATCCGGTGGACCAGCAGAAAAAGACCGATCTGGTCCTGGCCGGCCATAACATAGACACCATCGCGCTGCTGCAGGAAAAGACCAAAGGCAACCTGTCCCCGGCCGAGGAACGGCTGTGCATGGAGATACTTAACGAGCTAAGGCTTAAATACGCCAATGCTTCGCGAGTAAAGAAATAAAAAACTTTTAGGAGGAAAAAATCATGTCCCAGAAGAGGTTTGGGTTTTTCCTTATCGCCGCTGCAGCCACCGCCTTTTTTGGCTTTGCAGCCCGGGCGCAGGAAGGCAAGACCACTCATACGGTAGTATTGGACGAGACCCTGCACGGTCTGGCTGAGCAGTATCTCGGCAATCCGGCTTCCTGGCCCATCATATACAACGCCAACAAGGACAAGATCGAGGACCCGCACTGGATATATCCCGGCCAGGAACTGGTGATCCCCCTGACCCCCGAGGCCATGGCCGCCGCCCCTGATACTTCCAAGGTAATAGCTCCGGCGGCGGTGGATACCATGCCGGCCCCGGTGCAGGTCCTGGCCGCACCCGAACCGGAACCGGAACCCGAGCCGGAACCGGAGCCGGAGCCGGAGCCCGAACCCCAGGCGGCAGCCCCGGTTAAAACCTCGGGCGGCCAGGTGGTGGTGAAGAAGCTGATCGTGCCTGTGGTTTCCGAGGACCTGGTATTTTCCTCGGGTTACATCACGGCTGAAGAGGAAAAGCCTTTTGCCCACATCAACGGCGCCGACAAGACCACCAGCGACTACCTGATGCCCAACGACATAGTTTATGTGACGGCCGGCAGCGATAAAGGGCTGAGGACAGGCGATACATTGGTGATCTACCGCATGGGTAGAAATGTATCCCACCCCCAGACCGGGAAAAACCTGGGAAAGATTGTGACCATCGTGGGCATGGTCAGGATGGTCGAAGTAGGGCCGCAGTCGGGCAAGGCCGTGATCATCCGCAGCATCGAGACCATCAGCAAAAAAGAGACCCTTAAGCGCTACGAAAAGTTCAACGTGCCTAGGGTAGTCATGGGAGATCCGATGCTGGCCGTGGCCAAGACCCCGGAAGGCTTCATCGTGGCCACCAAGTCGCCGATCGAAGCGGCCACCGCCTATAAGGTGGTCTTCCTGGACAAGGGGTCGGATGACGGCATCGGCATCGGGGACATCTTCGAGATCTACCGGCTGCAGGGAAAGATCGCCAACCCGGCCGGGGGGGACAAGGTCGAGAAGCTGGAAACCGTGGTCGGAACGATCCAGGTGCTGAACCCCCGTCCGGCCACCTGTTCAGCCTATATCAACAATTCGGTGCTGGAGGACATCCAGCCCGGCGATATGGTCCGGCTGATAAAAAAGGTCCCGCCCCAGCAGTAACCAAAACCATAACCTCTGAAACGAAGCAAGCAATCATGACCGCACAGAAAAAACTGATCGGAGAGATCCTGGTTTCCCTGGGATACGTTTCGGTGGAGCACATCAATGAAGCCCGGCGCCATCAGATGCAGGGCGGGGGCAAGAAAATTGGCGAGTGCCTGGTGGAGCTGGGGTATCTGGAGAATGATGACATCAAGCGGGCTTTGTCCATCCAGGACATAGAGTGAGCAAGGCCCCAACCAAAAAAGCTGAGGTATTATGCCCGCGGTAAATAAAGGTTCCGAGTTGTTACGCAACGTGTATCTTTTCAACGACCTGTCCCAGCCGGAGCTGGAGAAGATAATGGGACTGGCCTATGATAAGAGCTACGAGAAGGAGGCGGCGGTCTTTCAGGAGGGCGAGATAGGAGACGCCTTTTACATCGTGACCGAGGGCGAGGTCCGGATCTCCACCATGGTGCCAGGGGTGGGCGAGGAGGCCCTGAAGATCCTGCGGCCCGGCGAGTATTTCGGGGAGATGGCCCTGATCGACGATTTCCCCAGGTCGGCGGCGGCCATCGCCCACCAGGGCCCGGTGAAACTGCTGGCCATCTACAAGCGGGATTTCAAGAAAATGCTCTCCGAGGACAAGGAGCTGGCCTACAAGCTGCTGTCGGTCTTCATCAAAACCCTTTCCTCCCGGCTGCGCGAGACCAACGAAAAGCTGAAGAGCATTTTCGCCATGGCCAAAGCCTTCTAACCGTCAGGCCGTTTTGCCAAACGAGGTTGAATATTTTTCGGCCTCGTTTTGGTTTTTAACGGGGGGCCGACTTGGGGGCGGACAGGATTTACATGATTTTACGCTAGCTCCGAGGGATAGTCGCTAAACAACCGTGAACCGGCATTTTTGGGTCAATGCTTCAAAAGATTATTCATGAGGAAGAAATGAGAAAATATCTAATTATAACGATGACGGCCGCTTTGCTGCTGTCCGCCGGCTGCTGCCGGCAGGGGCTGGGAACGGTGAAACCTTTCAAACTGAAACTTTCCCAGTTGTCAGCGAACCAGGATAAATACGCGGATAAGCTGATACTGGTAAAGGGTGAATTGAATAATTCCGGAACAAATTATTTCACCGACCTCAAGATCACCCTCAGCGACGGACAGGGCAACAGCATCCGGGTGCAACCCTGGCTGCCTACTTCGGTGCCGCCTCCCCGTCCCGGCGGGTCTAAGAATAGGCCCGCCTTGATTTCGGATTTTTTGGGCAAAAAAATCAGGTTGTTGGGAAAATGGGTAAGGCAGGATGAAGGATTTGTTTTACAGGTGGAAAAGGCCGAGCCGGCGGAATAAAGAAACCCCTTTTAAGGGGGTAAAATTCCAAACAGGATTGACTATATCCCGGCATTGGGTTATATTTAAGAGCAGGTAACCTTCCTGCAGTATCAGGTACCAAAGCCTAACAGAACCGGCGCCGCAACCGCCACTAAGGGGATAAAATGAAAACTCTAAGAAACATGCCCAAGGCCCTGAAGGCCGCCCTGAAGCTGGAGCACAAGGGCAGCGCCTTTTATCTGAAGATGTCCCAGAAGACAGGTAACATCCTGGCCAAAAAACTCTACGACCAGCTGGCCCTGCAGGAGGTGGAGCACATCGGGCGGATCAACGAGATCTACGCCGCCATAATACAGGGGCAGGCCTGGCCGGTGCCGCCCGGCAAAAAAACGGGCTTTCTGGAAAGCGGGATCAAAAAGCTGTTCTTAAAACTCAACCGGGACGGTATAAAGCTGAAGCCGGACAACACTTCGGGGATGAAGGTGGCCATGGATATGGAGTGGTACAGCTACAAGATGTACGAAAAGCTGTGGAAGGAGGCGGTGGACGGACCGGAAAAGGATTTCTTCAAGCAGCTGATGGCCGAGGAGACCAAGCATTACGAGGCGCTTTCCAACGTCTACGCCTACATGACCAACAACGGGGACTGGCTGGAGCGCTCGGAAAGCGAAACCTGGAACTGGATGAACTCGTAACGGTTGTGAACCAGTAGGTATGCTATGGCGATACAATCGGAACACAATCGTTGGTCAAAAGTATCACAATTGCATCACCATTGTTTTGCCATCTTGCTTTTAGTCTCTCTCCAAAGTTCCCTCCAATTCTCCGCCAGCCAGGCCAGGCCCAGCATCAGCCCGGTCAAAGCCAGCACTCCCAGCCCCGACTGCAGGGGATCCAGCTTCAGCTTTAAAAAAAACAGGGGCCGGCCGTAGACCATGGTGATATGCACCCAGTAGACCAGCAGGGAGTGCCGCCCCAGCAGGCGCATGAAAGAAAAGCTTTGAGCCTTGAATAGAAGACAAAGCATGAAGCTTCCCGACAGCACCAGGATCTGGATGCCGATCCGGATGAAAGTGTATTCCGGGCTGTTGCGCCAGAAACTCCAGCCGGCGGGGTGGGTGATGTTTTTAGCCCAAAGGTTCCCCTCGATGATCAAAACCCAGGCCAGCCCGGCCAGTCCAAGGTTTAAAACAGCGTTTTTGTTCCGGTCCGTCTTGTATTCAGCGGTCAGCAGACCGATGACGGCGCCGCTAAAGGCGAAGGCCAGCCAGGGGAAAACGGGGAAATAACCGTAATTGAAATGCCGGCCCAGGTACTCGCCCAACAACCATGGCAGGGACTGGACCATCGTGGAATTTTGAACTAATGGCGTAAAGACGGCCAGGGCCGAGGCGCCAGCCAAAAGCAAGACCAAGCGCCAGCGGTCTGAGCGCACCGCCCAGAATACAACCCCTAAAATAATCAGGGAAAGTCCGATGGTGTTGAGGATGTCCACCTTGAATATTTTTTGCCACTGGCGCCACTCCGTCCACTGGACGAATTCCTGCAGCCGGAAAAGTAACGCCATACCCAGCACCTGCAGGCCTCGTTTGACCGAGAGCCAGAGTTTCGACCAAAGACCAAAACTCCCGCTGACCGTTTTGCCGTAGCCCAGGGCCATGGCCAGCCCGGCCAGGAACAGGAAGGCCGGGGCCGGGAACCCGCCCAGCAGCTGGGATTTGCCGAAGAAACCGGTTTGCCGGAAGGGCGGCGCCAGCCAGGCGTCTATGGCATGGGTCTGGATCATCAGTATCACTGCCAGACCCCGGGCCCAATCCACGTGAATGAGCCTGAATTTTGAAGCATCTTTATTTTGCATAAGCCACAATTATACCCAAACCGCGGCGAACTGTCAAAAGATTTCCGCCAAAACAAATAGGAGCATCAGCCATGCAGGAACTGGCCGTAGAAAAAAGGAAGGTGCCGGTCACCGTCCGTTGTGAGGATTGCGAGGAGATGAAGGGCGAGCTTTTTTTAAGCCTGTTCTCCAAGAATCACAGCGGGCAGGAGACGGCGCTGGAATTCATGAACAATCCGGAGCGCTTTTTCGTGATCCGGATCCAGGCCGAACCTCCGGTGCGGATGATGAACAAGGACCGGATCGTGGAGATCGAGATCAGCGCCGAGGCCGAGCTGGGCGGACATGAGCTTCCGGAGATGGGGGCCAAGGAGGAGCCGATGGCGGTACATTTCAACAACCGCCATTCCCTGGACGGTAACGCCTATGTGGAACTGCCCCCCACCAAGTCAAGGTTGATAGACTTTTTGAACCAGGAAGAAAAGTTCTTTTTGCTCCGGACCGAGCAGACCGTCCACATCATTAACCGTCGGCAAATAAGCTTTGTAACCCCCAGGAGATGAAGATGGCCAGAATCGACACTTTTTTCAAAGCCATGGCAGACTACCAGGCGGCGGAATTCCAGTTGAACAGCGAAGCCGAGCCCCAGTTCGTGATCGGCGGATCGCTGCAGTCGGTCTCCAAACAGAAATTCTCCCGGCAGGAGGTGATGAGCCTGCTGGCCGAGATCATGCCGGAAACTGTCAGGGAACAGCTGATGAGCCAGCCCACGGTCGCCTTCGGCTACAAATCCCCCCAGGGGATCGAGTACCAGGGGACGGTCACCATGCAGGGACAGCACCTTTCAGCGCTATTCGTTCCGGCCGTGGCCGCCGCCCCGGAACCATTCAATCCCCCGCCGGCCAGGCCCGCGTCCGAGGCTCCCCGTCCTTCCGTCCCCGCCACCCCGCCTCCAGCCGTTTCCGATCCTCCGGCGGATTCCAAGTATGCCAAGGTCTACCGTGAAGCCGAGATCGATAAGCTGCTGAAGATGCTGGTGGAGCGCAAGGGTTCAGACCTGCACTTGTCCAGCGGCGAAAAGCCGATCTTCCGGATAGACGGGGACATAAAGCGCATGGAAGAGTTTCCGGTGACCTCCCCGGCCGACGCCGAGAGGCTGCTGTACCAGATCATGGAGAAGCGTTACCGCGACGATTTTGAAAATGACAACGACACCGACCTGGCCTATGAGATCCCGGGAGTGGCCCGTTTTAGGGTGAACATTTTCCTGGACCGCAAGGGCATGGGCGGGGTGTTCCGGGTGATCCCCACCAAGGTGGTGACGGTGGAGGACCTGAACATCTCCATGGCCATCCAGAATCTGTGCAACCTGAACAAGGGGCTGGTGCTGGTGACCGGACCCACCGGCTCGGGAAAATCCACCACCCTGTGCTCCCTGGTGGACCTGGTCAACCGCAGCCGGGCCGGGCATGTCATTACCCTGGAGGACCCCATAGAGTTCGTGCACGAGAACAAGAAATGCCTGATCAACCAGCGGGAGGTGGGCCCCCATACCGCCTCTTTCAAGAACGCCCTGAGGGCGGCCCTGCGCGAGGACCCCAACATAGTGCTGGTGGGCGAGATGCGCGACCTGGAGACCATCTCCATCGCCATCGAGACCGCCGAGACCGGGCACCTGGTTTTCGGCACCCTGCACACCTCCACCGCCGCCTCCACCGTGGACCGGGTGATCGAGCAGTTCCCGGCCGACCGCCAGGAGCAGATCCGGATCATGCTGTCGGAATCGCTGAAGGGCGTGGTATCCCAGACCCTGTGCAAGAAGATCGGCGGCGGGCGGGTGGCGGCCATGGAGATCCTGCTGGGCATCCCGGCGGTCTCCAACCTGATCCGGGAGTCCAAGACCTACCAGCTGCCGTCCATCATCCAGACCAACCGCAAGATGGGGATGGTCAGCCTTAACGAGTCGCTGATGGAACTGGTCAATCTTAAGAAAGTTGAGGCCAGGGAGGCGTACATGAAGGCGCTGGACAAGCTGGACATTTTGAACCAGCTGAAACGCGACGGCCATAACACGGCCTTTGTGGACGAGATCAAGTAAACCGCCGAAAAGGATTAAACGGATGGCAGCGGATTCAAACGGATCTGTCGGGTGGTTAGGCATTGAGCTTAATTGTCAAAAGAAAACGGCCAGCATACGCTGGCCGTTTTCTAAGTCCGGTGTTCTCTAAAAAACTAAAATCATAGAGTTAAAAAGCTGAATGTCTGAATTGGCAAACAAGCTCGGCCGGGCGGTGCCACGGCACCTGGCCTACATCTTCACGGTTTACCTGTGGGGGGTGTTGTTCTTCTTGGGCTACCGTCTGCTGTTCCTGTATGCCGGAAGGCAGCAGCTGGGCGGGGCGCCCTTTTGGGTAATCATCAAAGCCCTGGGCATGGGCCTGCGCTTCGACACGGTGGTCTCGGGGTTCCTGCTGGCGGTGCCCCTGGTCCTGATGTCGCTGGCGGCTGGGTTCAAGCACGAGTCCAAGGCCTTCCACGCCGCGATTGCCGCCTTTCTCTGGCTGGTCTACAGCCTGGCTTTTTTCGGCTGCGGAGCCGACATCCCTTATTTCCTTCATTACTACTCCCGGCTGACGGTGGCGGCGTTGCAGTGGACCGACACCCCCGGTTTCATGGCCAAGATGGTGCTGCAGGACAGGTCGTATTACCCCTACATTGCTTTTTTCCTGGCTTCCTCCATTTTATGGGGGCTGGTCTTAAAATGGACCTATGGAAAGATACTGGCCTCGCGAAGATTCGTGTCACCCGGGAACCTGTGGCTGCATTTGTTCCGGACCATCGGACTTTCGTTGCTGGCGGCATTGTTATTGGTGCTGGGCATCCGGGGGCGCACCGCCCACAAATCGCCGATCCGGATCGGCACCGCCTTCTTCTCCACCCATGCCTTTCCCAACCAGCTGGGGCTTAACCCGGTCTATACCTTCTTTTACAGCGCCCTGGAGGCCGGCAAGAACAAGGGCCGGCAGATAAATCTGATGGACCAGAGCGAGGCGCTGGCCCGGGCCAAAATTTACCTCAAGGCCGGGAAAGACAAAAGATACGATTCGCCCCTGGCCCGGGCCGTGGAGCCCCAGGGGAGAGCGGTTCCGGCCAACGTGGTCCTGATAATAATGGAGGGGCTGGCGGCCGAGCGGATGGCCCGCTACGGATCACGGGAAAACCTCACCCCGTTCTTAGACAGCCTGGCCTTGAATTCCCTGTGCTTCGACAACATCTATACGGCGGGGATCCACACCTTCAACGGGGTTTACGGCACATTGTTCGGGATGCCGGCCCTGATGAAGCAGCACCCAATGCACGGGGCGGTCTCGATGCAGCCCTTCGGGGGACTGGGGCAGACCCTGTTAGCATTCGACTACACCACGGCGTTCTTCTGCACCCACGACGCCCAGTTCGACAACATGTCCGGATTTTTGAGCAACAACGGGTTTCAGCACATCATCAGCCAGGCCGATTATCCGGCCTCCCGGGTGCTCAGCACTCTCGGTGTGGCCGATGATTTCATGTTCGACTATTCCCTGCCCCTGCTGAAGGAGTGGCATCAAAACTCCAAGCCTTTCCTGGCGGTCTACCTGACCTCCAGCAACCACGGGCCGGAAGTGATACCCCAGGGCATCCCTTTCGTTCCCCGGAGCAAAGGACTCTCCAAACAGATCATAGAATATTCGGACTGGGCCCTGGAAAAATTTGTCGGAATGTGCCGGAAGGAACCCTGGTTCCAGAACACCATCTTCGTCTTCATCGCCGACCACGGGGGGAGCATCGAACCCATCTACGACCTGCCGCTCTCGCTGAACCATACTCCGCTGCTGATCTACGGGCCGGGGATCATCAAAGCCCCCAAGATATACCAGTCGCTGGGCGGGCAGATTGACGTGGGGCCCACCGTGCTGGGGCTGTTGAACCTGCCCTACCTCAACACCACTTTGGGGGTGGACCTGATAAACGAAGCGCGCCCCTTTGCCTACTTTTGCGCCGACGACAAGATCGGGGTTGTGGACCGGGAGAATTACCTGGTGATCAGGGAGAACGGCCCGGCCTCGCTCTATCATTACCGGCAGCGGGATCCCGCGGACCACAGCGGGGATCAGGCCGGGTTATGCGACAGCATGCGGGTCTACGCCTATTCCATGATGCAGACCGCCCAGTGGCTGATCGCCAATAAGAAGACCGGGCACCAGCTGCTGTACTGCTGTTCGCTGTTTGACAATCGCCGGTTATTATTGTATAATCAGCTTGTAAACAGGTGATTGAAGCCAGATACCTAAGGCTGGCGGGAAAAGAAAAGGAATTATATTAAGCCAAGACACCCGGGGTCTTCCGGGATCTTGGCCTTTCGGCGTTTGCCCAAACAGACTGTCCAGAGAATTATTCATCCGCAGATTTCGCAGATGGCCGCAGATTGGCCTTAATTCATATTGGATGGCAATTGTCAGTCAAAACTTTAACAGAAAACAAAAGAGCTATCATGTTCTGGCAAACCATATCCCGATCCGTCACCCAAAGCCCGTCCTTCCAAAAACTACAGCAGCTTCTGCCCGCCGGCCGTTCCAGCCTGGGACTGACCGGGCCGGCCGAAACCGGCAAGGCGCTGATAGTCTGCAGTCTTTTGGAAAAGGCGGAGCATCCCCTCTTATGGCTGCTGCCCACCGAGGAGGAGGCCGAGCGGCAGCGGGACAACCTGACGGCCCTGCTGGGCGAGGGTCTGATAAAACATTGGGCGGCTTGGGACGTGATGCCGGGGGAGGATCGGGAACCCGACCTGGAACTGCTGGGAAACCGGATCGAATCGCTGGAGCATCTTTTCACCGGTTCCAAAGGAGTGGTGATCAGTTCCGCCCGGGCCCTGATGCAAAAGACCATGGCGGCCCACGATTTCAACCGCGGCCGGCTGGAATTGATTTTGGGACAAAAGCTGGACCGGGATGAACTTATCTCCAAACTGGTGGCCGGAGGTTACGAACGGCAGCCGGCGGTGTCGGGTTTCGGTGAGTACGCGGTGCGGGGCAGCATCATCGATGTGGCCACGCTGGGGAACAGCCAGCCCCTGAGGCTGGAGATATCGGATGAGACGCTGGCCTCGATGCGGACCTTCGGGCTTTCCGACCAGCTCTCCACCCAGAAACTGGATGGGGCAAAGATACTGCCCTGCCGGGAGGACCTGAACCGGGCGGTGCTGCTGCTGGATCACTTTCCCAAAGACTCACTGCTGTTGTGGGACGAGCCCCAGGAGGTGGGGATGGAATGGCGGCAGGAGGCCGAGGAGGTGCTGGATTTCGGGGCCGACGAAAGGTTCTGCGAACCCAAGGAGATCATCGCCCGGCTGGAGGCGCACAGCCGGATCATCATGACCTCGGGCGCGGGTTTCGGCAGTTTTGAAGGGGCCGGGCCGGCCAACCAGGTCAAGATATCCATCGGCCCGGTGGAGCCGTTCATGTCCAACCTGGAACTGCTGGAGCAAAAACTCAACAAGCTGGAGGCTGAAAGCTTCGTCACCCACCTGCTATGCGATAATTCCGGACAACAGGGGCGGCTGAAGGAGATCTTAACTCCGGAGGCTTTGGCCAATGTCAAAAGCGTGGAGGTGGCCGGCCTGCATGCCGGGTTCATCTTTCCCGAGGGAAAGATCTGCGCCATCACCGAGCGGGAGATCTTTGCCCGGGAGCGCCACCGCCGCTTCCGCCGCTTCTTCAAGGGCGGCAGCGCCATCCGCAGCCTGGAGACCCTGAAGTCCGGTGATTACATGGTGCACGTGGACTACGGCATCTGCCAGTACAAAGGCCTGGTGGACCTGGACCTGAACGGGCAGAAGACCGAATGCCTGCTGTTGTTCTTTAGGGACAACGACAAGCTCTACGTTCCCATCGAGCACATGAAGCGGGTGCAGCGCTGTTCTTCCGAAGAAGGCTTCGTGCCGGTGCTATCCAAGCTGGGATCAAAGGCCTGGGAGGAGACCAAGGCCCGGGTCAAGAAGGCGGCCAAGGACATGGCCGGGGAGCTGGTGGCCCTGTATGCCGTGCGCAAATCCCAGGCTGGCCACAGCTTTTCCGAAGACACCCAGTGGCAGAAGGAGCTGGAGGCTTCGTTCATGTACCAGGAGACCCCGGACCAACTGCGGGCCATCACTGAGATCAAGACCGACATGGAATCGGACAAGCCCATGGACCGGCTGCTGTGCGGGGACGTGGGCTACGGCAAGACCGAGGTGGCCCTGCGGGCGGCCTTCAAGGCGGCCATGGACAACAAGCAGGTGGCGGTGCTGGTTCCCACCACAGTGCTGTGCGAGCAGCATTACCAGACCTTCAAAGAGCGGCTGGCCGACTATCCCGTCAAGGTGGAGATGCTGTCGCGCTTCCGCCGTCCGGCCGACATCAAGGAAGCGGGCAGGTCAATAGCGGCCGGGGGGGTGGACATCGCCATCGGCACCCACCGCCTGCTGCAGAAGGATATCAAGTTCAAGAACCTGGGCCTGCTGGTGGTGGACGAGGAGCAAAGGTTCGGGGTGGCCCACAAGGAGAAGATCAAGCAGTTCTGCCAGAACGTGGACGTGCTGACCATGACCGCCACCCCCATTCCCCGCACATTGCACATGTCCCTTCTCGGCGTGCGGGATATCTCCAACATCGAGACCCCGCCCAAGGACCGGCTGGCGGTGGTCACCGAGATGCTGCCCTGGAACGAGGCTCGGATCAAGGAGGCTATCTTGCGGGAGCTGGACCGGGGCGGGCAGGTTTTCTTCCTCCACAACCGGGTGCAGTCCATAGGGGCCATGACAGCCCTGCTGTCCCGTCTGTTGCCGTCGGCCGAGATCGCCTACGCCCACGGCCAGATGGACGAGCGGGAGCTGGAGAGCGTGATGCTGGCTTTTACCGCCCGGCGCTACGACGTGCTGGTGGCCACCACCATCATTGAATCCGGGCTGGACATGCCCAACGTCAACACCATCATCATCAACCGGGCCGACCGTTTCGGGCTGGCCCAGCTGTACCAGCTGCGGGGCCGGGTGGGCCGTTCCAGCAAGCGGGCCTACGCCTACATGGTGGTTCCCAAGGGCGGCAAGATGACCGACATCGCCCGCAAGCGCCTGAGGATCATCGAGGAACTTTCCGAGCTGGGCTCCGGATTCCAATTGGCCTTGCGGGATCTGGAGATCCGGGGGGCGGGGAATCTGTTGGGCCGGGAACAGAACGGGCACATGCTTTCGGTGGGCTTTGACATGTACTGCCAGTTATTGGAAGAGGCGGTGCGGGAGCTGAAGGGCCTGCCGGCCATCTCCCAGATCAACGTCACCATCGAGATCGAGGGCCAGGCCATCATACCATCCAGCTATGTGGAAGAGCCGAATGAGAGGATCAACCTCTACCGCCGGCTGAACAAGGCCGCCGATCTGGCCGGGATAGACCGGATATCCGGGGAACTTAAGGACCGCTTTGGCGAACCGCCCGGTCCCGCCCAAAGGCTATTGACAGTGGCCAGGCTGAGATTGGCTGCGGCCAGCCTGGGAGCCGACCGCTTGGTTTGGAGGAACAACAACATTGAATGGTGGTGGCCCGAGGACCGGGACCCGGCCCGGGAGCTGCTGGAAAAAGTGGTGTCGAAGGTGAACCTGCCGCTGGAGTTCGTTTCCGGAAAGAGGTTCATGGTGAAGATGGCGCTGGGCAAGGAGTGTGACATGGGGGCTTTGGCCAAAGTGATGTTCAAGGGTTGACAAAACCCCTTTTAATGTATATATTTATGTGATAGGCCACCGTTGAAAAATTCTAAATCACAAACCTTAATTCCTAAACAAACACAATTAACGAAGCACTAATTTCTAAACAGTTTTGGGTCTTTGAATTTGGGAATTTGAATTTGTTTAGGGCTTAGGAATTCGACATTAGAAATTACAAGGTTCTAGTTATGCTTTGCCAATCCTGCCATAAAAAACAGGCCACCTTAAGCTACACCGAGATCAAGGCCGGACAGGCCCGCCACAGGATGCTGTGCGAGGAATGCGCCCTGAGCCAGGGCCTGCTGAGCCCAATGGAGTCCGCCATCTCCGGCCTAAGCGACCTGCTTACCCAGCTGATGCTGGAACTGACCGATTCCAGCCCGGCCCAGTCCGATATTAGCTGCAGCCGCTGCGGTCTCAGCTGGTCCCAGTTCCAGAAGACCGGCAGGCTGGGATGCCCCGGCTGTTACCGGGATTTTTCAGAGAAACTGGAACCGCTGGTTATGCGCATCCAGCACAGCGACCGGCATTTGGGCAAGACCGCTAAGAAGGCAGCGGTACAACTGCCGGTGGCCGGGGACCAGGCGGTCATTCTGAAACGCCAACTCATCTCCGCGGTGGAAAAAGAGCAGTTTGAACTGGCCGCCACACTGCGCGACCGGCTGAAGGTGCTGGAGTCGGAACAGGTGAGATCGCGGGATTAAATAAATAGGAAATGGGAAATAGGAAATAATAATTGTAAGAATTTCGACCCCTCGTGGCGGACTCCTTCCGACAGAAACAATATACCACTTGAGTTAACGAATCAACTGACCGCCGTCAGGATGGCCGTCAAGTGTTGGGGAAAACGTGCTGGCAGGTCAGGGTTTAAATGAGAAACAGGTGAAATCATGTTAATCCTGTCTATTCCAGTAAATAGGACAGTCAAATCATATGAATCCAGATGACGCAGGGATCATAGGCCTTCTGCAGCAGCCGGCCGGATGGACGAGTGCCGCCGGACAGGAGGACGAGACCATCCTGTCCAGCCGGGTCAGGCTGGCCCGCAATCTGCAGAGTTACAATTTCCCGGGACGCTGCCGCGAGGCCGAGCGCCGGGAGATCCTTGATTTCAGCAAAGAGCAGGCCCTTCAGGTCAATTATCTCAAGGGAGCCTCTTTCTTTTCCCTGGACGGGATCACCAAGCTGGGGAGGAAAGCGCTGGAGGAGCGGCGGATGGCCGGATCCGGCCTGTCGGAACAGCTGCAGACCGGGGTGCTGATCTCCCCGGAGCAGAATGTCAGCCTGCTGATCAACGAAGAGGACCACCTGAGACTCCAGTCGATCTTCCCGGGGCTGGACCTGCTGGAGGCTTTCAGGGTGGCCGACCAGGTGGACGACCAGCTGCAGGAGAGGATGGAGGTGGCCTTTTCCCCAGACCGGGGATTTCTGACCGCCTGCCCCTCCAATCTGGGCACGGGTCTGAGGGCTTCGGTGTTGATGCATCTGCCGGCCCTGGCCGTCAGCGATAGGCTGGAAGCATTGATCGAAGAACTTTCTCCAAAGGGAATCATGGTTCGCGGAGCCTATGGCGAGGGCAGCCGGGTGAAGGCCAACCTTTTCCAGTTCTCCAACCGGACCTCGCTGGGCAAAAGCGAGCTGGAGATAGTGGACGAGGTGGAACAGGCGGCCAGGGTCCTGCTGGATGAGGAGCATCGTCAGCGGGATGAGATGTGGAAGAATAATCGTCCGGAATCGGAGGACAAAGTGTACCGGGCCCGGGCCATATTAAGCCAGGCCCGGGTGCTATCCCTGGATGAATTCCTGAACCTATGGTCAGCGGTCAGACTGGGAATAAGCCTGGGTCTGGTTACCATTCCCAAGCTGGCCGACCTCAACCGGGCGCTGATAGCCATGCAGCCTGCCCACCTTCAACTGGCCTGTGACCGCGCGCTGGACGCCGTCCAGGAGGATATGGAAAGGGCCGACCGGGTCCGGGCGATGTTTGTCTAAGACCGAAACGATGGGGATACAATGGGGATACGAAACTATGGTGATACAATAGGGATACGATGGTGATACGATGGGCATAAGATTGACCAAACAATTGACTTGACAAGGGGCCAACAATTGCATCACCAAAGTATCGCAACCGTATACTCATTGTAGACCGCTTTACTACTCCAATACTTTAATACTTGGATGCTATGAAAGAAAACCGCTTTACCGAGAGGGCCAAGAAGGTCCTGTTCATGGCCCGGGAGGAAGCCCGCCGCCTGCAGCACGATTATGTGGGCACCGAGCACATCCTGCTGGCCATCATCCGCGAGGGGCAGGGGGTGGCGGCCACCGTGCTGGTCAACCTGGGGCTTAACCTGGACCTGGTCAAACGCCGGGTGGAGGAGATGTCACCTTTAGCCGGGGGCACTTTGGCCCTGGGGGACATGCCGTTCAACCAGGCGGCCAAGAGCGCCATGGAATACGGGGTGGACGAGGCCCGTTCCCTGCAGCACAGCTATGTGGGGACCGAGCATCTTCTGCTGGGTCTTTTGGACGAGCCAGACGGAGTGGCCAGCCGGGTGCTGCTTTCCTTTGGCGCCGACGCCGAGCGGGTGCGGGCCGAGATGCTGAGGCTTTTGGCGGTGGAACCGGGCGGTTTGCCCAAGCCTGCGGCCGACTCCCAAAGCAAGACCCCGGCCCTGGATTATTTCTGCCGCGACCTGTCCCAGCTGGCCCGGGAGGGAAAGCTGGATCCCGTGATCGGGCGGGCCCGGGAGATCGAGCGGGTGATCCAGATCCTTTCCCGGCGTAAAAAGAACAACCCGGTGCTGATCGGCGAGGCCGGGGTGGGCAAGACCGCCATTGTGGAGGGCCTGGCCCAGCAGATAATAGCCGGGCAGGTGCCGGAGCAGATCTCGGGCAAGCGAGTGCTGGCTTTGGATCTGGCGGCTGTCGTTGCCGGAACCAAATACCGGGGGCAGTTCGAGGAACGCCTGAAGGCGGTGATGAACGAGCTGAAGGCCGCCAGCGACTCCATCCTCTTTCTGGACGAGCTTCACACCATTGTCGGCGCCGGCGGGGCCGAGGGGGCCCTGGACGCTTCCAACATGCTGAAGCCGGCCCTGGCCCGCGGCGAGATCCAGTGCGTGGGGGCCACCACCATGGATGAGTACCGCAAGCACATAGAGAAGGACGCGGCCCTGGAACGCAGATTCCAAAGCATAGTGGTGGAGCCGCCGGGTGTGGACGAGGCCATCAGGATCCTAAAAGGTCTGCAGTCAAAGTACGAGGAGCACCATAAGATAAGGTATTCCGATGAGGCCGTCGATTCGGCGGTCCGGCTCTCCGACCGATACATCAGCGACCGCTTTCTGCCTGACAAGGCCATCGACGTGATCGACGAGGCCGGCAGCCGGGCCCGGCTGGGGGCCAGCGAGACGCCGCTGGAGATAAAGGCTCTGGATGGCGAGCTGGAGCAGATAGTCCAGTCCAAGGTGGCGGCGGTCAAGAAGCAGGATTACGAGGGGGCGGCCCGCTGGCGGGACGCCGAGCGCAACAAGAAACAGGAGATCGAGCGGCTGAAGGCCGCCTGGAAGAAGAGCCGGGAGCAGATCAGGGTGGTGATCGGCGAGGAGGACATCGCCTATGTGGTGGCCCGCTGGACCGGCATCCCCATCGTCAAGCTGGAGGAGAAGGAATCGGCCCGGCTGCTGAAGATGGAGCAGGAACTGACCAAGCGGGTGGTGGGGCAGGACCAGGCCATCTCGGCCATCTCCCGGGCGGTCCGCCGCACCCGGGCCGGGATCAAGGATCCCAAACGGCCCATGGGTTCGTTCATCTTCCTGGGGCCCACCGGTGTGGGCAAGACCGAACTGGCCCGGACCCTGGCCGCCTTCCTGTTCGAGGACGAGAACGCCCTGATCAGGGTGGACATGTCGGAATACATGGAAAAGCACGCGGTCTCAAGAATGATGGGCGCCCCTCCGGGATACGTGGGCTACGAGGAGGGCGGCCAGCTGACCGAGAAGGTGCGGCGCCGCCCCTATTCGGTGGTGCTGTTGGACGAGATCGAGAAGGCCCATCCCGACGTATTCAACGTCCTTTTGCAGGTGCTGGAGGACGGGCTGCTGACCGATTCCTACGGCCGCAAGGTCAGCTTCAAGAACACGGTGGTGATCATGACCTCCAACCTGGGGGCCAGGGAGATCAAGAAGGGGGTCAGCCTGGGGTTCCAGTCGTCGGACGACCAGCAGTCCTTTGATCTGATGAAGGACAAGGTGCTGGGCGAGCTCAAAAAGACCTTCAATCCGGAATTCCTGAACCGGGTGGACGAGACGGTGGTGTTCCGCTCCCTAGGCAAGCCGGAGATGGAGCAGATCGTTGAGATCCTGACCGGGCAGCTGGCCGCCCGGCTGGCCGAAAAGGACATCAAGATCAAGCTTAGCCCCGAGGCCAAACAGCTACTGGCGGACAAGGGATTCGATCCTTCCTACGGGGCCCGTCCGGTCAAACGGACCATCCAACGGCTGGTGGAGGACCCGCTTTCGGAAGAGATACTCAAAGGCGCAATCAAGGCCGGGGAAGCGGTGGAGGTGGAGGTCAAAGGGGAAACCATGCAGTTCAAAGCGGCCAGAAACCGGGCGGTCAGCGGGAAGAAAAAATCCTGAGGATGAAATCCCCTCAGACAAAAATGCCCGAAAACAAAGCCGGAACCTCCTGTTCCGGCTTTGTTTTTCCTGCCGACCGGCAGATTTCCCTTTTATCCCGGTTAAACCATTGCCCTGTTCCCCGGGTCTAATCATTAATGTCGCTACTGATGTCAAAAGGGCTTTGGTTCACCAAGGCCTTTTTCTTTGTTCCCGTATGATATTGAAACTCAACGGCGGCAGACTATAACGGAACATTTTGTCCGGGCTTAGCGTATTATATCTGATGCCCGTTTTGTTCTCCCAATGGACCTTTTTTCGCATTGACTATTAATAGGGCGGATGTTATAATTAGTTTTACCTAGGTCGCCCGCTAAATACGCGAATTACACTAAAATAAATTTCTGGCATAGTCTTTGCGGCACCATGAATATCAATTGTTTTGCCAATAAAATATTTTCGTACATTTGGCGTTTTTCGCGGGTAAAAGAGTCATTTTCCGCAGCAACTAAGCAATATCCTGCCTTCAATCCGGACGGGAGCTTCTCTCTTCCGGGAAAACAAACTTATCAGGATGATCTATGAACCAAAAATTATTCCGGACAGCCTGCTTGATCCTGTTCTTAACGGCGTCTGCGTTTTCCCTGTCCCCGGCCCTGACCGTTACCGGCTTGAAGGTTGAGGGCAACGAGAACGTAGACCAAGCCTCGATCATCAACGCCTCCCAGCTGGCGGTGGGAGACAGCCTGGACGCCGAGGGACTTTCCTCCGCCCTGCGCAAGGTCTATACCCTGGGATATTTCAAGGATGTGAAGCTCCGCACCGACAGTACCGCCATGGGAAGCGACCTGGTCTTCGTGGTCTCGGAAAAGCCCCTGGTGGAAAGGGTGGAGTTTTTGGGCAACGAAAAGATCAGCACCCAGGACCTGGAGGACACCCTGACGGTCCGGCCCGGCTCCATGCTGGACAGGAAGATCATCAGCCAGAACGCCGCCCTGATCCGCAGCCTTTACCTGGACAAGGGCTACTCCGACGCCACGGTGCGGGACACCCTGATCGAGTCCGGCAGCAAATACTCCCTGCGCTATGTCATTGACGAGGGCCGCAAGGTGCGGGTGCAAAAGATAGTCTTCACCGGGAACCCCAGCCTCAAAAGCAGGGACATCATAGGCGCCATGAACACCAAGCAGCGGGGCTTTACCCTGCTGTGGAAGGCGGTGCCCTGGTACCGCAAAGGGGCCTTCAGCCAGGACACCCTGGCCGGGGACCTGGCCCGGGTGGAGCGGTACTGCCAGAATTACGGCTTCATAGAGGCCAAGGCCGTCCTGGACAGTGTCAGCTACAACGAACGGCGGGACCGGGTGAAGGTCTTCATCAACCTTACCGAGGGGACCAAGTACCGGGTGGGAGGACTGACCTTCGCCGGAAACGAGAAGATACAGACCACAAAACTGAAGAGGGCCCTGGCCCTGAAACCCGGACAGGTCTACAGCGCCGACCAGGCCGACAAGACCCTGGAGAACCTCTACACCATCTACACCGAGGAAGGGTTCATTTACTGCCGGGTGATCCCGGAACCTGACCTGCACGATTCGCTGGCCGACATGAAATACAGCATCATAGAGAACAATCCGGCCTATATCCGTCAGGTGATCATCGCCGGCAACACCAAGACCCGGGACAAAGTGATCCGCCGCCAGCTGAAGGTGCTGCCCGGGGACCTGTTCCGCCGATCGGCTGTGGTTCGCAGCCAGCGCGAGGTATTTTCGCTGGGGTTCTTCGAGGACGTGCAGATAGGCTCCCAGCCGGCCGACACCGGCGGGAACATCGACCTGATCTTCACAGTCAAGGAGAAGCAGGTGGGGCAGTTCCAGGTGGGCACCACCTACGGGGCCACTGACGGCCTGGCCGGGTTCGTCCAGATCGGGATGCCCAACCTGTTCGGACGGGGGCAGGAGATAAACTTCAAGACCGAGTTCAGCTCCAAGAAATTCAACCTGGATCTGGGCTTTACCGAGCCCTGGCTGTTCGACACCCCGACCTCGGCCGGCATTGACGTTTACCGCACCACTTACTCCTACACCACTTACGACGAGGAGCGTATCGGCGGCGGAATCAGATTGGGCCGGCCCATCCCCTGGCTGGACTACACCCGGGGCTACTGGCAGTATAACCTGGAACAGCTGGACATCTATAACCCCTCCAGCAGCATCGCCGCCACGGTTTACAGCCAGACCTGGCCCCGGTTATCGTCCAGCACCGGCATCAGCCTGGTGCGGGACAGCCGGGACCGGCCGTTCAACGCCACCAACGGGAGCAGGACCATGGTCAGCTCCGAGTTCTGCGGGGGCCTCCTGCAGGGCCGGGTGGATTACCAGAAATACATGGCCGAGTACCGTTATTACCATCCGCTGTTCTGGAAGCTGGCAGTGATGGGCCGGGCCCGGACCGGAATGGTGGACGGGTATTCCGATCCCAAAACCGTGCCCATCAGCGAGAGGTTCTTCGTGGGCGGAGCCGGCGAGGACGGGATCCGGGGCTACCCCGACCGGTCGATCAGAAGCTCTTACGGCGGAAGGTCCATGCTGGTCTCCAACCTGGAACTGCGCTACGGCATAAATTCCAGCATCTACTCCATGTTGTTCTTTGACGCCGGAAACTCCTGGTTGAGCGCCCGGGATGCCAGCCTGCCGCTTTACAAGGGGCTGGGGGCCGGTGTCAGGATGGAGATACCCATGATCGGCATCCTGGGCTTTGACTGGGCCTACGGGTTCGACCGGAAACTGATAGGGCTGAGGGACCACTGGGAGTTCCATTTCCAGATAGGCACCACGTTCTGACACTTTAGCTAAAGGCTTATAGCTGTCAGCCATAGGTTTTTACTTTTGATTTTTGTAAAGGAGTGAAAATGCGATTTACCAGAATATCTTTTGTCTGCGTCTTGCTTCTATCGATAGTCGGCGCTCTGCCCGCCCTGGCCCAGAAGACAGGCTATGTTGATTCCAAGAAGATATTCGAGAACTACAAGGGTGCAGGCGACATCAAGGTGCAGGTCAACCGGGCGCTGGA
>Ga0315268_10001051_pt1 | contig 32251 bp, 26 predicted proteins | sample C1_top_MG_FD_204535 | JGI IMG/M metagenome (GOLD analysis project Ga0315268, IMG submission 204535) | Sediment microbial communities from Yellowstone Lake, YNP, Wyoming, USA - C1_top | ecosystem: Environmental > Aquatic > Freshwater > Lake > Sediment | place: USA: Wyoming | collected 2017-08-01
GGAAGGCCCGGGGAGGCATCGTCTGGTGGAAGGCGGTGTCGAAGACCGCCACCTGCGGCACCCCCGGGCACGTCGCGAGGGCGACCTCGATCCCCTGGAGGTTGCCGGGGTTGTGCAGCGGGGCGAAAGGGATCATCGCCCGGATCGCGTCGAGCGTTCCGTGATCGACCCGCACCGGCTCCCGGAACCGCTCGCCGCCGTGGACGACCCGGTGCCCGATGCCGAACAGGCTGGCCGGTTCCCCTATCACTCCCGAATCCGAGAGATCGGCCATCACCCGCTCGAACCCTTCCCCGTGATCCCGGACCGCGGATGGACCGTGCTCGCCGATCCGGTCCACGACGCCGGCGCGCAGCACGGCCATCGATCCCATCCGGAAGAGCCGGTACTTGATCGACGAACTCCCGGAGTTCAGGACCAGGACCTTCAATGCGGTTTCCTCTCTCGCCCGCCGGCAGATCCGGGGGCGCTTCCCGGCGGCTCCAGGAGGCGTTCCGGTATACTGATGCCAATGGAAAGTATACCCCCTGCGACCGTCGTCTGGTTCCGCAGGGAACGGGAAGGTCCCTTCGCTCATCGCATACAAGAGATGCGAACGGTCAGGAGGGTGGGTAGCGGATGCGCGTTGCGATAACGGGTTCGACGGGACTTGTGGGTTCCGCCGTGGCATCGGCGCTGTCCGTAGCGGGGCACGAGGTTGTCCGGCTCGTCCGGCGCGCCCCCGCCCCGGGGGAGAAGGCCGTCCGGTGGGACCCGGAGAAGGGGGAGGTCGACGCGGCGGGGCTCGAGGGCCTCGACGCCGTCGTCCACCTCGCGGGGGAGAACATTGCGTCCGGACGGTGGAACGCCGCGCGGAAGACCGCCATCCGCGACAGCCGTGTGAACGGGACGCGCTTTCTCTGCGACACCCTCGCGAGGCTCACACGACCGCCGAAGACGCTCGTGTGCGCCTCCGCGATCGGTATCTATGGAGACCGGGGGGAGGATGCGCTCACCGAGGAGAGCCCCCCCGCCGCGGGATTTCTTCCCGATGTCTGCAGGGAGTGGGAAGCGGCCTCCGAGCCGGCTGCGCGGAAGGGGATCCGCGTCGTAGTGTTGCGGATCGGGGTGGTGCTCTCGCCGAAGGGGGGGGCGCTCTCCCGGATGCTCCCGCCGTTCCGCGCGGGCCTCGGGGGCGTGATCGGCAATGGGCGTCAGTACGTCAGCTGGGTCGCCCTCGACGACCTTCCCCACATCCTCCTCCATGCGATGCAGTGTGGCGATCTGAGCGGTCCGGTGAACGCCGTCGCGCCGGTTCCGGTCACCAACCGGGAGCTCACCGAAGCGTTGGGAAAGGTCCTCTCGCGCCCGACGCCGCTTCCCGTCCCGGCCTTCGCTCTCCGCATCACGGTAGGGCGAGAAATGGCGGACGCCCTGCTGCTGGCAAGCGCGCGCGTGTTCCCACGCCGCCTCGAGGAGACCGGCTACCGGTTCCGCTTCCCGGAGCTTCCCGCCGCGTTGCGCCATCTGCTCGGCAAAGGGGTCGAGGGGGACATTCCTGGTTCAACCCCGGGTGAAGGGAAGGAGTGTCCTCCCCCATGAGAGTTCTTCTCTTCGGCACGTGCCTCGTGGACACCTTCTTCCCCGAGGCGGAGGAGCGGATCTTCGGGTAGCGCCGTGCCGATCCTCGCCGCATCGCCCGCCGGCGTTGCCGCCTTCGCGGCTGCTGTTATAATAATGATTCATTGCGAACCATGGGTCGTTCCGATCCCGACGAAGGGAAGAAAAGAGTGCGGTTTGGCATCCATCGAAAGGTGTTTGCCACCTTCCTCCTCGCCTACGTGGTCGTCACCGTCAGTTCCCTCTACATTGTTGTCGTGAATATCCACCACATGGTGGAAGAGGAAGCCACCACCTCCGCCAGGCACAGGACGTCGTTCCTCGCGGCGGCCGTCTCTCGGCAACTTGCCGAAAGGGAGGTCGGGTTTCTCACCGAGTACCTGGGGAATGTAGTAAAGGATGGGGACATCGAATACGCCAGGATCGAAGGGCCGGCCGGAGAGCTCCTTGCCGAGGCGGGCCTTTCCGGCAAGTACCCGGCGGCGGCGGATGACCTCCGGGGGCGCGTTGGAGACGCCGGTCCCGTACTGCGCGAGATCGGCACGCAGAAGGGGATATTCCACGAGAAGGGGCATTTGTTCCTGGTCTCTTCCCCCGTGATGTTCCTGGGGAAACCGGTGGGCAGGGTCTATCTGGGCCTGGACACGGTGACGGTCAGCCGTCGGCTGGCATACTCTACTTACCGGATCCTCGAGATCGCCGTCGGCACGATCCTCGCCGGGATCGCCGTTACCTTTTTCCTCTACCGACGGTTGGGAAGCGCCATGAAGGAGTTGATCAGCACGACGGGGAGCTTTGCCGAGGGAAACCTGGACAGGCGCGCCTCCGTAGCCACGGGAGACCAACTGGAGGACCTCGCAGGAGCATTCAACTGCATGGCCCTGGCCGTCGCCGGGAGGGAACGGGAGCTTCGGACCGTCCGGAATACGATGGTCGCGATGTTCGACGGGATCACGGAAGGAATCGCCCATATTGACCAGGATCACCGGATTCTCCACGCGAACCGGGCCTACGCCGAGTACCACGCGGGTGCGGGACAGGCTGCCGTTTCCGGGAAAAAGTGTTACGAGCTCTTCGGGGGAGGGCGGCACGTCTGCGGGAACTGCCCTGGAACCATCGCCATGGAAACCGGCCGTTCCGCGGAGGCGGAGAGGGAGATCGTGCGGGGGGACGGGGAGCGCCAGGTCCTCCGGATCCAGGCGTACCCGGTCGTCCATCCCATCGACGGGCCCTCCGGGTTCGTGGAATATGTCAGCGACATCACACGGCAGAGAAAGATGGAGGAGGAGCTGAAACGATACGCCACGAACCTGGAGGAGGTGGTCCGGGAGAGGACCTTGCGTCTCCAGGAAGCCCACGAGAAGATGATCCACAGGGAGAAGATCGCCGCGCTGGGACAGATGGCGGCAGGCGTCGCCCATGAGATCGGCAACCCGTTGTCCGCCCTCTCCTCCATCGTCCGGAATATCGCTTCCGACCCCGGGCGGGATGGAGAAAGGGAGAAGAAATTGCGCATGATGCAGGACCAGATCGACCGCATCGCACGGATCGTGCGCGAACTGGTGGACTTCTCCCGGCCCTCCTCGTTCGGGAAGAGCCTCATCCATATCAACGAGATTCTCCGCACGGCGTTGGGAATCGCGCGGTACGACGACCGGTTCAAGGGGATCCATGTGATCACCGGTCTGGACCCCGACATCCCGGCATTGAAGATGGATGGAGACCAGCTCCTCCAGGTGTTCCTGAACATCCTGTTCAACGCGGGGGATGCCATGCAGGGGAGCGGCACCCTCATGGTCTCCAGCCGGCGGAAGGAACATTCCGTGGCCGTGCTGTTCGGAGACTCCGGACCGGGGATCACGGAGGAATCCCTTCCCCGGATTTTCGAGCCCTTTTACACGACGAAGGAGGTCGGAAAGGGGACAGGGCTCGGCCTGTCGGTGAGCTACGGGATCATACAGGGAATGGGAGGGGCGATCCGGGCTTCCAACCAGGCCGGCGCGGGTGCGCTGTTCACGGTCGAGCTGCCCCTGCCGGAAGGGGTTGGGACCAGGGGATGAAAACGACGATCCTCGTCGTCGACGACGAGCGGGCGATCCGGGACCTCCTTTCGGAGGCCCTCCGGGAAGCCGGGTACGAAGTCCTGTCCGCAGGGGGAGGGGAGGAGGCGTCCAGGATCCTCCGGGAGGAGAACGTCCACATCGCCATCTGCGACATCCGGATGCCGGGGATGGACGGAATCGAGCTGCTCGGGCATATCCGGGACGTCTCGCCGGAGACCGTGGTCATCCTGGTCACCGCGTTTGCCTCCGTGGAGACGGCCGTGCACGCCCTGAGGAACGGTGCGTTCGATTACATCCTGAAGCCCCTGATCTTCGACGACATCATCGCGAAGATCTCCCGGATCAACGAGTACCAGAAGGTGAAGCGGGAAAACCAGAACCTGCGACAGGAGGTCGAGATCAGGTACGACTTCCAGAACCTGGTCGCGAAGAGCCGGTCCATGGACGCGGTGTTCCGGATGATCCGGAAGGTCGCGGCCACGACGAGCAACATCCTGATCACGGGGGAGAGCGGCACGGGGAAGGAGATGATCGCCCGGGCGATCCATTTCAACAGCCCCGTGCGGGAGGGGAAGTTTCTCCCCGTGAACTGCGGCGCGATCCCCACGACGCTCTGGGAGAGCGAGATGCTCGGTTACACCCGGGGCGCTTTCACGGGCGCCGACAGGGACAAGGAAGGATATCTCCAGGCCGCGGAAGGCGGGACGCTGTTCCTGGACGAGATCACGGAGATGCCGGCGAAGGCACAGGTGAAGCTGCTCCGGGTGATCGAGAACCAGGAGTTCACCCCGTTGGGCTCCGTGAAGGCCTGCCGGATGAGCGCGCGGATCATCGCCGCCAGCAACCAGGACATCCGCCGGAAGGTGGGGGAGGGCGGTTTCCGGGAGGATCTCTACTACCGGCTCAACGTCGTCCACATTCACGTCCCCCCTCTCCGGGAGAGGAAAGAGGACATCCCGATCCTGGTCCGCCATCTCGTCCGCCGGTACAACCGGGAACTGGGGAAGAAGATCCAGGGCGTGGACAACGCGACCATGAAGCTGCTGCTCGGCCACGACTGGAAGGGAAACGTCCGCGAGTTGAAGAACGCCGTCGAGCGGTCCATGATCTTCTGCGACCGGGAGAGGGTCGGCGTGGAGGATCTCCCCGCGGAACTCCATGGGTCGAACCGGAACCTGGATCTGATCGGCGGCGATGACCTGAAGCAGTCCGTGAAGGAATTCGAAAAGGTCTCGATCCTCTCCGTCCTGGAACAGGTAGGGTACGACAAGCGGCAGGCGGCGTCCCTCCTGGGCCTGAGCAAGTCCTCCCTGTACCGGAAAATGGAGGAACTTGGGATCGATCTGTCCCCTGAAGAGTCCCGGGATCAGGACCCGTAACCGCCCGTTTTTTCCCACAAGCGGGAAAGCCCTCCGGCCGCGGGGGCGATCCCCTCCCCGTTGGATCGCGGTAATTCCTTCTTTGAACGGCACGTTATCGCCATACGCCGACGCCATCCCTTTCCGGCATGTTTATTGAGTAGCCCTTCCCGACGGTTCGGAATAACCGCTGGGGAGGGAGGGGAGATGAGAAAGGGCGTTTTTTTGTTGGTGATCGGGTGTATGGGAGTGCTGGTGCTCGCGACGTTCACCAGGGATGCCGAAGCCATCCCGGCGTTTGCGAGGAAGTACAAGACGGCGTGCATCACCTGCCACGCAACGTTTCCGAGGCTGACGGCCCTGGGCGAGGCGTTCCGGCTGAACGGCTACAGGATGCCGGGCGGGGACGAACTGTATGTAAAGGATACGCCCATGAGTCTGGGGGCGGAGGCGTACAAGCAGGTGTTCCCCAACGCGGTCTGGCCGTCGGACATCCCCGGAATGCCGCCGCTCGCCCTCCGGGTCGCGATGAACTACACGGCGAACACGGGGGGAGGGGTAACTCCCAAGACGAACTTCAGTCTCGACGAGGTGTCGCTGCTGGGCGCGGGGTCGTTGGGGGAGAACATGGCGTTCTTCGTGGTGATCGAGCACCATGATACGGCGTTCGGTCTGAATGTTCAGAAGACCACCCTGGAAACCGGGGAGACGGTCGTTACGGATGTGAACGGGACCCTCGAACCGGGGACCGAGTTTTCCGCATGGCTCCTGTGGTCGAACCTTTTCAAGAAAACGGTGGGGGCGAATCATCTCAACCTCCGGTTCGGGACCGTCGGCAAGCAGGATCTTGCCTTGCCGAACAGCCGGATCGAGGGCGCGATCACGGTGCAGAATTACCTGTATGCGGAAGAGCTGGAAATCGATGCGGCCGGCAGCGCCAGCGTGGGCGCCGAACTCAACGGGTTCGGGAAGTACTGGAGGTACAACGTCGGGGCGATGAACGGGGACGGGGAAAGCAACAAGAAGAATTACTACGCCGCCGCTTCGTTCAAGATCGGGGGCCTCGGGTACGACGGGTCTGGCGGCACCACAACGGAGGGAGGCCTCAACACGACCCCGGCCGGCTACTGGAGGGACGACTCGATCCGCTTCGGCGGCTTCTACTACATCACCCACGCCGGTCCCGACGGCGTCAAGTGGGACCGCGTCGGAGCCGACGTCCGTGCGAGCTACAAGGACCTCCAGGTCGGCGGCGGGTACATCACCGGCAAGAACGACGACCCGGCCGCGAAGGAGAAGAAAAACGTCTGGTTCGCCGAGGTGGAATATTTCGTCTACCCGTGGCTGCAGCCGTATGTACGGTACGAGAAGGTCACCAGCGACGTCCATGACAGCGAGCACGGAGACAAGGGCCGGTTCATCGTCGGCGCGGCGCTTCTGGCCCGGGCGAACGTGAAATTCAACCTGGAAGGGAAGACGTTCACGAAGAACGAACCGAGCGAGACGAGCACGGGAAGCAAGCACCGCGAGGACCAGGTCGTGCTCCGCCTGGATTACGCGTTCTGACGGCCCCCCCCTTGTGACGGAGGGGGAGGATTCCGCGGGCGGGCGGCATGGAACGGAGCCTCCCCTGCGTCCAAGGGATGGAAGGAGAATTCGGGTGCAACCGAGGGGAGAACTCATGAGCAAGAATGATTCGATCGGCAAAGGATTTCTGGTCCTCGTCGCGGCGGGATTGCTCCTGTCGGGATGGGCCGCCCCCGCCCTGGCGGATTCGGCGGGAACCATCAAGGGAGTGGTGAAAACCCAGTGGGTCAAGCGGTACGAGGGGTTGGTCTACATCGACAAGGTGGAAGGGAAGACGTTCCTCCCCCCGAAGGAAAAGGTCTTCATGGGCCAGAAGAACCTCGTCTTCAAGCCCCATGTCCTCCCCATCCTGAAAGGGACCACCGTCGACTTCACGAACGACGACACCACGGTTCACAACGTCTTCGCCCCCCCCGGCTCGGCGAAGCAGTTCAACCTGGGAACGTACGGGGTGGGCGTGACCAAGACGGAGACCTTCGACGCGCTGGGGGTGGTTCCGTTGCTCTGCAACGTGCATGCCGAGATGGCGGGGTTCATCATCGTTCTGCAGAACCCGTATTATGCCGTGACGGACAAGGCCGGGAACTTCGAGATCAAGGGGGTTCCCCCGGGAACCTACAAGCTCAAGTTCTGGCACGAGAAACTGAAGGAGACATCCCAGGACGTGACGGTGGAGGCGGGGAAGACCGTCTCCGTGGAAATCACCGGGATGAAAAACCGGTAACGGGGAGAGGGACGCGATGGAACCCCGAACCCCGGCCCGGCGCCGCGTTCTCGCGCGGCGGTGGGCACTTGCGGGAATCGTGCTGTTCGCGGCCGGGACCGCTTTCACGGCATGGGCGGACGAGATTCGCTTCCGGAGCCGTGATGGCGCCCAGACGGGCACGGTCCTGGAGGAGAACGGTGGAACGGTAACCGTCCGCTTTCCGAGGGAGGCCATCGAGTCGATCCGCCGCACCTCCGGGAAACCGGAGGAGGAGGCAAAGCGTGAGCCGACTCCCGGCCTGGAGGAACGGGTGCGGGAACTCGAGAAAAAGGTAGGTTCCCTTCCCGCCCCGGCCCCTCCTCCGGGTCGGGAGGAAGCGGGAGGAGTCGAGGGCGTCATCCGGTGGAAGGAGCGCCCTCTCTCCCGCGGACGTGTCATGATCGTCCCGGCGAAGTCCGCCGGTCTTCCCCCGGAATCCATGGAGAAGGCCAAGGCGGGTATCGCGGGCGCTCCCGTTGGGCGGAAAAACGACAAGTACGAGACGGAGACGGACGACGCTGGACGGTACCGGTTCGAACGGGTGCCCCCCGGCGAGTACCTGCTCTACTGGATGCCGAACCCGGAAACCGGCTGGGTTCGCCGGTTGCGGGAGAAGCCCGATCTCGAAGTGGTCCCCGGCGGCATGGCGGTCCTGAACATCCCTGCGGATAAGAAATGACCCGGGCCCCAACCGGAGGGATCCGACCGCCGGTGACATCGCCATGAGGAAATACGGCGTTCGACCCGTCGACGGATCCTACCTCCGGGAAAATTTCAGCTGCTCCACGGGATGCCCGGTGGGTACGAAGGCCGGTGCCTATGTCCAGGCGATCCATTCCGGGGAGTACGAAAAAGCGTACGCCATCGCCCGGGGGCCCAACCCCTTCGCCTCGATCTGCGGCCGGGTCTGCGCCCACCCGTGCGAAGAGGCTTGCCGGAAGGGAGTCGTGGAAAAGGACCCCATCTCGATCCGGGCGCTGAAACGGTTCGCTACGGAGGGGTACGGGGTCGAGACGCGACAGATCTTCGCTCTTTCGGAAACACTTCGGTACTCCACGGCCCCCGGCAGCCTGAACCCGGGAAAAACCGGGAAGCGGGTCGCCATCATCGGCTCGGGTCCCGCGGGGCTCACCTGCGCCCACGACCTGGCGAGGTTGGGCCACGGATGCACCATCTTCGAGGGCCAGGCGGTCGCGGGGGGGATGCTGATCCTCGGAATCCCCGAGTACCGACTCCCGAGGGACCTGGTCAAGCGGGAGATCGACGCGATCCTCTCCATGGGAGTCGAGATCCGGTACCACGCGAAGCTGGGACGGGATTTCCGGCTCCGGGACCTCCGGGACGAGGGGTTCGACGCCGTATTCATCGGTATCGGATCGCACCGGTCCCACGTCCTGGACATCCCGGGGATGGACCTCGACGGGGTGATCAGCGGGGTCGACTTCCTGCTGAACGCCAACCTCGGGTACAAGGTGGACCTCGGCAAGAAGGTCGTCGTGGTCGGCGGGGGAAACGTGGCGGTCGACGTCGCCCGTACCGTGCGGCGGATCGGGGACGAGAGGGAGCTCCGGAAGTTCGGCGCCGTCTCCGAGGCGCGAGAGCACATCGAGGCGGCCCTCGACATGGCCCGCAGCGCCCTGCGCATGGGCGCGCGGGAGGTGACCATGGTCTGCCTCGAGTCCCGGGAGAACATGCCGGCATGGGAGTGGGAGATCGAGGAGGGCCTCCGCGAGGGGGTCGATCTGCGATGTGCCCTCGGCCCGACCCGGGTCGTGGGCAAGGAAGGGAAGGTGACCGGTCTCGAGACGCTTCGCGTTCGTTCGGTCCTGGACGAAAAGGGCCGCTTCAACCCCTCTTTTTTCGAGGGGAGCGAGGAGACCCTTCCCGCCGACACGGTCATCTACGCGATCGGCCAGGCCTCGGATCTTTCCTGGATCGGCGAAGAGGATGGAATCGAGGTGACGCCGCGGGGATTGATCCGGGTGGAGCGCGAGAGCCTGGCGACCACGGCGGCCGGTGTGTACGCGGGCGGGGACGTGGCCTTCGGACCGAGGCTCATCATCGAGGCGGTGGCCGACGGGCAGCGGGCGGCCCGTTCCATCGGGAAGTACCTCCGGGACGATCTCCGGACGCGCACGACCTGGCGATCCACGGAGATTCGCCACCGGATGGCGGACGATTTCGACCGGACTCCCCGGCAGAAACCCCCGATGATCGACGTGGAGCGCAGGACGGGCATCGGCGAGGTGGAGGGGTGCTACGACGAGGCGCGGGCGCGCACCGAGGGGAGCCGCTGCTACCGGTGCAACGTTAACACGATCATCAGCAGCACACGGTGCATCCTGTGCGGAGGCTGCGCGGACGTTTGCCCGGAGTCGTGCTACCGAATCGTCGACATTGCGCAGATTCGCGGGGACGAGCGGCTCGCCCCGATCCTCCGGGCGCGCTTCGGGACGGACCGGCCGTCCGGCTCCGCCATCCTCAAGGACGAGAAGCGGTGCACGCGGTGCGGCCTTTGCGAGCGGCGATGCCCGACCCGCGCGATCACCATGGAACGCTTCGAGGAAAGGGAGGTGCCGGCGTGAGCTGGAACCCGATGGACCGGAGGCGTTTCCTGAACCTCCTCGGCTGGTTCGCATCCCTGGGGACGATCGCCGGGATCTCCTGGGGCAGCGTGCGGTTCATGATCCCCAACATCCTGTACGAGCCCCCGAAAGCGTTCAAGATCGGGAAGCCGCAGGACTACCCGGAGGGGGTGAACTTCCTGCCGGAAAAGAAAATCTTCGTGGTGCGCAGCGGGGAATCCTACAAGGTGGCCTCCGCCGTCTGCACGCACATGGGGTGCACGCCCCGCTGGGTCGGGGAGCAGAAGATGTGGGAGTGCCCCTGCCACGGGAGCCTCTTCGATGAAAAGGGGGGGGTGGTCAAAGGACCCGCCCCCGATCCCCTTCCCTGGTACGAGGCGAAAATCGCGTCCGACGGTCGAATCTTTGTCGATGGGCGAAGGATCGTTCCCTACACCCAGTCCCTGACGGTGAAAACATGAGTGGAGGCGTCCGGAACCGCGTCTGGAAGTCGATCTTCCGGCACGGCCTCCCCGAGAACGAGAGGCTCCGGTCCGAGGCGATCACCGGTAACCTGTTCCTCCACGTACACCCGGTGAAGGTGTACCGGGAAACCCTCGAGTTTCCGAAGACCCTCGGCCTCGGGCTGATCTCGTTCTACCTCTTCGTCATCCTGTCGATCACCGGCGTCCTGCTGATGTTCTACTACGTGCCGCACGTGGACCGGGCGTACCAGGACATGAAGGACCTCCAGTTCGTCGTCAGCTTCGGCGTGATCATCCGGAACATGCATCGCTGGTCGGCCCACGCGATGATCGTGGCGGTCTTCCTGCACATGTGCCGGGTCTACTACACGGCTTCGTACCGGGAGCCGAGGGAGTTCAACTGGGTCCTCGGGGTGTTCCTCCTCCTCCTCACGCTCTTCCTGAGCCTGACCGGATACCTGCTCCCGTGGGACCAGCTCGCCTACTGGGCAATCACGATCGTGTCGAACCTGATCGGGGTCGCTCCCCTGGTCGGGAAGAAGATGCGGTACATGGTGCTGGGGGGAACGATCGTCGGGCAAAACGCGCTGATCCGATTCTACGTGATGCACGTCATCGTCCTGCCTTTCCTGGCCCTCCTTCTGATCCTGGTCCACTTCTGGCGGATCCGGAAGGACGGCGGCCTGGCACGGACGGACGAAGCCGCGGAAGCCGCCGAGGAACGGGAAGGGGACCCACAGGGGGAGGAGATGAAATCGTACGGCCTCATGAACCTCGTGGAGGGGAAGACCCCCCACGTCGGGCAGGACCCCGACCGGATGGTGACCGCCTGGCCGCACCTTCTGGTGCGGGAAGCGACCCTTTTCCTCTTCGTGATGATCGTGGTCATGGCCATGTCCATCCTGTTCGACGCGCCCCTGGAGGAGATGGCCAATTCCGCGATCACCCCCAACCCGGCGAAGGCCCCTTGGTACTTCGTCGGGCTCCAGGAGCTGCTCTCCTGGGGGAATCCGATCTATGGGGGGATCCTCGCTCCCATGGCCGCCGTGCTCGCGCTGCTCTTCGTGCCCTACCTGGACCGCGGGCAGGCGGGGACCGCCGAATGGATCCATCCCACGCGACGGAGGGCCGTCATCATTTTCACGGTGATCACCGTGGCGGCGATCGTGTTGATCTTCATCGGGGAGTACATGAGGGGGCCGAACTGGCACCTGTACTGGCCCTGGCAGAAATGGCCCATTCATTGACCGGATCTCCATTTCGCGGCACAGGTGGTACATGAAACGCGCCTTCATCGTACTGAGCCTGCTGATCCTCCTCTTTCTCCTCTGGCAGATCGGCAAGGACTACAACCGCCCCTATCTCTCCTACCAGCAGGCGTACAAGCGACTCCTGGCCAAGGCGGGGGAGGGGGAACCGGAACTGGCCGCGTTTCCCTTCGGGGCGAGACAGAGCTGGATCGTGGGCCTCTCCCGCGTGGACCGCTGCGAAACCTGCCATCTGGGCGTGGAGGACTCCCGGTTCCGCAACGCCCAGGCGCCGTTCCGGACCCACCCGGATGCGGACACCCACCCCGTCGAAAGTTTCGGCTGCACCGTCTGCCACGGGGGGCAGGGGCTGGCCACCTCCCCGGAGGATGCACACGGGCCGACCGAGAACTGGAACCGGGCCATTTACCACGAGAACTTCCTTCAGAAGTCGTGCTCCCTCTGCCACGGGGAAACCGTTGGGGAATCGGCGCCGGTCCTGTCGCGGGGGCGGGAGATCTTCTACGGCTGGGGTTGCCGGGGCTGCCACAAGGTGGAGGGGAAGGAACGGAAGAAGGTCGGTCCGCCCATCCGGAAGATCGGGGAGAAAGTGCGGGTGGACTGGCTGTACCGGTGGCTGCGGAACCCGCGAGGCTACCTGCCGAAGACCCGGATGCCCGACTTCCTTCTCTCCGAACAGGAGGCCGCGGACATCGCCCTCCTGCTGATTCCGCAGCAGGCAGCGCCGGGGGCGGCGCCGTCCGGATCGGTGGAACGTGGCCGACTGGTGTTCAACGAGAGCCGGTGCGTGACCTGCCATGCCGTGGAGGGGAAGGGGGGAAACATCGGTCCGGACCTGGCGAAGATCGGGTCCAAGCTCCGCCCCGAAGGACTTCTTCCGTGGCTGAGGAACCCGCACGAGGTCATGCCGACGACGCTCATGCCCGTCCACAACTTCACGGAGCAGGACGTCCGCGACCTGGCCGTCTTCCTCATGGCGGAGTACACGGACCTGGAATTGCAGGAGGACCAGGCATCCCAAGACCTGAAGGCGGTGTCCAAAGGGAATGTCCGAAACGGAAAGGCACTGATCGACAAGTACGGGTGCACGGGCTGCCACGAAATCGAAGGAGTGGATGACCGCGGGGAGAACGGTTCGGAACTGACCCGGATCGGGGACATCCACGTCAGCCGCCTCGAGTTCGGGGGGGTGGAGGTCCCCCGCAACCGGCGCACCGTCCCCAACTGGCTTTACAACAAGATGCGCAAGCCCAGGCTCTTCAAGGGCGACCTGAAGATGCCGGATTACCGCTTCAGCGACGAGGATGCCGAGGCGGTAACGACCTACCTGTTGAGCCTGACGGCCGAAAAGGTCCCTGCCCAGTACTACCACCCGTTGGGCGAACGTCCGTCCGACTACGATCCGCAGGGAGATTTCGGAAAGGTCCTGGAGAAGTACCGCTGCCTGGTCTGCCACCGGATCCGCGGGAAAGGAGGGACCCTAGCCCCCGACCTCTCCAGGGAGGGCAGCCGCGTCCGGAAGGAATGGCTTCGCGACTATCTCCGGAAACCGGATACCATCCGTCCGATCCTGGTGGAGAGGATGCCCCAGATGAGGATCGCGGACGCGGATATCCAGATCCTCGATGCCTACATTCGGGCGGCGTTCCTGGACGACAAGGTGGAAAATCTCGCCGGCGAGGTCCGCGGGATGCGTCTCGGCGATCCCGAGGCGGTCCGGAGGGGGAGCCGGCTGTACTTCGAAAAGTACGCCTGCGACGCGTGCCACCAGATCAACCTCAAGGGGGGGACGATCGGGCCGGACCTCACCCATTCGGGGAAGAGACTTCGGCCGGAATGGGTCATCCTGTGGCTGCGCAACCCGAAGGCGTTCCTTCCGCGATCCGTGGAGCCGGTGTACGCCTTCCCGCAGAGGGAGATCGAGGACTTGGCGGCCTTCGTGCTCAGCCCCAAGGCCGGAAAGGGGACGCCATGACCCGACGGTCCAGGGGTTTCCGGTTCCTGCGGATCTTCCTCCTGGTTCTCCTTTCGGCCGGCGCCGGGTGGGGCGAAACGAAACCGTCCGGAGCGGACAACGCCGTGGTGCGCAGGAAGGAGTTTGCGCTCCCCCAGAAGCACGACTCCGGCCTGAGCCGGGAATCGAAACGGGGAAGGGACCTGTACGAATATTACTGCGCGCTATGCCATGGGAAGCAGGGAGACGCCGACGGATTCAACGCTACCAATCTCAAGACGCCGCCGACGCGGCACACGGACCCGATTCTCATGGGGACCTTGTCGGACGCCCAAGTCCAGCGGATCATCAAGGAGGGAGGACAGGCGCTCGGACGCTCCCCGCAGATGCCGCCGTGGGGAGGGGTCCTGAAAAGCCAGGAGATCGCCGACCTCGCCGCTTTCATCCGAACGCTGGCGGTGCCTGCGAAGAAATAAGGAATATCCCCCTATTTACCTTCGATGACCGTGTTGCCCATCTGCTCCAGCACGAGCATCAGCGCCTGGGTGCCGTGCTTTCCGCTGCCGTTGGCCGCAAGCGACACGTACATCTGGTGGACCAGGGCCAGGCCGGGAAGGGGGAGGTTCATTCGCCTCGCCTCATCGAGGGCGATCCCCATATCTTTCACGAAATGCTCGACGAAGAAGCCGGGGTCGAAGTTCCGTTTCAAGATCCTCGGAGCGAGGTTCGACAGCGCCCAGCATCCCGCCGCGCCGCCGCTGATGGAGGAGAGCATCGTTTCGAGGGAAAGCCCCGCCTTGTGTCCGTAGATCAGCGATTCGCAGACGCCGATCATCGTCCCCGCGATCACGATCTGGTTGCACATCTTGGCGTGCTGCCCCGCGCCGGGGCCGCCTTGGCGGACGATCGTCTTTCCCATCGCCTCGAACAGGGGAGCGAGAGCGGCGACGGGCTCCGGGTCGCCCCCGACCATGATGGAGAGGCGCGCCTCGCGGGCTCCAACATCGCCGCCGGAGACGGGAGCGTCCACGGCGTGGACGCCGCGGGCCTTCGCCGTATCGTGGATCTCCCGTGCCAACGACGGCTCCGTGGTGGTCATGTCCGCCACGATGGAACCGGGACGGGCACCGGCGAGGACCCCCGAGGGTCCGAGGAAGACCTCCCGCACGTCCGCGGGGAACCCCACCATCGTGAACGCCACGTCGGAGGATTCCGCGACGGCCTTCGGAGAGTCCGCCCATTTCGCTCCCTTCCCGAGGAGGGGGCGCGCTTTCTCCTTCGTGCGGGAGTACACGGTGACGTTGTACCCCTTCGCGAGGAGGTGTCCGCACATCGACAGCCCCATCACCCCGGTGCCGATCCACCCGACACGCGTCGTCTCCGGTGATATGTTCTTCATCTTCGCAGGCCCCCTTGTTTTGATCGTTACCGTTTCACGGTGATGGCGAGACCGATCGCCAGGTCGGCGACATTGGTGCCCGTTGGTCCGGTGACGACCAGGTCTCCCAACGCCTCGAAAAACGGGTACGCGTCGTTGCGAAACAGGTGCGCGCCGGGGTCGAGTCCAAGAGACGAGGCGCGTGCGACGGTGGTTCCGTCGGCGTACGCCCCCGCGGCGTCGGTGGGTCCGTCGATCCCGTCCGTTCCCGCGGTCAGGACGGCCAGCGCTCCCTCGCCGGCCAGTTCCACCGCCGCGGCGAGGGCGAACTCCTGGTTCCGTCCACCCTTGCCGCCGCCGCGCACGTTCACCGTCGTCTCTCCGCCGGCGATCATCGCGACCGCATGTCCCGGGGAAAGCGCTTCCGCGGCCTTCCGCAACCGGGCACAGAACGAACGGGCGCACTCCCTCGCTTCTCCGGAAAGGAAGCCGGGCAGGAGGACGATCGCGGTGGGGCCCGCGTCCCGCTCCCGCGTCATCCGCAGCGCCGCCGCGTCCATCGCCGTCCGGTTCGTCCCGACGAGGGCCGAGATTGTCCCGAGGAAAGCGGGGTCGTCCGGTTTCGGGGTTTCGGGGAGGGTGCCGGCCGCGCCTTCGGCAAGGTGTCGACGCACTGCTGAGGGGACCGCGTAAAAAAGGCCATACCGCTCGAGGACCCCGATCGCGTCCGCATATGTCGTAGGGTCCGGAGAAAAAGGGCCGGAGGCGATCACGGACGGGTCGTCGCCGGGAACATCCGACAGAAGGAGCGCCCATACGGTCGCGGGCTGCGCCGCGCGGGCCAACAGCCCCCCCTTGACCTCGGAGAGATGCTTCCGCACCGCGTTGAACGACGCGATGTCGGCCCCCGCCCGCAGGAGGAGACGGAACGTTTCCGCCTTTTCTTCCATCGTGATCCCTGCGGCCGGCGCGGACAGCATGGCGGAACCGCCGCCCGACACGAGGGCGACCACGAGGTCCCCTTTCCCGGCGCGTTCCAGAACCGACAGGATCTCGCGCGCCGCCGCGAGGCTGAAGATGTCGGGGACCGGGTGCCCGGCCGTCGCGAATCGCACCGGGCCCGACGGTCCTTCCGCGCCGCGCGGCACGGCGATCACCCCGCCCGCGACGCGTTTCCCCAGCGCCGCGAGAGCCGCCTCCCCCATCGCCCTTCCCGCCTTTCCGGCCCCGACGAGGTGGATCTTCCGCAGGGACGAAAGGGGGATCGCCGTCCGGACGCCCGGGGCGTCGAGCACGACGGCATCTCCTTCCACGCGCAGCGCGGACGCGACGAGGCGCGCCGGGTCGACCGCTTCCACGGCGGCACGGAAGCACCGGAACAACCGGTCCTTGTTCGAGGGAGGCATTTCCCTCAGGATGGGTTCCCTTGGACGCAAGGTATCCCGTACGGCCCCTCCATGATAAAGGCGACCGACGGCTTCCTGTCTCCCCATTTCGGGTGGTGGCAGGCGTACACAAGGGCGTTCCGGACCATCGCCTGCGTCGCCTCCCCGTCCCGCGGGAAGACGCGGGGCGGCAGGAAGTCCCAACCCGGGGTGCCGGGAACCAGCCGCTGCTCCTGCTCCGGGATGAAGGCGGTGCAGTAAAGAATCCCCTCCTCGCCGATCTTTCCGATCACCTTTCCCCACATCTGCGGCTCCCACTGGTCCCTGGTGAACTTCCATGCGGGGTTGAGCAGCGCGGCGAGGTAGCCGTCGGGCCCCTGCAGCTTCAGGAGATGAAGGAGGGTCTTGTAGGTGGGCGGGCCGATCGGATCCTGGTCCCGCTCGCACGCCGCCAGGATCAGGAAGCCGTTCTCCCGTACGATGGGGAGGGCGTTGCATGCCGCCTTCGCGTTCTGATAGTGATTGATCCCCACGTACCCGCCGTGGGTGAGGACGATGTCGTACTCCCGCTCCACGGGGATCGCCACGACACGGCGGACCAGTTCCACCGCCTTGTCGTGGGACTGCTCGAGGTCGCCGGAGAAGACGCCGATCAGCTCGAGGCGGCGGTTCAGGACGGTGCTGACGATGAAATCCACCCCGGTCTTGCGGGCGATCTCCAGCGATTCCTCGTGGCACGGGTTCCCTTCGAGGACCAGGTTCGTGGCCTTCGGGGAGGAGAGGAACTGCGCGCTGTGAAACCGCTCGATCGTCCTGCGGCTGACAAGGGCGGGACAGATCGCCTTCCGTCCGGCCGACACCCCCGCCATGAAGTGACTCTCCACCACCCCGGTGGCGATCTTCACATCCGCTTCGATGAAGTGGCGGTTGATGTGGATTTCCGTGCCGCTGCGGGTCCTGCCGATGTACGTCAGCATCGACTCGTCGTCGCAGACGTGGTCGATGATCCGGAACTCCGCCGCCACCCGCTCGCCGAACATCGCGACCTTCTCCTGCGCGGTGCTGGGGCGGTGGGTCCCCGTCCCCACGAGGAGCGTCACATTTTTCCTCCGGACGCCGCAACCGTGGAGGATCCCGAGAAGAGGATCGAGGATCCCGCTCTCTCCCTTGTACGGGACGGGACGGGTGATGTCGGAGGTGGTGATGCATACGGACAGGTTCCCCGCGGGTTTTCCCTTCGACTCGATGATCTTCGGGAGGGGGGGCGTGCCGACGGGATCCTCGAGGGAGCGGCGGATCTCGTCCGCCGGGCGGGCGAGGGGAGCGAACTCCCCCATCCCCAGCGTCTTGGCGCCGGGGGGCAGGAGGACCTCGATCGTGCGGTCCCCGTACTCGATCTCTACCGGCTTCCAGCCGCGGGTGTCGGCGCCGCGGACGATGTCGGCGATGTCGGGCCGCATATTTTCTCCTCCTACATCCCGAGGTACGCCTGGCGCACCAGGTCGGACTTCAGCAGCTCCTCCCCGCGCCCCTCGAGGACGATCCGCCCCGTCTGGAGCACGTACGCCCGGTCGGAGATGTGAAGAGCCTCGAAGACGTTCTGCTCGACCAGGAGCACGGTGACGCCTTGCTTCGCGATCGCGTCGATGGTCCGGAAGATCTCGGAGACGAGCTTCGGCATGATCCCCAGGGACGGCTCGTCGAGCATCAGGAGCTTCGGCTGCGACATCAGCCCCCGACCGATCGCCAACTGCTGCTGCTCGCCGCCGGAGAGCGTCTCGGCCCGCTGCCCCTTGCGCTCCGCCAGTTGCGGGAAGAGGGTGAGAACCGTTTCGAGCGTCTCCTGCGTCCGCTGTTTCGAGTCGATGGCGTACGCCCCCATGAGCAGGTTGTCGATCACGGAGAGTCGGCCGAAGAGTTGGCGCCCCTCCGGCACCATGGCGACCCCCCGCCGCACGATGTCGTACGGCGGGACGGCGTGGAGGGCCTCGCCGTTCAGTAGGATCTCCCCGGTCCGGGGCCGCAGGAGCCCCGAGATCGCCCGCAGGACGGTGCTCTTCCCCGCCCCGTTGGAGCCGATGAGGCTCACCACCTCGCCCTTGTTCACGGTGAAGGAGATGTCCTGGACCGCGAGGACCCCGCCCTTGTAACCGACGGATACGTTCTTGATTTCAAGCATGGTAGCGATCCCCCAGGTAGGCCTGGATGACTTCCGGATTCCGGACGATCTCGGCAGGCACCCCCTCGACGATCTTCCGCCCCGAGTTGATGACCACCACCCGGTCGGAAAGCTCCATGACCGCCTCCATCACGTGTTCCACGATGATCAGGGTGACGCCGTTCCCGCGGACCTTCCGGAGCAGTCCGATCATTTCCCTCAGTTCCACGGGGGTCAGGCCCGCCATCGCCTCGTCGAGCATCAGCAGGGTGGGCTCCGTGCCCAGCGCCATCGCGACCTCGAGCCGCTTCTTGTCGGCGATCGTGATGTCCGTCCCCAGGAAGTCCCTCTTCTCGTACAACCCGGCGAACCGCAGGATCTCCCCGGCCTTCTCCCGCACTTTCTTCCGATCGTAGGTGCGCAGGAAGGTTCCCGTCATGACGTTTTCCAGGACCGTCATGTCGCTGATCACCTGGACGATCTGGAACGTCCGCGCGATCCCCAGCTTGCAGATCTTGTGCGCGCTCGCGGTCGTGATGTCCTTTCCACGGAAGAGGACCTTCCCCGCGTCGGGCCGGTAGAACCCCGTGATGCAGTTGAAGAGGGTACTCTTCCCAGCTCCGTTGGGCCCGATGATGCTCAGGATCTCTCCCTGGTTCACGGTGAAGGAGACCTCTTCGTTCGCGGTCAGCCCGCCGAACCGCTTCGTGATCCCCTCGACTTCAAGACAGGGGGCCGCGGTCATTTTGCACTCCTTCTGATCGAGGTGAGGAACCCCCAGACGCCCTGCGGTTGGTACGCGGAGATCACCATGATGAGCGCGCCGTAGATCATCATGTCGACCCCCGTCCCCTTGTATCCGAGCCACACCCGGGTGATCTCGGACAGGGGGAGCAGGATCGCCGCCCCGATGACCGGCCCCATGATGGTCCCCGCTCCCCCGAGCATCGCCACCAGGACGACCTGCACGGAGATGGGGAGGATGAGAACGCTCTCCGGGTCGATGTAAAGGATGTACTGGGCGTAGAAGGTCCCCGCCATGGCGGTGAGGAACGCGCTGATCATGATCGCGTAAAGGCGGTAGCGGACGAAGCTGATCCCCATTCCCTTCGCGAGTTCGTGGCTCTCCTTGATGGCCCGGAGGTAGAACCCCATCCGGTTCGTCGAGATGTACCGGCAGATCAGCAGCGAAAGGAGAAGGAAGACGAGAATGATGTAGTAGTAGGGGGCTTTCGAGGAGTGGAACATGAAATTCCCGAGCGATTCGGGAAGGAGCGGGAGGGACAGCCCCTCCGCGGCCGCGACGAACTTCCAGTTGTTGAAGTGGATCCGGACGATCTCGGCGAAGGCGATGCTGGCGATGGCGAAGTAGTGCCCCCGCAGGTTGGAGCACGGGATGCCGATCGCGGCCCCCATGAGGGCGGCGAGGACGCCCCCCGCAAAGAGGCCGACCCACGGGTTCACGTTGTAGTTCATGAGCAGGATGGTGGAGGTGTACGCCCCGATCCCGAAGAAGGCCGCCTGGCCGAAGGAGAACATCGCGGCGTACCCGCCCAGGATGTTCCATGCGACGCCCATCATGGCGAAGAGGAACACCATGATCATGACGTGGGTGGGGAAGGTCCCCTTGACGACCAACGGGAAGGCGAGCAGCGCGATGAAAAGGACTGTGTAGAAGACGATCTGGCGGCCGGTGAGTTTTCCCATGGTCATCATCCCATCAGGCCTTGCGGCCGGATCCATACGGTGATGAGGTACATTGCGAAGACGATGGCGTACTTGTACGCCGGGTCGAAGAAGTACCCGCCCAGCGTCTGGACGATCCCGATCAGGATCCCCGCGATGAACGCCCCCTCGATGCTCCCGAACCCCCCGAGGGCCACGATGCAGAAGGAGATGAGGCCGAACGTCCCGCCCACCTGCGGGTAGATGTAGTAGTACATCGACAGGAACGCCCCCGCGACCCCCACCAGGGAAGATCCGATGGCGAAGGACAGGGCGTTCACCCGTTCGGTGTTGATCCCCATCAGCAGGGCCGAGCTGCGGTTCATCTCCGTGGCCAGGATCGCCTTCCCCGTCTTGGTTTTTCGCAGGAACAGGAAAAGCGCCAGCGACACCAGCACGCTTCCGATGGAGGCCACCGCCTTCGGGATCGAGAGCTGGACCGTCCCGAAGTTCCACGTCCCGTACAGGAGCGGCTTCTCGATCATCCGGAAGTCGGGCGTCCACAGGAGGACCGCCGTGTTCGCGATGAAGATGGAGATGCCGAACGTCACCACCAACTGTGCCAGCGCCGGCCCCGTCATCACCTTGCTCACCAGGTACTTGTAGATGAGCCACCCCATGACGAAGAGGAGCACCGCGCAGACCGGAATGGAGAAGATGGGGTCTATCCCGTAGAGGGTGTAGAGCCAGAAGGAGGTGAACATGCCGATCATCAGGAAGTCGGCATGGGCGAAGTTGATGATGTTCATCACGCCCCAGATCATCGTGAGGCCGATGGCGATCAGGGAGTACATGAAGCCGATGAGCAGGCCGTTCATGAGTTGCACCACCAGTTGCTCGGACATCGCCGCTCCTTCCCGGAGGATGTGCGGGGGAGGGACGCCCTGGTAAAGCCCCCCCCCGTGAATCGTTACTTCCGCGATTTCCAGGCCGGGAACGGCCAGATCACGTCCTTTGCCGCGGAGTCGAAGGGCCACACGGTAACGTAGTTCTGGTCCTGGATCTGGACCAGGATCCCCTGGGCGTAGATGTTCTGGTGGCTCTGCGGGTCGAACTTGATCCCCATCCAGGGGTAGATCACCTGGTCGCCGGGGATGTCCGTCGAAAGGAGCGCCTTCACCACCGCCTCCGCCTCGGTCGTCTTCGCGCGGTTGATCGCGTCGGCCAGGACGAAGGGGGCGGTGAAGCTGCGGGCGGCGTTCTCGCTCATGTCGATGCCGTATTTCTTCTTGAACAGCGCGTTCACCTTGGCGACCAGCGGCTTGCGCTTCGCGAGGTCGAGCGCGAAGGTGGAACGGATGACCATGAAATTCCCGTCCCCCTTGACGGCCGGCAGGTACCCCGGCTCGATGTACCCGGCGAACGTCATGATCCCCTTCGGGTTGAACCCCATCTCCTTGTACGTCTTGGTGAAGAGGATGGCATCGGTGATGTAGGAGGCGTGCATCAGCACGTCGGGGTTCGCCTTGATGAGCCGCCCGACCTCGCTCGTCACGTCCGTTGCGTTGGCCGCGTAGGAGATGTCGGCCACGACCCTGTAGCCGTACTCCGGCGCGAGTTTCAGGACCTGTTTCCCGACGTTGGAGCCGAACTCGGTGTTTTCATACATGACCGCGACCGTATGGACCTTCTGCTTCTTCGCCTTCTCGAGGTCCCTGAGGAAATTGAACTGATCTCGGGCGAAGATGGCGTCGTGCGGGCTCACGCGGAAGAAATATTTCAGGCCCCGCTCGGTGAGCGTCGGGGAGGAGGAGTCGGAGCAGACGTACGGTATCTTGAGCCGCTCGGTCGCCTGGCTCGCCGTCTTGGTGACGGAGCTCTGGTACGCCCCGATCATCGCCACGACCTTCTCCTGGGTGACCAGGCGCTCCGCCTCGGATTGCCCGTTCCTGGGCTCCCCCTTCGTGTCGGCGACGACCAGCTTCAGCTTGGCGCCGCCGAGGTTGGGAAGCCCTTCCGTTTTCGCGAGGGGCAGGTTGAGGTCGGGGTATTTCCCGTTGATGATGTCCACCGCGAGCTCCGCCCCGTGCAGGCAGTCGAGCCCCGTGGCGGCGATGTTCCCCGACAGGGGGTAGGCGGCGCCGATCCTGATCTCCTGGTCCGCGGCGACTCCCGCGGCCGTCACTACCAGCGACAGCAGCAAGGTCAGAGCGTACGGCAGCATGTGGCTTCGTTTCGCGTGCATCGTGCCCTCCTTCGTGGTGTGCTCCGGTTGATATCGAACAGCCCCCCGTTCCGCACCGGCGGAATCCGTTACCTTGCCTTCGTCCGCGCCGTCCCGGGCCGCGACTTCGCCTCTGCCGCCGCGCCGGTCCGCCGGGGTGACGCCGCGGCTACCGCCTCGCTTCTCTTGGTCCGGTCGTACGCCTCCCATGCGTGTTTGACCGCCTCGATATGTTCCGTGATGAGGATCTGGGCGGCGGCGCCGTCCCGTTGTTTGATCGCCTCCGCGATCTGCGGATGGAACCGGTACGCCTTCTCGATCGTCCCCTGCAGCATGTGGGTCCGCTCCTGCAGGTAGTACAAGAGGTCCTGGATATTCTCGAGGAAAGCGGATAGCAGGACGTTCTTCGACATCCGCGCGATGGCAAGGTGAAATTCGAGGTCTTTCTTCGTGTAGGCCACGTAGTCGCGGTTCCGGAAATCCTCCTCCATCGCCGCCACGATCTGGCCAAGGCGGGCCTGCTCCTCGTCCGTCGCGTTTCGGGCGGCGAGAAAGCCGGTGGCCATCTCCACGTACTTTCGCGCGTCGAGGATATCGATGATGGAGGGAATGTTCCGGTCGAGGAAAGTGCCGCCGCCCTGGCGGATGTGGACCAGCCCCATCAGGGAGAGCTTCTGGATCGCCTCCCGGACGGAGACGGCGCTCATCCCGTACTCCCTGGTCATTTTCTCGATGGACGGGAGCCGCTCCCCGGCGGCGAGTTTCCCCTGGAAGATCAGGTCCAGGATGGTGCGGACGAGGTTGTCGCCGACCTTCTTCGCCACCCGGGCCCTCGAAAGTCATAGGATGATCCCATCTTCCAGTTCGCTTCCATGAATGTCAAGGGGAAACGCGAGGCGTCAGATCGACTTGCGATAGGCCAACCGGCGCTCCAGCCACCGGGACAGCTCCGTGAAGGCGAAGCACATGATGAAGTAGATGACCGCGATGAAGATGAAGATCTCCGTGGGATAGAGCATCGTCCGGTTGTTTATCTGGGTGGCGATCTGGGTGAGCTCCGTCACACCCACGATGAACGCCAGCGAGGTGTCCTTGATCATCGACACGAACTGGTTGACGAAGGACGGGATCATGTTCCGCAGCGCCTGGGGGAGGATTATGTAGAACATCGCCTGCCCGTGGGACAACCCGGTCGAGATCGCCGCCTCCGTCTGCCCCTTCGGGATCCCGGTGATCCCCGCGCGCACGATCTCCGACATGTAGGCGGAGGTGAACAGGGTAAGCGCTACGATGATCGTCCACGCCGCGGTCATCCCGCCCCCCAGCATCGCCGGCAGAAGAAAGAACATCCAGAAGATGACCATCAGCAGCGGCATCCCGCGGATCGTCTGGATGACGGTCATGGATCCCCACCGGAGCAGCCGGTTCCGGGAGACGCTCAGCAGGCCCAGTACGAGCCCGCCGATGAAAGAGAGCGCGAGGGAGACCACGGCGAGGTACAGGGTGAGCCCCACGCCGCCGAGCGGGCCCTTCGGGTACCGGCCGATGAAGAAGTAGGACAGATTGTCCCAGACGACGGAAAAGTCGAGCCCGCCGATCACTTTAACGCCCCTTGAGGGGCTGGAGGACCTTCTTGTCGTAGAGGGTCATCAGCCCGGTGATGGTGAAGGAAAGTGCGAGGTACACCAGCGTCGCCGCCGAAAACGCCTCGAACCCCTTGAAGGTGTAGCTCTCCACCTGCCGCGCCTGGTACATCAGCTCCGCCACGCCGATCGTCATCGCCAGCGACGAGTTCTTCATCAGGTTCAGGAACTGGTTGATGAGCGGCGGGATCGTGAGACGCACCGCCTGCGGCAGGATGATGTACTGCATCGAACGGATATAGGAGAAGCCGGAGCTGCGCGCCGCCTCCATCTGTTCTTTCGGGATGGAGCGCACCCCGGACCGGATGTCCTCCGCGATGAAGGCGGAGGTGTAGATCGTCAGGGCGATCACGGCGGCGGCGAACTCGAAGTCCTGCTGGACCAGCCAGTCGTTTACCGCCGCCGGGAGCACCTTGTAGGAGCCGAAGTACCAGAAGAAGATCTGGACCAGCAGCGGGGTGTTGCGGAAGAACTCGAGGTACCCGTGGGCGAACCAGCGGACGGGCCGGAAGTGGCTCATCCGCATGATCGCGATGATCAACCCGAGCAGGAACGACAGGGCGATCGACATCGCCGAGAGCTTGATCGTCACGTAGAATCCGGAAACGATCCAATCGAAATACTTCCCGGAGGTGACGATCGCCCAGTCGAACTTGTACGTCAGCAAAGAAGTGTACCGGTCGCTGGGGCTAGGTTCCTCTCTTGTCGGCGGTGATCTTGAAGCTGCCGCGCTGGATCGGACTGTCCGAGTTCGGGCCGAACCACTTCTCGAAGATCTTCGCCGCCTCGCCGTTCTTCTCCATCTCGAGGATTGTGTCGTTGACGAATTTCACGAAATTCGTGTCGCCCTTCCGCATCCCGATGCCGTACGGCTCCTCCGAGATCGAAAGATCCGGAATCTCGTACTGCCCCTTGGTGGCGGGGTTCTTCTCGAGCTTGCCGAGCTGGCCGGCCAGGATCGACTCGTCCGTGGTCGCGGCGATGGCCTTCCCCTGCTGCAACGCCAGTACCGCCTGGGGATAATCGTCGAAGGAGAGGACCGTGGCCGAAGGGACCGCCTTCTTCACGTTCTGCTCCGAAGTGGAGCCCTTGGCCGTCCCGATCTTCTGCCCCTCGAGGTCCTTCAGGCTCTTGACCGTCCCCTTCTTCGTCAGGAACTTCTGGCCGGTCAGGAAGTAGGTGTAGCTGAAGTCGATCTGTTTCGCCCGCTCCGGGTTCTTCGTCGTCGTCGCGGCGATCAAGTCGATTCGCCCTTCGATCAGCATCGGCAACCGGTTCGCCGAGGAGACGGGCTTATACTCCACCTTTACGCCCAGTTTCTTGGCGATGTACTTGACGAAGTCGATGTCGTACCCGACGAACTCCTTGGTGTTCGGGTCCACGGAGCCGAACGGCGGCAGCGAGTCCTTCACGCCCGCCACCAGTACGCCGTTCTTCTTCACCTCTGCCAGCGTGTCGGCCGCCAGCGCCGCGCCGCACATCGCTCCGACCATCGCGAGCGCCACGATGAACAACCCAATCTTTCTCGCCATTGTCTTTCCCTCCTTCTGTTGGTGGTGGATCAGTGCATGGGCGACAGGATCTGCTTCAGGAACTGCTTCGCCCGGTCGTGTTGCGGGTTTTTGAAGAACTCCTCCGGAGGGGCCTCCTCCAGGATCGTCCCGAAGTCCATGAAGACGATGCGGTGGGAGACCTCCCGGGCGAACCCCATTTCGTGCGAGACCACGATCATCGTCATCCCGGAGAGCGCCAGATCCTTCATGACCTGGAGAACCTCGCCGATCATCTCGGGATCGAGGGCCGAGGTGGGCTCGTCGAAGAGCATGATCTTCGGGTCCATCGCCAGCCCCCGGGCGATCGCCACGCGTTGCTGCTGGCCGCCGGAGAGCTGGGACGGGTAGGCGTCCCGCTTCTCGGTCAGCCCGACGCGTTCGAGGAGCGCGACGGCTTTCTCTTCCGCCTCCTGCCGGCTTTTGTTGCGGATCTTGATGGGCGCCAGCGTGATGTTCTTGAGGACCGACAGGTGGGGGTAGAGGTTGAACTGCTGGAAGACGAAGCCGATCTCCGCCCGCAGCTTGTTGATGTTGGTCTTCTTGTCGGAGAGGTCCATCCCGTCGACGACGAGTTTCCCCTCGTTGATCGGCTCCAGATCGTTGATCGTCCGGATGAGGGTCGATTTCCCCGAGCCGGAGGGGCCGCAGACCACGACGACTTCGCCCGCCCGCACATGAAGGTTGATGTTGTTCAGCACGTGCAGCTTGTCGAACCATTTGTGGACGCCCTCGAACCGGATCATCGCGTCTCCCCGTACGTCGCTCGGGCTGCGGGATTCCAACCCCTGTCTCGTATCCTCAAAGTATACATTATCGGGGCGTCAACGGATCCCGGAGAATTCGCGGGGGACGCGCAATCCCCCCCCTTTTTCCGCAAGATTTCCCCGCTTTCTTCCGATAAGAGGAACGATGCTTTTGGGAAGGAGTGCGTCGGGGTGGAGGTTCAGGGCCTGGACACGGGATCCGAGCGAATCGAGCAACTGCTGCTCGACATCGCCCGTGTGCATAAATGGACTAGTTTATACGCTCCCGGACACCCGTTCCTGGGAGAACGTGTCCTCTCCCTCCATGCCAGTCTCGTCGAACAGGCGGCCAGGGAACCTTCCGGGACGCTCCTGTTCGGCGTCCTCCGGGACAAGGTGATGTACCGGGACCGGTTCTTCGAAGCCACGCACCCCATCGTCGTCGCTTTCGCCGAGGGGCTCTACCGCCACCATGTCGCGACGATCGGCTTCGAGGATAGTGCGACCCCGGAGGAACTTTCCATCTTCTTCCGGTGCCTGCGGGACCTGCAGACGGATAAGACCGAGGAGATACCGGAGGGATACCTCCGGCGGGAGGGTGTCCGGGGGATCTTCCTCTCCCCCATCAATTACGAGGAAGTGCTCTCCCGCGGGATCGTCGGTCGTGAACCGGTGGCGGCTGGCGCGCGGGAAGAGGCGCTCTGGAGGATGCTCCTCACCGGCTGGGTGGGGGACGAAGCATCCGAGCGGTGGGTCGCGGAGGAGCTCTCGGAGTTCCCGGAGCTCCTGCCGGTCATCCTGCGTCGCGCGCGGGCGAGCGCGCCACGGTCCGGGGCGGCGGCCACGAGGGTGGCCCTGGCGCCGGGTGTAGGTGCGGCGGATGGCGGGAGCTCGGACGAGGTCGTATCGAAGGAAGTCCTCCAGCGGATGTTCCAACGCATCGGGCAGACGCTCAAGTTGCTGCCAGAGGAGCGGCGGGAAAGGGTGCTCGAGCTCCTCGAGGAAGGGATGGGCGGCGACATCGATTTCGTCTACGGCTTCGGCGAGGGTACGGAATCCCCGGATCTCTCCCTGGCACGTTCTCTCTCGGAGAGGTATACCGACTCCGAGTTCCTCGAGCTCCTCGCCGGGCTCCTCTCCATGGAGAAAAAGGGGGGGAAGCGTCTCCTGCGATCCTTCGAGGTCATCGCCGCGCGGCGGGACGTGGAAGGTTCCCTGGTCCCTCTCGTCAGGAGTTGGTCGCGGGAGGGGCGCCACGCAAAGGACTATTACGAAGGGAAGACGTGGGACGCCGTCGAGCACCTCCTCCTGGGGCGATCCGAAGAGACGTACTTGGGGGACGACCATTCGCTGTTCCTCGAAACCTTGTCGGGCGGTGCGGATCGGCAAGGGAAAGAGGCGGAACCTGCCCCGACCATCGACCCGGCGCTGGCGCCGTTCCTCGATCCGAGTGCGATGCGGCGGAAAGGGATCGTCATCCTGCGGGACCTCCTGTACCAGGAGATGGAGGACGCGGTGTTTCTGAGTCTGCTGGAAGCGGTGCGGGAGGAGGTGCCGGGGCTGATCGAGGGAAAGGAGTTCGCCTTGCTGGGCTCCCTCCTCGACTCGGTCGCGGACGCCGGGAAGGATGGTTCGGCTGGCCGCCGGGAGGCGACGTCGCAAACGCTTGCGTCCGCGGACTTCCGCCGGCTCGCGGAGATCTGTCTCTCCGGCCCCCGGGCTTCGAAGGAATTCGGGGAAGGGCTGGAAATCCTGGTTCGGAACGGCGCCTTGGTAACGGACGCGCTTCTGGATCGCCTCCTCGTGGAACCGGACAGGAGCATGCGGAAGGTGCTGCTCTCCCTGCTGGTCCGGATCGGGGAACCCGCGGTCCCTTCGATCGTCCGACGACTGCAGGATCTCCCCTGGTACTTTCTCCGGAATCTGTGTTTCATCCTCGGGGAAATCGGTGCGTCCGCGACGGTGCCGGGCCTGGTGCGGATGCTGTCCCACAAGGAGAACCGGGTCCGCCGCGAGGCGATCCAGGCACTGGGGAAGCTCCGGTCGACGGACCCCGACGGCGTTTCCGCCCTCGGCAAGATCCTGCTTTCGGAGTCGCTGTTCGGCGCATCGAGGGAGGAGCAGGTCCGCATCGACGCGGGAACCGCTCTCTTCCGGATCGGCGGCACGGAGGCGCTGTCGTATCTGCACCGGGGGAAAGGTGCCAGCCGGTCGGCGGTGCGGGAGCACTGCGAGGCGCTGCTGCGCATGCGGGGGCGCGGATGAAGGCGCGCGACGTCTTCCAGGCGATTCTCTCCGACATGGTGCAGCTGTTCCAGGCCGTGTCGGTCTACCCGGAGAGCCATCAGTACGTCAGGGAACCGCTGGTCCGGCTCCACCAACGTCTGCAGGAGGAGGCGCGCCGGCTGGGAACGCTCTCGATCGGTTTCCTCGGCGACCAGGTGGTGATCGACCAGATCCCTTTTCTCGCGACGACCACGGGGGTCCGTCGGTTGATCCGGAAAATGAGCGCGCGGGGCATAGAAAAGGTGGAGATCGGCGAAGGGATCGATGTCGAGGAACTGAAACGGTTCATCCACCTCGTTTCGTGCGCCCCGCCGGACGCGCCAGAAGAAGAGTGGCGCTCCCTCGTATTCGGACGGATCACGGGGTTGGGGGAGGCCGTCCCGGTCGACCCGACGCCGGGCGATTTCGCCCCGCAGGTCCTCGACGGAGCCGTGAACGTCCTGAAGGAAGTCCTGCGGGCCGTGGCGGTGGATTCCCAGCGCTCGGGCGTGGAGGATGGGCGCGACATCGTGGCCACGGTGATGAAGGCGCTGCGGGAGGAGGAGTTCCTCGTCGACCGGATCCTCCGGTTACAGGCCCACGACGACTACACGGTCACCCACTCCCTCAACGTTTGCGTCCTGGTGGTCGCGCAGGCGACGCGGTTGGGGTTTCCCAATGCCGCGATCCAGGACGCCGGCCTGGCCGCCCTGCTCCACGACATCGGGAAGGAGCTGGTTCCGGGCGAGATCCTGAACAAGTGCGGGAAGCTCAACGGCGAGGAGTTCGCCCGGATTTCCTTCCACCCGTCGCTCGGGGCCGCCCAGTTGAGGAAGCTCGCCCTCGACACCGACCTCCCTGTGATCGTGTGCTATGAACACCACGTACGGTACAACCGCTCCGGCTACCCGAAGGTGCACTACACGGATGCACTCCACCCGGTCTCCCTCATGACGCAGGTGGCCGACGTGTACGACGCCCTGAGGACCTACCGTCCGTACCGCCCCAGCCTCGACCAGGAGACGACCCTCGGGATTCTCCGGGAGGGACGCGGGACGGAGTTCGATCCCGTGCTCCTCGACCACTTTCTCCGGGTGGTCTCCTGATCCCTAGCCGAACACGCTTTTTTTCGTGGTAACGTACCCTCCGGAACGGATCGATCCGTACAGGGGGTGACGTCCTGGCCGCGCGCCCGAAATCGGAGACGTTGAGCACCGGGTTGCCCGGCCTCGACCGGGTCTTCACCGGGATCCTGCCCGGGGACAACATCGTCTGGCAGGTGGATGTCGTCGAGGATTACGTTCCCTTCGTCCAGCCGTTCGTCCGCGACGCGATCGCCCGCGGGAAGCGCCTCGTCTACTTCCGCTTCGCCCGCCACCCCGAGCTCGTCCCCCGGGGGGTCGGCGCGGAGATCCACACCCTCCATCCCGAAGTGGGCTTCGAGACGTTCACCGCCCGGATCCACAAGGTGATCGAGGAGGCGGGGCGCGGCGCCTTCTACGTCTTCGACTGCCTCTCGGACCTCGCGGCCGACTGGTACAGCGACCTGATGCTGGGCAACTTCTTCATGGTCACCTGCCCGTACCTGTACGACCTCGATACGGTGACCTACTTCGCCCTTCTGCGGGACGGACACTCGTTCGACGCCGTCTCGTCGATTCGCGGCACGACGCAGCTGCTGGTCGACGTCTTCCGCCACAAGGATCGCCTCTACGTCCACCCGCTGAAGGTCGACCGGCGTTCCTCCCCGACGATGTATCTCCCCCACGTCCGCGACGGGAAGGCGTTCCGCCCCCTCACGGAGAGCGCGGTCCTCTCCGAGGTGCTCGAGGACCTCTCGAAGCGGCGCGTGGACGCCGTCTCGCGCACGCTCGACACCTGGGACCGGAAGCTCCTCCAGGCGCGGGAGGTCATCGACGAGGTCCGGCTCGGCGTGCGCCCCGGGGAGGAGGCGTCGGAGATCTTCGGGCGGCTCCTCCGGATGATGGTCACCCGCGACGAGCGGCTTGTGGCCCTCGCCTCCCGGTGGTTCGACCTCGACGACCTGCTCGCCCTCCGGAAGCGGATGATCGGCACGGGACTGATCGGCGGGAAGTCGGTCGGGATGCTCCTCGCCCGCGCGATCCTCTGCAAGGCGGACCCTCGCTGGAGGGACCGGCTGGAGACGCACGACTCGTTCTACATCGGCTCCGACGTCTTCTACACGTTCCTCGTCCGCAACGGATGTTGGCGGGCGCGGCGCGGCCAGCGCAACGCCGACACCTTCATGGACGGGGCGGACGTGGCGAGGGGGCGGATCCTGTCGGGTACCTTCCCGGGCTTCCTCCAGGAGCAGTTCGTGGCGATGCTCGAGTATTTCGGGCAGTCGCCGATCATCGTCCGGTCGAGCAGCCTCCTCGAGGACAGCTTCGGCAACGCCTTCACGGGGAAGTACGAAAGCGTCTTCTGCCCGAACCAGGGGTCGCCGCAGGAGCGCCTCGAAGCGTTCCTCGAGGCGATCCGGGCCGTGTACGCGAGCACGATGAGCCCCGAAGCGCTTCTGTACCGCGCGCACCGGGGGCTGATCGACCGGGACGAGCAGATGGCGATCCTGGTCCAGCGCGTGTCGGGCGCCGTCCACGGGCACCTGTTCTACCCGCAGGTGGCGGGGGTGGGGTTGTCGTACAACCCGTACGCCTGGAGCGAGCAGATCGACCCCCAGGCCGGGGTGTTGCGCCTGGTCTTCGGGCTGGGGACCCGGGCGGTCAACCGGTCCGACGACGACTACACCCGCCTGGTGGCGCTGAACGCGCCGGAGCGCCGCCCGGAATCGGCGCGCGAAGGCGGGGGGTCGTCCTACTCACAACGGCGGGTGGACCTCCTCGACCTGCGGGCGAACCGGTTCACGTCGGAGGGGATCGACGCCGTGGCGCGCGCCTCCCCCGATCTGCCGATCGACCTCTACGCCGTGCGCCGGAGCGCCCTGCTGCGCGGCGCGGGAGGATCTCCCCGGCCGTCCGACGAAGGGTGGGTCCTAACGTTCGGGAAACTCCTGTCGGAGACGCCGTTCGTGCCGAACATGCGCGAGATGCTGGGGATCCTCCGGGACGCCTACGACTACCCGGTGGACATCGAGTTCACGGCGAACTTCCTTCCGGACGGGCGGTACCTCGTCAACCTCGTGCAATGCCGGCCGCTGCAGGTGAAGGAGGGGGGGAACATCGTCGACCCGCCGAAGCGGATTCCCCGGAGCGCCCTCCTGCTCGAGTCGCGCGGGCCGATCATCGGGCAAAGCTCCCTGTCGCGTCTCGACCGCGTGATCTTCGTCGACCCCGCCGCCTACTCGGCGCTTCCGCAAAGGGACCGCCCCTCCGTCGGACGTCTCATCGGCCGGATCGTCCATCTCCCCGCGGAAGGGGAGGCGCGGAACACCCTGCTGCTGGGCCCTGGACGCTGGGGGACGAGCACGCCGTCCCTCGGGGTGCCGGTGTCGTTCGCCGAGATCGACAAGGTGTCCGCGATCTGCGAGATCATCGGGGTGGGGATGCCCGTGGTCCCCGACGTGTCGCTCGGGACCCACTTTTTCAACGACCTGGTCGAGGCGAACATGCTGTACCTGGCGGTCCACCCGACGC
>Ga0315268_10001052_pt1 | contig 32228 bp, 24 predicted proteins | sample C1_top_MG_FD_204535 | JGI IMG/M metagenome (GOLD analysis project Ga0315268, IMG submission 204535) | Sediment microbial communities from Yellowstone Lake, YNP, Wyoming, USA - C1_top | ecosystem: Environmental > Aquatic > Freshwater > Lake > Sediment | place: USA: Wyoming | collected 2017-08-01
ATACAAGCGATAGGGAATCTGGCTGTGATCGTCACGATTGAACCATGCCTGCATCAGCGTACTGTTGGACGAAAGCAGCAAGTAAGGGATGCCTACAGAAACTGCCAGGATCCGAAAGATCTCCCAGATGGGCAGGTCGCTGCCCTGCGGCCGCCAACTGGCATCTGGGGTGAGAGGTGAAGGCCACGTCAGCGCCGCAGCCAGCAGCAAACCGAGCGAGATGCCGAGCAAGATCAGGTGCACGATCCCCTGCAGGCGGTCACGCAATCGTCCCAGCAACCAATAGGCATAGGCATACCCGCCGGTCAAGAGAGCCTGGAAAAAAAGCAGAACCGTGGACCATACTGTCGGCGTCCCGCCGAACCAGGGCAAAATGTACTTGCCGATCATCGGTTGGATTTGAAAGAGCAGGAAAGCGGAGAGAAGAACGCTGAAAGCGTAGTGATATGACATTGTTCATCACCTCTGGAGCCACAGTCGCCAATCCGCTGGCGACGAGAGATGAGTTTGATTTTCAGAGTCTGGCGGCTGGTAACACATAAAGATGGCGACAAGAAATCGCACAGAAAACTAGTCGCCCCCTCTGCCGGTCGGATGGCACCGCACGCAGTCGTCAAACTGGGCGATGCCCTCCTCACGGTGCCGGCTGGCGATCCTGGCCGGATCGTGCTCGTGGCAGTTGTAGCAGGTGTAGGCCTTGTAGTTGGGCGGGGTGTGGCACCGGCTACAGGGCTGCGTGCCCTGCCTGCCGTGATCGAGCGGAAAGGTGTGGTTGAACGTCGCGCCTTGCCAGGTGGTCGTCGTGTGGCACTGCGCGCAGTCTGTGCCGAACGCGCCCTTGTGCACGTCCGGCTCCGGATGGCAGGCAGCGCACGTCTGCGGTGTGCCTTTAAAGACATTGTTGACGTGGCACTTGTCACACGCCACATTGACGTGCGCACCTGTCAGCTTGAAAGCAGCCAGGTTGTGGTCGAACGTGGCCTTTTTCCAGTCCTCGGGCGTGTGGCACTTGGCGCAATCTGTTCCGAACGCGCCTTTGTGGGCGTCGTCCTTACTGTGACAGTCCGCGCACGCTTGTGGCGTGCCCTTGAAGACGTTGTTGACGTGGCACTTGTCACACGCCACGCTGGCGTGTTTGCCCGTCAGCTTAAAGGCTGCCAGATTATGATCGAACGTGGCCTTCTTCCAATCCTCTGGCGTGTGGCATTGGGCGCAGTCTGTTCCAAACGCGCCTTTGTGAGCGTCATCCTTGCCGTGACAACCTGCGCATGCTTGCGGCGCGCCTTTGAGGTCAGCCAGCGTGCGGGCGTTGACGTGACACTGGCTGCATTTGACGCCGATATGTTTGCCGACCAGGGCAAAGGGGAATGTGTTGTGATCGAACCTGGCCTTGGCAAAACGATCCACCCCATCGTGGCAGCTCAGACAATCCTTGCCATAGTCGTTGACGTGGCTGGCGACAAAATCGGCCTGGTAGGTCCGATGGCACGTCTCGCATTGTGCCAGGTCGAACTGCGAGAGCCGCTTGGCGTGGCAGTCCGCGCACGTAAACGGCTGGCCGTTCTTCATCGTGCGGTGCGCCGCCAGCGAAAAGCCCAGCCTGTCATGCGGAAAGCTGCGCTCGTCCAGGCTCGTCAGGCTGGCCTGCGCGCCCTTGTGCTCGGTGTGGCAGGCGCGGCACGCGCGCGCGCCGACTGGGTCGGGTAACGAGCCGTGCAGCGACTGGGGATCGCGGAGCTGAGCCTGGATGTCGGTGTGACAGGCCAGGCAACGGTCCGCCATCGTCGCGCTATCCCAGGGCGCTGCGTGGCACGCCGTGCAGTCGCCCAGCTCTGCGTGCGACTTGACGCCGCCCAGCGGCAGGGCGTCCCCGGCGACCGCACTGAGTGGGCCAGGGCTGAACATGGCCCCGCCGGAAATCATCGCGACGCTGGCCACCAGCGCCGAGGCCACAGCCCCTGCGATCAGGCCAAGCGGAGTGAGACAACCTATACGCTGCATGCCCATCTCGACGAGTTCCTATGACCAGAGGCTCATAGGACCTCAACGTAGCAAGGTAGCATAGTACAACGCCCCGCCGGCGTGGACAAAGGCCAGCGTAAACAGAGTCACGCCCAGCGGAATGTGAACTGTATGCCAGAGCGCCAGCAGCTTGCGCGCCGCTGCCAGGGAACGCATCTGGCGCTCGAGGCGATGTCGCTCGTTCAACAACCGGCGAAGCTGGGCGGCCTGGGTCTTGCCCGCTTCGTCCAGCCGATCAAGCTCGCGCTGCAACTGGCGTTGATAGCTCCAGCTCGTCAGCGTGCGGCCCATCACCATTGACCAATCGCTTTGCGGCGCTTGCGGCGAATTCGCCAGCCGGGCGGTCAACGCACCCACCGCCGCCGGCCGGTTGACCATCCAGCTCTGCAATTGAGCATCGGCGGCGGCGATTTGCGCTTCCAGGTCATGGACAGCCAGCTCGGCGCCATCGGCGGTGCGCGGCATGGCGGTGTAAATGTAGCGTCCGACAAAGCCGCTGGCGACGATGATCACCGACAGCAACATCACAACACCCGCCAGGCCGTTGAACTGCCAGGAAGTATGGAGCAGCACCAGGTACGGGCCGACGATGCCGGTGAATATGTGGAATTGCAGCCACGTGCGCATCCGGCCCAGCGATGACCCGCGCGCCCGCTTGCGCAACGAGTACAACGTCTCGGTGCTCAGCATCAGCAAAAAGCCCACGATGCCCAGGCTACGCCCGGCCAGGCCGCTGGCGCGCGGCACGCCACGCATCGCAAACGGCATATAGACCGCCGTGATGACGAGCACTGCAACCAAGGCCAGGTATAGCTCAATGGGCCGGCGTGTCATGGTCCCGTTCCCACTTTTCATAAAATTCTGAAATGAGAGAGACGGTCGACGCCGGGTTGGCCCCCAGCGCCGCGCGGATCGGCGTGATATCGGCCTGCTCTGCAATCAGCCGGTGCAGTGGACGCGAGAGGACTTGGTCGCCCATGACCAGTGCTCCGACCAGTGTGTGCTCGCCGACCAACAGCCGGACGCGATTGACGTCGTGCTTTTCGATGATGACCTGAGCTTGCGGCAAAAGGCTCCAGGCTTCGCTATTGCCGCGCGAAATCGTCACCAGGTCCGGATCGCGCCCGCTTCCGACCGCCCCGATGATGGTCGTCATCAGGCCAGCCAACTGCGTGACATTCAACGGGACTTGCTTGACGTATGGAAGGCGCGCATCGGCCATGTTTGCCCCGGCAGCGCGCCCCTGCGCAAGCGCAGTTGACCACAGAGTATCCAGGATGGCGCGTCCACTGCGCGGGTCGCGCACCTGCGCCACATCGCCTGCTGCGAAAACGTCGGGCGCGCTGGTTCGCAGGAACTCGTCCACCAGGATACCCCGGTCGAGCTTGAGCCCGGCCTGCTGCGCCAGCTCCAATCGCGGACGCACACCAATCGCCACGCCCAGGATGTGACAGGGCAGCTTTTCCCCGGTGGTCGTCTCGACGCCGGCCAGCGTCTTTTTTCTGCCCAGCGCGGCCTTGATTTCAGTGCGGTAATGGATGACGACACCTTCGGCCTTGAGGCGTTCTTGTACAATGTGGGACTCGGCCTCGTCCAGCACGTTCGCCCAGTAGCGGTCGCCGCGCAGGAAATAGTGCGTGCGGACGCCCCGCGCTCGCAGGCCCCCGACCAGCTCCAGCGCAGTGATGCCGCCGCCAATCACCACGGCGGTGCGCCCTCGTCCGGCCAGCTTGAGGATACGGCGCACGTCGTCCAGGTTGTCGAACTTGACCACGCCCGCCAGGTCGCCGCCCGGAAAATCCGGCGGCACGGCGGTTGACCCGGTGGCAATCAAGAGCCGATCATAGGTCAGACCCTGTCCGTTGGAAAGGACAACCTGGTGAGCTTCGGGGAGCAACTGGGCCGCACGAGCGTGAACCCAGTTGAGTCGCAAGTCGCGCAGCTCGGCCCGGGTGCGCGCGAACAGTTGCTCTTCGGGCACGAGGTCGGCCAACAAGTATGCCAGGCCCGGGCGGGAATAGAAGCTGTGAGACTCCTCGTAGATCAAAGAGATAGTCGCCCGGGGGTCGCGCTCGCGCAAAACTTCGGCCGCCGAAAGACCTGCGATGCCAGAGCCGACGATGACATAGTGACGCAACAGGCCAGCCTCCTCTATGGGAACAGATGAGTGCGCTCAAAGCGCAGCGTGCTGCGCGGGCAGCGTGCGATACACTCGCCGCACGTCAGGCAGTGGCTATCGTCAATGGGCAGGCCGCGCCACGCATGGCTGCGCACGTCAATCCCGATAGGGCAATTGTACGAGCAGATGCCGCACTGCACGCAACGCACGGCATCGGGCACGACATGGCCTTCGGACAGGGCCTGGTAACGTTTGAGGTCGGAAAGTAGAGTGTCCACTTGTACAATAATACGCACAAGCGCAAGGTTAGAATAGTGACAAACGTCATGTGAGCTATGAATTGAACGTATGAAGCCGGAAACGTATCATAGCCCTCTTGACCTGTCACGCCGAGTGCAGCGAAGCATCACGGTCTTGTGTGAACGAGATACTTGAGCCCAATGAGCGGAGCAGATGCTTCGGCCCAAAAAACGGGCCTACCCAGAAACTTGTTTGTCACCCTGAACGAAGTGAAGGGTCTCTGCCTCATGTGAAAGAGATTCTTCGCTCCACTCAGAATGACAAGTTTCTGACTTGACGCATATCGCCATCCGGCGATATGGAGTATACCCAGAAACTTGTTTGTCACCCGAACGAAATGAAGGGACTCTGCCTCATGTGAAAGAGATTCTTCGCTCTACTCAGAATGACAAGTTTCTGACTTGACGCATATCGCCATCCGGCGATATGGGGTCTCAGCATGACTGGGCAGCAATGGAGTATAATTGCAGGCTATATCTTGTCGTCATAGCAAACATTGGAGGGTATGTGACATGCAAGTAGTACGTCTACACGGTCCAGAAGACCTGCGTCTACACGACGAGCCTATCCCAACGCCAGGCCCGGGCGAGGCGCTCGTCCGCGTGAAGGCCACTGGTATATGCGGCTCTGATCTGCACTGGTTTCACGAGGCCTGTATCGGCGATGCGCGCGTGGTCAAGCCGCTCGTCTTGGGCCACGAGTCGGCCGGGGTGATTGACAGTGGAGCGCAGCGCGGGCAGCGCGTGGCGATTGAACCTTCCATCTATTGTGGCAAGTGCGAGTATTGCCGGGAGGGAAATCCCAATTTTTGCGAGAAATTGATATTCGCAGGCAGCGTCCCGGACGACGGCATGCTGCGCGAATACCTGGCCTGGCCGGCACAGTGCCTCCATCCTCTCCCGGACGCGCTCAGCGACGCGGACGGCGCGATGTTGGAGCCGCTCGGCATCGCCATCCATACAGTAGACCTCGGCCACGTGCGCCCCGGCATGACGGTGGGCGTGTTCGGGTGCGGCCCCATCGGCTTGCTGGTGCTGCAGGTGGCGCGAGCAGCCGGGGCGACGCGCCTGATCGCGACCGACCTGCCCAGCGTCCCGCATCGCCTGCAAGCCGCCCGCTCGCTTGGTGCAACGGTGTTTCCGGCAGATTCTTCTCACCAAGAGAGCGCTGAAATCCTGGCCGTGACGGGAGGCCGGGGATTGGACGTGGCCTTCGAGGCGGCGGGAGAGAATGAGGCGGTTGAGGCTGCCATCGCGGCTGTCCGGCCGGGAGGGCGAGTCATTCTGGCTGGGATTCCCGCCGACGACCGGACGATATTCACTGCCTCAATTGCCCGCCGCAAGGGCCTGACGATCAAGCTGGTGCGCCGGATGAAGCACACCTACCCGCGAGCGATTCGCCTGGTCGAAAGCGGGGCCGTAGATGTGCGGTCAGTCGTGACACACCGGTTCCCGTTGAAAGAAAGCGCCAAGGCATTCTCGATGGCGCAGAGACGCGAAGGACTCAAGATCATCGTCGAGGGAGAATAACGATGAACGACGAACGAGAAATCTGGGACGCGCTCAAGCGTCACCTGGACAGCATCTTTGCAGGCGACTCGAAGACATATTTTGAAACGACGGCGCAAGACCTGTCGTTGTATGAGTGGTGGATCACACCACATCGGCAAGACGGCCTCGATTTTCACAAGTTTATGATTGACAACCGCTGGTCGGGCGCAGGCGAGAGATGGCGCTATGATTTGCTGGAAAAGCGATGCCAGCGCTATGGCGACACTGCCATCGTCAGCTATACGTTCATGCTGAGCACGGCAACCGAGACTGGCATCAAGCACCAGATGCACAACGAATCGCGCGTGCTGGTCAAGATGGATGGCGCATGGAAGGTCGTGCACGTCCACAAGTCACCCGCGCACAAGATGCCGAGGGACTAGAGTTGGATTTCCACCAGGAACTGACGCTGCTGGCCCGGCTCGATGAACGGGAGCAACCCGCGCGCACGATCTTTGCTGCGGCCATCCGCCGTGCAATTGGCTGGCTCCAGCCCCAATACATAGGCCCCCTGCCCCATCTGCTTCCATTGAACCAGGTTCGGCAGCGTGGCCTTTTGAAAGTGGACGCTCAACGACAGAGGAAGAGTAGGGTTGGTCAAGGTAATCGCCGCCCATCCTTTATCGTCCGCAGGCAAGTCGTGATAAAAGGCTTGCTCGTGGTAGCCGCGCGTCGGCGGCTGGAAGCGCATCCAGTCGTTGATGCCAGGGACAGCAGCAGCATCGCGCGGACGCACCTCGTGCGGTTCGGTCAACAGGTGGCAGGATTCGTCCACCATCGGGAAGCCCAGATTGATGTGATACAATAACATCAGTGGGCTGGTCATATCGCCCAGGTTTTCGACCACATCGTAGATGGCAATCTTGTTCTGGCCCAACCCCGCCGAGATGCGCCTGGTGAGGCGCAGGTTCTCGCCAAACAACCGCGCTTGCCGCATCTGGCCTTCGACCCAGAATGTGCACTCGTCGCCTTCCCATTGCTCGCCAACCTGGACGCGACTCGCAGGCAGCATGGACAACCGGCCATGCAATCCCAACGCTTCACCCTCATCTACGTCGGGAGCGCCCAGGTAAGTCATCCCGCAGCCCGTCAGCAGGCCGCCGCCAAACGTGCGCAGCCAACCCGATCCCTCCGGCTCGAAGAAACTCGGATGCCCAAAGCCAGTCGGTGAATGCCAGGCCAACGACATGCCCCGATAGGAGGCGGGGCCGATGTCCATACCCCTGTCCAGCAGCACGGTGAACTCTAGCCCCGAAGCGGTGCGCACGTCTGCCGTGCGCACTCCTCGCTCGACGCCGTCACTCAATTCACCCAACCTGATCCCGGCCAATTGTGAGAGATCGCCGACGCGATCCATCAGCTCAGCGCGTGACCATTGACGACCAAATAGATGCGCCATGCCCTTTCTCCTATGTGTGACGTAAAGCAATCGGATTATAACACAACTTGCGCTCGCGCTTACTTGCGTCTCCGGCCAAAGCAGGTAAAATCAGCGAATCACACCGACGGAAACGCAGAACGCAGAATACGGAAAGCAGAAGGCAGAATCAGCGAATCACGCTGATGGAACCGGGGTGAATTCTTATGGCTCAACTGATTCGAGATGAAATCGCGGCGCTTGTCCAAGCGGGAATCCGCAACGCGCAGAACGCGGGCGATCTGGCTGCGTTCGATACTCTAGAGATTCCCATTGAACGCCCCAAGGTGGCGGCGCACGGCGACTATTCCTCCGGCGTTTCAATGGGGCTGGCCCGGTTTGCCAAGATGAAGCCACTTGACATCGCACAGCGCATTGCGGCGCACCTGCCTGCCTCCAACATGATCGGCAAGGCCGAAGCGGTGCTGCCGGGTTATATCAACTTTTCGCTGGCGGATGCATGGCTGGCAGCGCAGGTCGAAACGATCCTGGCGCAAGGCGAGGCCTGGGGCAGCGCGGATGTGGGCAGAAGCCTCCGCACGCAGGTCGAGTTCGTCAGCGCCAACCCTAACGGCCCACTGCACATCGGCTCGGCGCGCAACGCTGTGATCGGCGACGCGCTCGCGAGCGTGCTACAGGCGGCGGGCTACGCCGTCGAGCGCGAGTACTATGTGAACGACGCCGGCTCGCAGATGCGCCGGTTCGGCGAAAGCATCTGGGCGCGCTATGCACAGGCGCTTGGTAAGGAGGTGTCTTTCCCAGAAGATGGCTACCAGGGAGGGTACATCACCGAACTGGGCCAACAACTGGCTGCCGAGGCGGACCGGCGCTACCTGGAGATGGACCAGCGAGAGGCGGTGCGGATCATCGCCGACTGGGCGATGGAGCGGATGTTGAAAAACATCGAGGCGGATCTAGCCGACCTGGGCATTCACTTTGACACCTGGCGACACGAGCGGATGTTTTACGATCAGGGCCTCTTCCAGCGGGTTCTGACTATGCTACGCGAACGGGGCTGTATCGTGGAATACGACGACGCAGTCTGGTTCCGCCACCCTGACCTGGAAAAGGATGCAGTGCTCATCCGCTCGGCCAAGGTGGTGCCCGAGCCTTCGGAGCAGCCGACTTATCTGGCGTCCGATGTGGCTTATCTTTGGGACAAGCTGGTCGAGCGCAACTTTACTCGTGCCATTTACGTCTGGGGGGCTGACCATCACGGGGATGTGCCGCGCGTCAAGATGGCTGCCAAGGCGTTGGGGCTAGACCCTGACCGGCTGATTTTTATCCTGTATCAGTTGGTTTCGCTCAAGCGGGGCGGCGAGGAAGTGCGCATGTCCAGGCGCGCCGGCGAGTTTATTACGCTGCGCGAGGTGATTGACGAGGTTGGGTCAGATGCGATCCGCTTTATGCTGCTCACGCGCAGCGCCGACAGCACGATGGACTTTGACCTCGCGCTGGCCAAGGAGCAATCGTCCGAGAACCCGGTCTACTATGTCCAATACGCGCACGCGCGCATCGCGAGCATCTTGAAAAAAGCCGCCGCCGAAGGATTCGGCGAGGAGGGTGGGAACGTCACACTGCTCGTCACGCCGGGGGACCTGGCGCTCATACGCAAGATGCTGGATTTGCCGGAGGTGATCGCCAAGGCCGCAACCGACCTTGCGCCGCATCACCTGACGCACTATGCTCAAGACCTGGCCGCCACGTTCCATGCATTTTACCGCGACTGCCGCGTGGTCTCGACGCTGCCGGAAGAGGCGGAGATGACGCGGGCGCGACTCAAGCTCGTCCGCGCGGCCAAGGTTGTGTTGGCGCGGACGCTGCATCTCATGGGCATGAACGCGCCGGAGAGCATGTAAAACCTCAAATATCAAATCTCAAATGTGAAAAGGAAGAGGGGAAGCGTGAGTATTCAGCCTGATCAGTGGATCCGCAAGATGGCGATTGAGCACAAGATGATCGAGCCGTTCGTAGACACGCAGGTGCGCGATGGCGTCATCTCTTACGGGGTCTCGTCCTATGGCTATGACATTCGCGTGTCCGACGAGTTCAAGATTTTTACGAACGTCCACTCGGCCATCGTCGACCCCAAGCACTTTGACCCCAAGTCGTTCGTGGATTTCAAGGGTGAGACGTGCGTCATTCCGCCGAACTCGTTCGCGCTCAGCCGCACCATCGAGTACTTTCGCATCCCGCGCAACGTGCTCACGATCTGCGTGGGAAAAAGCTCTTATGCACGCTGCGGTATTATCGTGAATGTAACGCCTTTCGAGCCAGAGTGGGAAGGCTACGTGACGCTCGAGATTTCCAACACGACCCCCCTGCCCGCCCGCATCTATGCCAACGAAGGGATTGCGCAGGTATTGTTCTTTGTCGCCGACGAGGAATGTGAGCGTTCCTACGCCGACAAGAAAGGCAAGTACCAGGGGCAGCAGGCGATCACGCTACCACGTTTGGGCTAGTTGGTGTAAAATAGAGTTACAGACCCTTGCGAAGATTCCGAAGCCTTCGCGAGAGTTGTGACAAGGGCGAATAGCTCAGTTGGTTAGAGCGCCTCTCTTACAAAGAGGAGGTCATGGGTTCAAGTCCCTTTTCGCCCACTCCAGAGTACTACCATACTCCGATCGTCAACAATGATTCGACAAATCGAACCACGCTTCGCGCCTACCGAGCTCGCGAACCGGCAAGCATATATTGCACGGTATCGTAAATCGTAGTAGTATTTGCATTGCCAAGCCTTTTACCCGATCCTGTAGTTGTACTCTGTGGTCGGGGACTAAATCTGCTCTCCATTCGCCTACATTAGATTACGCAGAACTGCGCGGGCGTATAGCCCGCGCTTTTCTTTTGCAAGGCGCTGACCTGGCGTATAATATCAGCCTGGCGTACGGCAAAGTCAAACTGCGATGCCAAAAGGAGGCACCTATGCGTATTACCCACATGCTTCAAGCCGTTGATGCCCATGCTTGCGGTGAACCGGGCCGAGTGATCGTCGGCGGGGTGTTGGATGTGCCCGGCGCTACCATGTTCGAAAAGATGCGCTATCTCCAAACCCACGCCGACGGCTTGCGCAAGCGCATGTTGCGTGAGCCACGCGGCTATCCGGCCGCGAACTGCAATTTGATTTTACCGCCCACCCACCCCGAGGCCGACGCGGGGTACGTCATCATGGAACAGGTAGAATACCCGGGTATGTCGGGCACGAATACTATCTGCGTTGTGACGGTGCTGCTCGAAACCGGGATGCTGCCGATGCGGGAGCCGGTCACGGAGCTGACTTTGGAAACACCCGCCGGGCTGATCAGAGTGCGGGCCGACTGCGCCAATGGCAAAGTCCAACAGGTCACCTTTCAGAATGTGCCGGCCTTTGCAGTGTACTTGGATAAGCCTATCGAGGTCCCGCATCTCGGCACGGTCACGGTGGACGTAGCCTACGGCGGGATGTTCTACGTCATCGGCGACGCTACCGCCTTCGGTCTGCGGCTGACGCCCGACGAAGGGCGGGACATTGTGCGGATCAGCGAGATGATCAAAGCGGCGGCCCAAGAGCAATTGCCGGTGGTTCATCCCGAACAACCCGGCTTTGCCGGAGTGACAATCGCCCAACTCTCCGGGCCGCCATCACGCTCCGACGCGCATCTGAAAAACGCCGTGACTGTTTCCACTGGCAAACTGGACTGGAACCGCCCGGCAACCTGGACGGGAGCGATTGATCGCTCTCCTTGTGGCACGGGCACCTGCGCCAAAATGGCAACGCTCTACGCCAGAGGCAAACTGGGGCTAAACGAAGATTTTAGGCACGAAGGGATTCTGGGGACGCTGTTTACAGGGCGACTGATCGGCGAAACGCAGGTCGGCGAGTATCGGGCCGTTATCCCAACGCTCAGCGGGCAAGCCTGGATTACGGGTTTCGCCAGTTATGTAGTTGACTCACAAGACCCTTTCCCGGAGGGATTCACTGTGGGTGACATTTGGTGATGGAAGGCGTCTGGACCGGGTTGAGTGAGCAAGAACTGGAGAATTGACGTGGCAATGCTTCTACCTGCACATGAATACCTGGACAAGTTGGGGATTCCCTATGAACGGGCCACTTTTTCCCCCAGCACGGAGAAAGGCGCAGCCCAGGTCGCCAGAGCGCTGGGGTTCAGAGAGCGTCAGATGGTCAAGACGCTCATCTTTGAGACGGACCGACAGGAGAGGCTGCTCGTGATGGTGGGCGGCGATCAAAACGTTGTATCCGGCAACCTGAAAAAGATTGTCGGCTCGCGGAACATTCAGTTAGCGAATTCTGACGCCGTGAAAACGACGACAGGCTACGAAATCGGCTCCATTCCCCCCTTCTCCTGGCAGCCAGAGGGATTCCGCTCATTCATTGACGTCTCGCTCATGCAAGAGTCAGTCTTGGGTGTTGGAACAGGAGTGTGGGGGAACGAGATTCTCATCGCCCCGCCGGCTCTGGTGCAGGCAAGCCGCGCCCAGATCGTCAATTTAGTGGACAAGGGAAAGCCCGCACTTCCAGACCTGGCATAGAGTCGCCATCCACCACTCTCTGGGATCGCACCGCACATAGCTGATCGAGCAGCACTATTTCACTTGCCGAAAAGGATTGGATAGGTCATCCCGCCATGCGGAAAAGCCAGCACCTCAGTTTGATGGGATAGCAAGCGAGCCGCCTTGGCAATTGCTTCCTCGGGCGTCTCCACAAACTCGACAAAGGGCAGCCCCGCCCGCGCCTCCGCCGGAATGGTCGGCGCATAGACGAGCAGCGTGCAATGCCGCATGGCCTGCAGCGCAAAGTAGAGGAAGAAACGCTCGTCATCGGGCATCCCCCGCAGCTTGAGCCGGGGCACGACTCGCACCAGCAGGGGCGAGAGTCGCTTGAGCCCCGACCGCCCCAGCGGCAGCCGGCGCTGAGCCAGGCCAAATACTCCCAACCCATCTAGCGCCCGCATGAGGACGATTTGCACGCCCCCAGGCCGCACGGCCCAGATGGTATTGGCCAACGCTTTGCTCCCCTGCCTGAGGTCTTGATCCATCGGGTGGGAATCGGCGATGACGAGATCAGCCGGGGCTGGGACTGGCACACCATAGATCCCCGCGCTGACTTTGACTCCCTCTCGATGTGCGGCAATCGGGTCACCGGACACAATGCGGACAACCTGCAAGGCATTGTTGAGGACCGTGTTGACGATATAGACCGGCATGCTCAACATCTTGCAGCCTTCTTCCAAATCGAGCCGCATAGGGTTTCGCTCGATGGGCTGCCCGACCATATTGAAGGTGTCCGGTCTACAGTTCAGCGCGTGATTGTGGGCTACCGTCTCGCGCCCGGCCACACCGGGGATCAGGTTCTTGTAGCCTCCGCCAAAGCTGGCGATCAGGTGAGGCTCGATGGAGCCAATAGAAACAACCAGGTCGGCCTGGGCTACCGTCTTGTTGACTAGCACCCGCGTGCCGCGTTGCGTGGTGCCCAGAAAGGCCAGGCGCTCCGGATCGTGGCAGTCGTGGTTTTCCCAGCGCAAACCATCCAGCGCGCCGCCGACCCGCTGCGCCATCTCGTCCTCTCGCATAGGCCGATGCACACCCAGGGCAGCGACAAGAGTAACGTCTTCCCGGAGTACGCCCGCCTGCGCCAGTTCCTCGAGCACTGCCGGAAGTATCAACGCGACAGGCGTGGGGCGAGATACATCGTCAATCACCACGGCGACCTTGGCCCCGGCACGCGCCAATTCGCGCAGGCGCGGGCTGCCGATTGGCTCTCCCAGGCTGCGGCGCACTTGGCCTGCCGTGTCCGCCACACCGGGCAGCGAGGCTGGCTCAAGAGTAGCGGCCAGATGCCAGCTTTCTGGCAGGGTGAGAGAGATTTGTTCTTTGCCCCAGGGGAGATGCAAAACGTGTTCGCCCATCTGATCCGACTCCTTGAAAATGATGTGTTTGTAAGTGATGCCGGTCAAAAGAGCGCCGGCCCTCTTGGGGACGCTGATTACTTTATGTGATCAACTCTACAGGCAGAAACTCGAACCGGTTCAAGTATACCAGATCAACCCTATCATCGTGAAGGTCAATCCGTGTGATAGCGGCGTTGTTCAAAGCAAACCAGCAGCCATCTTTTCTGGGCCAATCGAGCAGCGCCGAGAGAAAATAGTTGTAAAAGGCGCCGTGGCTGACCACAGCGACCCGATCATTGCCGTGGCCGTGCCGCTCGACCAAGTCTCGCAAAAAGCGTTGGGCGCGAGGCAGCCTCTGCTCACGCTCCTCGAAAGGGCGATTCCACCATCCCGCTTCATTTAAAGATTCAGGCAGGACCAGGGTCGGATAATGCGTTTCGAAATAGGCGCGGCTGTTGCCGGGCTGCCCAATGCACTGGCTGGCCTGCTCGTCTTCCAGGTAGATCCCGCCTGTTTCGTGCAAATCCTCCCAGGCGGCCAGGGGCAGACCGAGCGCATCGGCCAGGATGACGCCCGTCGCCACCGCTCTGACCATCAGGCTGGTGTAAAGGTGGGTGAGGCCGAACTCGCTCTCCCGGTCAAGCAAGAATCGGGACAAAAGCTTCGCCTGCTGCCGGCCAACGGGCGTCAACTCGGCATCCAGGCTGCGACCTTTGCTGGAACCGGTCTGGTCCCAAAGCGAATTGTTTTGCGACTGGCCATGTCGGATGAAATAGAATCTCATATGGTTCAGAATCTCCATACTGTCGAGAATCAATACCCTGGCGGCGGTTGGAAAGGCCCGAGCACTTCTGCGAGCTGCTCCGCAATGGAGAGCAATTCCATGTCACGCCAGCGCCGCCCGACAACTTGCACGCCGATGGGCAGGCCCTCCTTCGAACGGGCCAGCGGCAGCACGACGACCGGATTCCCAGTCAGATTAAAGACGGTGGTGTAGCTGATGCTGCCCTTCCAGTAGGGGAGCTTGTGCCCGTCCACCTCGATAGATTGAGTGGGAAGGCCGATGCCCGGCCTGCGATGGGTAAAGGCGGGCGTCGGAGAGACAGGGCACAGCCAGGCATCCCACTCAGCCAGGAAGCGCTCCAATGCCTGGATCAGCGTATCGCGCCGGGCGAGGCCCTGCATATATCGCCGCATATCGGCCCGCACTCCCCGCGTTATCCCGCGATAGACCGGCTCATTTCGAGATAGGACTGCTCCCAAGGGTGGCCCCAGCGCCCGCAGCGGAGGCGGCAGGTTCACGCCGACGATTGCTCCCATGATCTCGCCATGCGTCCGCCAGGCCATCTCGAAATCAAACTCTGGCGGATTGAGGCGCTCGACGCGGCAGCCCAGCTCAGATAGCGAATCCGCCAATTTGGCCAGCGCCGCGCGAGTCTCTGCCGTCACCGGTACGCCGCTAAAATCGTCTGTCCAGGCAAAGCGCATCTCTGGCAGTGTCTTGTGCGGCGGATCATCCAATGGGACAGGTGGCACGTCCAAATCTCGCCCATCCGGCCCGGCGATCAACGAAAAGCACAGCCTCAGGTCTTGTACGCAGCGAGCGAGTGGGCCAAAGGCACACATGTGACGCAGGGTCTTGAAGGCGCCTGGGAAATCGGGAATGTGGCCAGTGCCGGGCACCCGATGCTCAGTTGGCTTGAACCCAAACACGCCACAAAAGTGAGCGGGAATGCGGATAGAGCCGCCCATATCGCTGCCCACTTCGAGCGGAGACATGCCCGCCGCAATGGCTGCCCCGCCACCCCCAGTGCTGCCGCCCGGCGTGCGGCTGAGATCCCACGGATTATTGGCGCGTCCGAACAGCGGGCTGTCGCTCTGGATATCCACCGCCAGAATCGGCATGTTCGTCTTACCCAAGATGATGGCGCCTGCCACGCGCAATCGGGCGACGACAGCGGCGTCTTGTTTGGGGATGTAATTGGCCAGGGGCTTGAAGCTGCTGGTGGTGCGCAGCCCGGCTGTCTCGAACACGTCTTTGACCGTCACCGGCACGCCGTGCAGCGGTCCCCAATTTTCTCCGCACGCCAATGCTGCATCGGATTCTTGCGCTCGCCGGAGGGCGCGTTCTTCATCCAGCGTGACGATGGCGTTGAGCGCCGGGTTGTGTTGGGAGATGTGGTTCAAGTGCGCCTGCACCACCTCAACGGTCGAGGCCTGGCGCTGGCGGATGGCACGCGCCAATTGATGGACGGTGAGATGAACCAGGTCGCTCATGAAGTTCCTCGTGAACGATCGCCTGACACAGCCAAGCCCGATAAATCGGGCTGTGTATCGCGCCAGCCCGCTTCAGCGGACGTGGATGTACGAGTGCAGTGATGAATCAACGCGCTGGCCTGAGGGATGGTAAGAATCGCGCGTATTGGGCCGGGTTGTGTTTTTGAACCAGCGCCAGCAATTCCTCTATCTGGCCCTGGCGGTCGCAGTGATCGAGCAATCGCTGAATTTTGAGCTTTTTGCTCATACCAACAGAAAAGTCTTCATACACTGGGCGAAAGTGATCGAAGCAGAGCGTCGTCAACTCTTCATCGTCAAAGGCAGCGGTCAGCAGATCGCGGACGGCGGCGGTACTCCAGCCGGGACGCCCCGCTGGCTCGGGGACCGACGGCGGTGCAGGCTGCTCTGTCACATCGGTAAAAGCTTCAGCCGATGCCTTTTTGACAATCATGGGCGCTCCCGATCGTCGCACGTTGAGCACTGCCCGATGACGAACCTCGTAAGGCTGACCGGCCGAATCCGTGTAGGTGACACTCACATCCAGCGGCACAGAGCCTGATTTCATTGCGCGAAGGGAGAGTGCCTCATGTACCGACTGGCCTGGCGGCACATTGCGTAGCTGCCGTGATGTTTGAAGGTCGCCGGCAAACTCGCTCGTGGTATGTCGCAGGTAAACGCGCCGGGCCATTCCCCCGCCGACGTTCGTCAACTCGAAACCGATCTCGTGATACTCGTCCAGCAGCAACGCCTCCGGCGCTTCTACTTTCACCTGCATGAATGGCAGACGGCGGAGGCGAGCCACCTGGTGTTGGCACACAGCCGCTCGCTCGATTTGGCCCATGGTCTCAAATGCGCGCGCCGCAGTCTCCCACGCAAAAGCTCGCTCTTCATCACTGTGCTCGCCTGCTTCCAACGACTGAGCGTGTTGCTCCAAGGCTTCGGCTTGCTCCAATAGTTGATCCAGTTCCTCCCATAGCTCGGCAGCACGCTCCCAAGCTTTGGCTGCCTGGTAGAGCAGCGCCGCGCGTTTCAGCTCGCCCGCCTGCTCCCATAGCTCAGCCGCTTTGAACGGCTCGCCATGCGCCTCCAACAACTCTGCGCCACGGGCAGGCCGGCCCAGCTCGGCATAGGCGGACGCGGCCTCGACCCAGTGACCGGCAGCCTCGTGCTCCGCCGCGCTGAGTGGGCGGGCGATGGCCGACAACGCGCCGCCATGATCGGCGACGATAACACACGCTCCGACAGGTTGAGCCGGGTCTGTGACTGCCGGAGGAACCTCGATGCGCCGCTCCACCTCATGCTGCCACAGTTTGCGACCGGTAGCGGCGTCCAAGACATAGACGCGGTGATCGTGACAGGTCACATAGACCGCGCCACCTATCACGACCGGCGCGGCTTTGACTTCGCGCCCGGTGGGAAAAGCCCACACCTCGCGGCCATCACGCAGGCTGAGGGCGTGGAGGCCATCACGGGCGCCGACATACAATCGCTCACCATCTGTGGCAGGAGCACTGAGATGCTTGCCCGGCCCTACATTGGCCTGCCACACAAGCGTTCCATCCTGTGCCAGCAATGCCAGGGCTGCGCCCGTGCTGAGCACAGCAAACACCCGATCGCCGACCATGACCGGCGTTCTGTCCACCCAGGCATCTGGGGCATCGGGCACATTGAAGCGCCATCGCTGGTTGCCGTCCAGTCCAACTGCCAGCAGGTGCGAGCCACGACAGGGGGTATACGCCACATCGCGCGCCAATGCTGGCGCGGCCAACGAGGCAGTCGCTTCCAATTCTACCCTGGCCCGCTCCGCGCCAGTGGCAGCGTCGAGCGCAACCAGCGTTTTGGCATCGGCGGTGACACAGACTTTATCGCCTGCCATTGCTGGAGCCGACACACGCTGCACACCCGGCGACCAACGCCAGTGTACCGCGCCTGCTGTGTCCAGGGCCAACAATGCGCCCTCGCCGCGCATCACGTCGGTGCTGGAAAGACCGACAAAGACCTGCGAGGCCCCCGAGACCTCGCAAGTCTCTAGTCCGCTCACCAGCGCGTATTCAAACGACTCCTGCCAGCGCCGACTTCCGTCCACGAGACTGACAGCGCAAAGCCTGGAACTCTGGCGGTCGGATGACTGTGTGGGCGCAAGGAGTACATCACCAACTGCCAGCATCGACCCAGCGGGCGTCATGCCCAATTCGGTTGACCAGAGAAGAGTGTTGGGTGAGTTCACGGTAAGCTCCGCACCCGCTTGCGAAGGCTAAAGAGCAGCCTTCGCAAGGGGTTCATCCTCATGGCTTGGCGGCCACACACCGGAATCCTATGAGGCTGTTGCGGGTGTAGGGCAAGTACGTGCCACGGTAGGCCGCACGGACATCTGCCTGCCCGCTGTGCAAGTGGCCACCGCGCAGCACTTTGTACGTCTTGTCAAACTGACCGCTCTTGTAGGTCGTACCCGGATATCCATCGTACCAACTTTCCACCCACTCCCCCGCGTTGCCCGCCATATCGAGCGCGCCGAAGGGACTGGCGCCTTTGGGCCGGCTGCCAACCGGCCATGCCGCGTCCCCATTGCCACAACCATCCCCCTTACCCTCGTTCAATACGGCATAATCGCACGTCGCAGTCTGGTTGCCCCATGGATAGATTCGGCCATCCGACCCTCGCGCGGTCTTTTCCCACTGCGCCTCGGTCGGCAACGCCGCACCTGCCCACCTGCAATACGTCACTGCGTCATCCCAAGCCACTCCCACCACAGGCTGATTGTCACCATTTAACTGCGAATCGCCAGCTTTGCTTGACGGCTTGCATACCTGGCCCTGTACGCAGTTGTTATATTGTGCATTGGTCACTTCGGTCGCGTCAATCCAGAAAGCATCCAGGTAGACGCTATACTGTGGCTTTTCGTCGTCCTGGGCATTCGGGTCATTGCTTGAACTACCCATTAAGAAGTTCCCACTGGGAACATAGACCATCATCATCCCGTCGGCGCGGCGGATTCGAATATCACTTGATGCGGGTTGGAGGTTGGGGATCAGCGTGATGACCACATCCCGGACGATCACCTTTCCTTTGCCCCGTTTGTCCCCCTGCTTGAGGGAGACTGCAAATTGGAGGTTCTTGACCTGTTGCCAATTCATCGTTACGTCACCGCCCCACCGGTACTTGAGAGCGTCCAGCGGCACCCAGATCCTTTTCTCGTCCGTCACACTTGCCCCCGGCCGGCTGAGCCAGCCATAGCTCGAACCGTCGGCGTCTTCTAACTTGACCTCGAAGGAATTGGCATCTCCTACTCCCTTGAGAGAGAAGGATATGTAGGCTCCCCGCGCTTGGAGGAACGAGAGGTCCCGATTGATCGGAATCGTCACCTGAACCCAGCCACCCGTGCCCAGATCATAATCAACCTCCAGAGTGGTTGCTTTTGTCGAGAGATTGATGGTGGAGTCTTTGTCGCTGCTCGGAGTGGCGCGAGCCAGATCAACAGGGAATCGCAGCAGCGACCAAATGACAATGGCGACTACCGCCACAACAAGGACAGCGCCCCCGGCGATCCAGACCCAAGTAGGCGCTAGCTTCCGAGGCTTGCCCTCGGCCTTGGCGCCGGGAGATGGCCTACGTGGTGGGCGGCGCATCCCTTTTCGAGCGCATGCCATCATCTCCCGCACATCCCGATAGCCAGCATCCAGCGTTTGTATCTGCCCACCCAAGGTCAACACCTCGGCCCAATCCTCTTGCGTGATGGCAGCCTTCACGCGTTCATAGAGAGGCGCCAATTGCGCTTCGCGTTGCCGCTTCTGGTTATCGGCCAGCAGTGCTTCGCGCAGTTGGGCGACAAAGACACTGGCAGAGGCAAAGCGATCAGCGGGAGACTTGGCCAACATCTTGAGCAAGGCCGCCGCTACATCTGGTACCAAGTCCTCACGAATGCTGTGTGGATCGGGGGGAGTCATGTTGAGATGCGCATTGAGGGTGGCGGGGGTGTTGCCAGGGAAAGGCACTCGCCCGGCGAGCATCTGGTAAGCTACAACACCCAGCGCGTATCGGTCAGCCGCCGGGCCAACCTCGGCGGCGCGATTGGGATCGGCCTGCTCAGGGGCCATGTACTCGGGCGAACCCAGCAACGTGCCCATGGACGTGAGCGCAGCGCTGCCCTCCATCGCCTTGACCAGCCCAAAGTCCATCAGGGTCGCCTGGACACCGCCCGGTGTCTCTTCTACGATGACATTCGCTGGCTTGACGTCGCGGTGAATCACTCGCTGCCCGTGAGCATAGTCCAGAGCCGAGGCTATTTGCTCCAGTATGGGCAACGCCCGTTCCAGCGGCAGCGCCCCCTCGGCTTCCAGCAGTTCTCGCAAAGTGCGGCCGGGCAGATATTCCATGACGATGTAGAGCTGGCCAGCGGCTTCGCTTGCATCGTACACAGTGACGATATTAGGATGGCGCAGATTGGCGGCGGAGCGCGCTTCCCGCTGGAAGCGAGCGACAAAGTTGGGGTCCTCGCTCCAATAGGGATGCAGTACCTTGAGTGCGACGATGCGGTCTAGCTTAGTATCGCGCGCTTTGTAGACGGTGGCAAAGCCTCCCCGACCCCGTTCTTTAATGATTTCGTATTGAGCGATGCGCATTGATTCTCCATTCCAACCTTACGAAGGCTAAAGAGCAGCCTTCGCAAGGGGCTCATCCTCATGGTCCTACGGCCGCGCACCGAAAGCCGAGGTTATCGGCGTGATTATCGGGCACGTCGGTTTCGCGGGCGGCTATGCGGGCGTTCGGCCAAGTGTTGTTCCAACTGCCCCCACGAATTACCTTTTTGGTTCCTGCCGCCGGGCCGGTGGGATTGACCTGGTACTCGGAGGGATAAGCGCCATACCAATCCGCCACCCACTCGGACACATTGCCCGCCATGTCCAACGCGCCGTAAGGACTCGCGCCTTGTGGCTTGCTGCCGACCGGCCACGCAGCTTCCCCTTTGCCACAGCCATACCCAAAGTAGTCTTTAAGCACGGCAAACTCGCACGTCGCAGTCTGAGCGCCCCACGGATACCTCTGATAGTCAGCACCTTTGGCTGCTTTTTCCCACTGGGCCTCGGTGGGCAAGGCCGCGCCAGCCCAGCGGCAATAGGCTGCCGCCTCGTCCCAGTTCACCCCAGTCACCGGCTGATCGTCGCCGTTGAGGTCGGGCCTGTCCGCATACACCGATGCCCTGCACTTGTCCGATTGCACGCACTGCCTGTACTGCGCGTTCGTCACCTCGGTCCGGTCAATCCAGAAAGCGTCCAGGTAGACGTCGTGCCGGGGTTTTTCATCGCTTTGCGCGATTGGGTCGTCGTCGGCGCTGCCCATCATCAAATCGCCGCCCGGCACATATACCATCGTCATGCTGTCGGCAGGCCGAGATCGGGTGGCACCCGGCACAGGCTCGCGGGTCACAGGTGGCGTTACCATGCCGGGCACGACCGCACACCGAAAACCATATTCGATATAGTTGGCCAGGTCGCCGGGCGCATGGCGGGCGCGGCCCGCCGCGCGGACCCCGCCTTCAGCGTCAAAGACACCGCCGCCGCGCAGCACTTTGTACCTTTGGCCATAACGTTCGTCCTGATACGTCGCCCCTGGATAGCCTGCATACCAATCTTCCACCCATTCCCACACGTTGCCCGCCATGTCCAGCGCGCCATAGGGGCTGGCTCCTTTGGGCTTGCTGCCCGCCGGCCACGCATGCCCGCCATTGCCACAGCCATCTCCCTTGCCGTCATTCATCACAGCATAGTCGCACGTCGCGGGTTGATTGCCCCAGGGATAGATGCGGCCATCTGTCCCCCTCGCGGCCTTTTCCCATTGCGCCTCGGCAGGCAACGCTGCACCCGCCCATTGACAATATGTCTTGGCGTCGTACCAACCCACGCCCCCCACTGGCTGATCGGCGCCATTGTAGCCAGGATCGTTGGCAAACTCGGATGCTTTACACACCCCGGTCTTGACACACTTGTCATACTGGGCGTTCGTCACCTCGGTCTTGTCAATCCAAAAAGCATCCAACGTGACAGAGCGCTGCGGCTTTTCGTCTTCACTCGCATATTTGTCACTCTCGGCGCTGCCCATCAGAAACGGGCCGCCTGGCACGTAGACCATCACCATTCCGTCGGCAGAACGAGTCTGGGTCGCGCCTAGTGCCGGTTCGGGAGCAGCAGCCGGCGTTGCCGGCCCGGGCTCTGCGGCCAGACACCGGAAACCCATGCCGGTGTTTCGGGTCTCGGGGGGGGCTCCGTCACGGTCAGCTGCGCGAACACACGCCGCATCAGTACAGTACCAGCTTCCCCCGCGCAGCACCTTTATCGTTCCGGTCATCGGGCCAGTTGGATTCGTTTGCGCCACAGCGGAATAGGAATGGTCTCCAAGCCAATCCTCTACCCACTCGCTCACGTTGCCCGCCATGTCCAACGCGCCGTAGGGACTGACCCCTTTGGGCTTGCTGCCGACCGGCCAGGCCGGGCTTTTACCGCAACCTTCTTGCCCTTGCTCGACCATTACCGCGTACTCGCACGTTGCGGGTTGGTCCCCCCAGGGATAGATGCGGCCATCCGTGCCCCGCGCTGCTCTCTCCCACTGCGCCTCGGTCGGCAGCGCCGCGCCCGTCCATTGACAATACGCCTTGGCGTCGTACCAACTCACTCCCACCACCGGCTGATTGTCGCCGTTGGTAGACCAGCTATCGGGATACTCGGATGCCTTGCAGGCTCCAGCCTGCACGCATTTCTTGTACTGCGCGTTTGTCACTTCGGTCCGATCCACCCAGAAAGCATCGAGGGTGACCGGGTGCTGCGGCTTTTCGTCGAAATTCGCGAGTTTATCGCTATCGGCGCTGCCCATCAGGAAGGTGCCGCCCGGCACATACACCATGACCATCCCATCCATCGAGCGGGTTCGGATTTCAGCTGGCGCAGGAGTACGAGCAAGAGTCAGTGTAGGCGTCGCTATCGCCCCCGGTGTAGATAGAGCCAGCGCACGGGTCGCGGTTGCTTTGGGCGTAAACGCCAGTCGGTAAACGATGGACGTTATCACACCCCCACACGCAATCACCAACACCAAGGCTCCGACTACAGCCCAAACCCAGATCGGGACCGGCTTGCGTGGCTTGCTCTCAGGCTCAGCCTTGGGGCGAAGACGGCGCTCCTGGCTCTCAGTCAATGCATTGCGCAGGGCCGCGACGAATGCAGTTGCACTTGGATACCGGTCGCCAGGGGTCTTGGCCAGCATCTTGAGCAGCACCTGGCTCACGTTTACCGGCAGGCTCGCACGAATGCCCTGTGGATCAGGTGGAGCTTTTTGCAAATGGGCCACCAGTGTCGAAGGTGTATTTCCGGCAAAGGGCACCTGCCCGGTGAGCATCTGGTAAGCCATGATACCCAGCGCGTAGCGATCAGTCGCCGGGCCGATCTCGGAGACGCGGTCAGGGTCAGCCTGCTCGGGGGCCATGTACTCGGGCGAGCCCAAGAGGGTGCCCTGCGAAGTGATCGCCGTGCTGCCCTCCAACGCCTTCACCAACCCGAAATCCATCAGCGTGGCTCCAACGCCGCGCCCCGTCTCCTCGATCATCACGTTGACCGGCTTGACGTCTCGATGGATCACACCCTGTTTGTGGGCATAGTCTAACGCATCGGCCACCTGATCCAGGATGGGCAGCGCCCGTTCGAGCGAGAGCGCGCCTTCCGTTTCCAGCAGTGCTCGCAAAGTGCGGCCGGGCAGATACTCCATCGCAATGTAGAGCTGGCCGGCAGCCTCGCCTGCCTCGTAAACGGTGACGATGTTGGAATGGCGCAGGTTAGCCGCAGTCCGGGCCTCACGGCGGAAACGAGCCGCAAAGCCCGGATCTTCGCTCCAGTAGGGGTGCAGCACCTTGAGCGCGACAACGCGTTCAAGCTCTGTATCGCGCGCTTTGTAGACGGCAGCAAAGCCGCCGCGGCCGAGTTCCTCGAGGATCTCGTACTTGCCGATGCGCTTGGGTTCGGGCATGGTCTCGTCTCCTGCTGCAGGCACTGGTAGGGCACCCCTAATTCTACCCTCGCCGTCTCTAAACCGCAATTCCAACCCTTGCGAAGGTTTGGAACCTTCGCAAGGGTTATGACTCCAGGAACTCGCGGATGACGGCGCCAGTCTCCGCTGGACGCTCTAGCGGCACCAGGTGCCCGGCATTGGGAACGACGGCAAAGCGCGCGCCGGGCAGGTAACGTGCGATGCGCCGCTGGCACTCGGGCCGAAAGACATCCGAGCGCTGGCCACGCACGAACAGCGCTGGGACACGCAATTGGGGCACGTCACGCCAGATGTCGGTCGGCGTGGTAGCAAAGATGCGGGCTTCCCACTGCGGCGGATAGACCAACTCGAAGCCTCCGTCAGCGCGCGAACGCGTGGCCGCTTCGACATAGGCGCGCAGGCTGGCTTCGGGCCAACTCGCAAAGAGCGGCTTGGCCCGGTAGTGCTCGTAGCACGCCTGCCGGCTAGGCCAGGTCTGCCGGCGGTGCAACGCTCCCTGGACGAGCGGCTGATGCCAGTAGAGTCCCAACCAGCGAATCAGCCGGATCAATTGCAGCCAGGCGGGTGGAAGGAAAACCGGGTCAATCAGCACCACAGCCCGAAAGAGATCGGGGCGGCGGATAGCGGCCCATAGCGTCAACACGCCGCCGAGCGAATGGCCCACGCCCAAAATATCGCACAGGCCAAGCACGTCCAATCCGCCAATCAAATCGTCGGCCAGGGGATGCCAGTCGGCGATGCTTTCCGGCTGGTTGCCCGACCACAACGGTCGAGCGGGCAAGCTGAGGACACGGAAACGATCGGTAAGGGTCTCGGCCAGCAGCCGGTAGGCGGCCGGAGGAAAGCCGTTGGCGTGGGCCAGGTGGATGACGGGGCCATGCCCGCCGAATTCGTGGAGCAGAGTAATAGAGGGAAGCATAGAATTTCTGCTCCTGCTTGCCAAGCCACCGAATGAATTCGATGGCTGGCATATAAAACCTGCTAAAGCAGGTTCGCCTCGTTCATCGAACGCGCTTTAGCGCGTTGCTTGTCTCAGCCCGCGAATTCATTCGTGGGATTCAGATGTCCATCTCATAGACCCGGTAGCGGCGCAGGTTCTTGACGCCCAGGCGGCGCAAGGCATTGTTCATGGGTGCATTGTCTTCCAACACATAGTTGACCTCGATGCGCACCCGCCGGGAGGCGAGCGATTCGTAGGCGCGGCGATACAGGAGTGAGTCAACCGCCCTGCCCTGGTATTCCGGCACCACGCCCAAAGCCCACATTCGGTATTGCCGGAGGCGCGGCAAGCCCCAGAGCAACTTGAGCCAACCGGAGGGAAAAAGCCGCCCATCCAGCCCACGCAGGAGTATGTTGATATCAGGGATCGCCATGGCAAAGCCGATGGGTTTTCCACCCGGCCCTTCTGCGATGAGAATCCCAGCCGGGTCTACGATTTCCTTCAAATCCCGGGCGAGCGCCTTGCCCTCGGCACCGGTGACCGGGTAAAAGCCCCAGTTGTGGGCAATGGAGCGGTTGGCCAGCTCAACGATGGTGACGACCTCTTGCTCGAGTCGCCTCATGTTCACAGAACGAATGTTGATCCCATATCGCGCTTGCACCCGGTCGGTGAGTGTGAGGTAACGCTCCGGAATCTGGTAGCCCTCTTCCATGTCCACGTAATAGACGAGCAAGTCTTTGGCTTTTTGAAAGCCAAAGGCCGACAGTTGGCGGTTGTAATAGGGCGGGTTATAAGGCGCCATGATGACAGGCGGCGGCGTGAATCCATCGACCACCAGACCCCATTCCTGGGAGGCAAAGCTCCACGGCCCGCGCATCCTGGCCATATGGCGCTCACACAGCCACGCCCGAGCTCTTTCAAGGAGCAACTCGGCACCCTCATCATTATCCTCGCATTCGTAGGAGCCAAACAGGCCGATGGGCTGCCCCCAGGTCTGGACTGCCAGGTGATCCACAAAAGCCGAGACCCGTCCAGCCACTCGCTCTCTATCCAAGAGTAAGAACAGGCCGTATTCGCAGTGATCTAACATCGGGTTACGGCGCGGGTCGAACTGGCTCCATTGCTCGCTCCGCAACGGCGCTACCCAGATGGGGTCATTCTGGTAGAGCCGATAAGGCAGCTCGACAAAGCGGCGCAGGTCGGCCTTGGTTTCGACTGGACGAATTTGCATGATGCGCCTCCGAAGCAGGCAAGAGTCTCAGGCTTGTGTAAAAGAGATTTTCACCTGCACTTGCGCTGCGCGCAAGCGTGGTAAGTATCGCTGCACTCAGAATAACAACTATTCCAGCTAAACTTGTGGGAACTGGGCATCGCGGACGACCGGGCCGTGCGCGGAGCACACGATTCGCGCTCCCAACGCGGCCTGCAACCGTACAGACTCGAGGGCTCGCGCCTCATCCCAGGTATTCATCCCTTGCGAAGGACGCAGCCTGCCGTTCTCTGACACCAGCGAATCGCCGACGAACAGAATGCCAGCCGAGGGCGCAAAGAGCGAGATATGACCAGGCGTGTGGCCCGGCGTCTCCACAACGCGCAAACCACCGAGCGCGGGGAGCACCTGTCCATCGGCCACCAGCTCGTCTACCGTCACCGGCCGGGCTCGGAACAGAGGGCGCGCGATTGCCATCAGCCACTTGATCAGGCCGCCCGCTTTCAAGTCACGCGACATGCGTCCGGCGGCAATCGCCTCGGCTTCAACGGCGCTGGCGTAGACACGCGCGCCCGTCGCCGCCTTGATCGCCGCCAGCCCGCCCACGTGGTCGCCATCGGCGTGAGTGATGACGATGCGCCGCAGGGTATCCGGCGAGTGACCCAGGGCTGCTATATACCTCAGGATTTTCTTGTCGCTCCCCGGCAGCCCGGCGTCAATCAGCATCAGCCCGTCGGCGTCAACGATGAGGAATGGATTGGCGATAACGCCAGGAATGAGATGAACACCAGGGATTATTTCCATTGCACGACCTCCTACCAAGGCAACTTGTAGTACTTGGCCAAGCCCCACTCAAAGAGCTGCGATGGCACCCACTTTTTGAGTGCAGTCTCTATCCTTTCCAAAGCAGGTCCGACGGTGTAGCGAAGACGAGGCGATGGAGTCTCTATGATACATTTGAGCAAACGGGCAATCCGTTCTGGCGCGGGGCCATTCATCTCGTCGGCCTCCATGGTGCCGAGCGCCCGGTCGAAATACTCTCGATACGCCAGATTCTCTTGAGATTGCAGGGTCTTGCGACGGTGGAAGGTGAACGGAGTATGAAAGTCACCCGGCTCGATTAGGACGACGCGAATACCAGACGGCCGTACCTCGGTTCGCAGCGCTTCGGTCAAGCCCTCGACAGCAAACTTGCTGGCACTATAGAGTCCCTGGAAAGGAATCCCCACCTGGCCCGCCAGTGAGCTGACGTTGACAATGTAGCCCGAGCGCTGCTGGCGCATGATGGGCAGCGCCGCCCGGCAAACACGCAGGACCCCAAAGAAGTTAGTCTCGAACTGGGCTTTGGCCTCGTCAATGCCCGTATCCTCGACCGACCCGGCGATACCAAATCCGGCGTTGTTCACCACTATATCCAGGCGACCTGCCCTTTTCAAAATGAAATCAATCCCTTGTTCGACAGAGGCGTCGCTATCCACATCCATCTGAATCATTTCAAAGGAGACGTCTCCGGAGATCGGCGGATGGCGGCTTGTGCCGAACACGCGATAGCCTCGTTGATACAAATAAGTAGCACATGCCTGGCCGATGCCCGATGAAGCGCCAGTGATCAGGACGACTCGTCTGTCATCTTTCATAAGTCCTCAGTAATGTTGGTGTGAATTTCCTAATTGTAGTCCAAAAGCAGTAGCTTTCAAGCGACAAGACCCAGCTTGCGGCAGACTGTAAAGTTGAGTAGAATACGTACGTGCTCCGCAAATCCTTCTGCCGTTGCAGTTCTTCCGTCGGCCTGGCACTGCCCATGAGGCTGCTCAAAGACATTCTGCGCGACTCGACAATTGCTTCCGAGTTGGCCCAGTGCGTCCTGGACAATCAGCCTTATCGCCTCGTGGATATGAAGGTCTAACTCACCCGCATGTACACAATTCTACAAGGAGATTTTGCACTATGTCCTATGACTTTGACCGCTTAATTGACCGGCGACACACCGACAGCGACAAGTGGTGTTTCTATGGCGATGAGGTTCTGCCTATGTGGGTGGCAGACATGGATTTCCTCTCACCCGAGCCCGTGATCCGTGCGCTGCGTGAGCGCGTGGAGCACGGTGTGTTTGGCTACGGCATAGACCAGCCTGAACTCCGCAAGGTTATCGTAGATCGGTTGGAATGCCTCTACGGTTGGCATGTGCCACATGAAGCTTTGGTTTTCGTGCCGGGGGTGATAACGGGGCTCAACCTGGCTTGCCGCGCCGTGACCTCGCCCGGAGATGGGATGCTGGTGCAGACCCCGGCCTATCCTCCTATCCTCCGTCTCTCGGCCAACGGTGCGCTCGCCCGCAATGAAATGGAGCTGACACGGCAGCCGGATGGGTATTATACGATTGATTTCGCTGCCTTGGAAGGAACCATCACCGACCGGACGCGCGTCTTTATCTTGTGCAACCCGCACAACCCTGTGGGGCGCGCGTTCGGACGCCAAGAGTTGGAGCGAATGGCCGAAATCTGCCTGCGCCACAACATCGTGATCTGCTCAGACGAGATCCACTGCGATTTGCTGTTTCGCGGCACTCGGCATACACCCATCGCCTCGCTGGATGCCGAGATTGCCGATCGGACTGTAACACTGATCGCGCCGAGCAAGACGTTCAACATCGCCGGGCTGCACTGTTCGGTGGCCGTCATCCCGAATGCCGATCTGCGGACAAAGTTCAAGGCAGTCCGAGCAGACATCGTCCCTGACGTGAACATCCTGGGCTATGTGGCCGCGCTAGCTGCCTATCGCGAGGGTCAGGCCTGGCTTGACGAGCTGCTAACCTACCTGGAAGGCAACCGGGACCTGCTTATCCGGTATGTGGACGAGCACCTGCCCGGCGTCTGCATGGGCAAGCCCGAGGCGACCTACCTGGCCTGGCTCGACTGCCGCCAAGCGGGCATCCCCGGCAATCCGCACCAATTCTTTCTGCAACAGGCCAAGGTCGCGGTGAACGACGGCAAGGCTTTTGGACGGGGCGGCGAAGGATTTGTCCGGCTGAACTTTGGCTGCCCGCGCTCGATGCTGTTGGAAGCGCTCGACAAGATGCGGGCGGCGATGACGGCAGATCAGGCTGGGGTCGAGGCTTTCGCCAGAGTGTCGAGGGTCGCTTGAACCGGCAAAAGCCTTGATTTGCAAGCGCACGCTTGAGGAACAGAATGGTGTGGCAGAACAACATCCCGGCATTTGTTACGGCGTTAATTCTGGGTGGGACGGAATGGCTGGCCGTCGCCCGTGGTTGGAGGCGACTGGAGTATGTGTTCAAGCCGGCGACGTTGGTCGCCGTAATCCTGGCAGCCTGGCTGTTGGCGCGCAGACCGCATGACGCCTGGATGGCTCACTTTTTCCTGCCCGGTCTGATCTTCTCCCTGGCAGGCGATATCTTGCTATTGCTGCCGGGCGACCGCTTCTTTGTGCTTGGCCTGGCCTCGTTCCTCCTGGCGCACATCTGCTACATCGTCGGGCTGAACCCCACGCTGCCTCCCCGGCCGGCGCTGGTGCTCTCCGTCATCGTGGGGGTCATTGGCCTGCCGTTGCTTCGCAGAATTCTGTTGGAGCTGCGCCGCCGGGGCCAGGCGGCGATGACCATGCCAGTGGGACTCTATGGTCTGGTGCTCAGCGTGATGCTCTTTTCGGCCTGGGCCACACTGTTTCGGCCGGACTGGGCGCCGCTACGACGCGCGCTAGTCACAGCCGGCGCCAGCCTGTTCTTTGCCTCCGATGTCACGTTGGCGTGGAATCGATTTGTGGTGCCGCTTTCATCGGGCCGCTTGTGGGTGATGGTCACATATCACCTGGGGCAGATGGCGCTGGCCGCCTCAATCGCTCTCTGGTAAAAAGAGACCCTTTTCCCGAAGGCCCCTGAAGCGAAGCGGGGCCGGGAAGACGGGTTTCGGAATCACACTTGGCCCCGCCTCCACAGCGTTACGGTTTCGATGTGGAACGTGTGCGGAAACATGTCCACCGGCTGAACCCCAACCAGGCTGTAATCTCCATCCATCAACTGGCGGGCATCGCGGGCGAGCGTTGCCGGGTCACAACTCGCATACACGAGCCGCTCGATCTGCTTGGCGATGACTGCCTGGATGACCTGCGGCCCGCAGCCTGCCCGCGGTGGATCCAAGATTGCCGCGTGCATCGTCTGCTCCAGAGACGGAAGGACCCGCTCAACCAGACCCTCGCGCAAGTCTACATGCTGCAAGTGCGCCAGGTTCTCACGCGCGTCGGCAACCGCGCTGCGGCTCGACTCGATCCCGATTACCCGCCCGGCGATTGGCGCGAGGAATCGGCTAAACAAGCCCACGCCGCAGTACGCGTCCAGTACCGTTTCACCTCCGCGTAAATCGAGCCAGCCAGTCACCAGGTCAACTAGCGTCTCGACCAGAGAAGTGTTGACCTGGAAAAAGCTGGAGGCCGAAACACGCAGCGGCACGCCCTTGACGGTGAACTCGATCTGCTCAGAAACCCGTTTTCCCGAAGGCCCCCGAAGCGAAGCGGAGTGGGGTCGAGAAAACGGGTTTCTGCATTCCACCGCCACCGACAACTGCGAGCCAGCCGACCGTACATCCACGCGCTGGACTCGAGGCTCTGTCCGCCCGGCTGCCTTGAGCCACTCCATGATGGGTGGCTGGAGGATGTGGCAGACGCTAATCGGCGTCACCCAGTTGCTGTGCGCTGTCTGAAATCCCAACCGGCCATCCGGCGACACGCCGAACTGGGCGCGATTGCGATATGCCCACACGTCGGGACTGGGGAGCATGTCCCGCACTGGCGCGCTCTCAATCTTGCCGATGCGGCGCAATTGCTCCCGCACGATGGCTGTCTTGAATCGGACTTGGGCGACATAGTCTATGTGCTGCCAGGCGCAACCGCCGCATGAATCCAGCTCGAATCCAAAATGCGGGCAGGGAGGCTGCACACGCTCCGGCGCCGGCTCGATCACCTCAACTAGCCGTGCCCGCGCAAAGCGACTATGCTCTTCGACAATCTCAGCGCGGATCGACTCTCCGGCGATGCCGCCTCGCATCAGAATCGCTTTGCCCTCCAACCTACCGATCGCATCACCGCCAAAAGCCATAGCGTCGAGCCGCAGAGTGATCATGTCCCCTTCTTTTGGTTGCCACTTTTCATCGTTATTGCGTTACATCACGCAACGTGATAAGATGGCGGACAGCAACATGGGCATTCCTCTGCCCACGGCGTCAGACCCTCGGCGCTTGCCCATCTCACAACACGTCGAACGAAAGGAGAATCTAACCAACATGTCCCTCGCACTTGGAACTGCCACTGCCCGCCCCGGCGAAATCACTTACGGCGAATTTGACCTGGTCGAGCATCCCCTCGGCGGGAGCGACCACCTGCCCGTCATCCTGGTCCAGGGCCGAAAAGACGGCCCCACCTTTTGGTTGACGGCCGGCATCCACGGCGTGGAGCATGCCGGGATTCAAGTAATCCACAAGCTGCTCACGCCCGAGCTGGTGCGTGACCTGCGCGGGGCAATTGTCGCCATTCCCGCACTGAACCCGGCCGGGCTGCGAACTATGCAACGCCAGGCATATTATCACGACGGCGACCCCAATCGCCTGTTCCCTGACGGCAAACCGGAAAAGCCGCCCGATCCCGACAAGGAACCGCCCTCGGCATTAGAGATGGCCTATGCACGGCTGTTTGAGCACATCCACAAGACAGCCCACTTTTACTTTGACTTGCACTGCGCTTCGACCAACTCGATCTCGTTTGTATTTCGCGACCGCGTGCTGTATCGCAAAGACGAGAACGAGGCCAAGAACAAGGCTGAGGCTGAGGCGCTGGACGCACGCCTGGCCGAAATGTGCACAGCCTACGGCCACTCGGTTGTCGCCGAGTTCCCGGTTGAAAGGTACCTGGACGAAAAGCTGCATCGCTCGACAACGTCGGCCGCCATCAACGTGGCACACATTCCGGCGCTCACGGCGGAACTCGGCACTGGTCACATGCCCGATCCGGCCATCGTGCGGGCCTCTGCGACCGGGCTGCGCAACGTCTTGCGATGGGCCGGCATGCTTCCCGGCGACCCGGAGCCGATCACGGGTATCAAGGTCGTCCAGCCCGGATTCTCGTGTCGCCATCGCAGCGTGGCACGCGTACCGCAGTCGAGTATCATCCATCACCTCGTCGAGCCCGGAGATAGGGTCAAGGTCGGCGACCCGCTGTGTGAGATGCGCGACATCTGGGGCAGGCCGCTGGGCGAGGGCGTGCTTCGCTCCGAGTATGACGGCTGGGTGATCAGCCGCGCGCACGGGATCGTCTTTTATCCCACCCAGGCGACCGTGTGGATGGCAGTCCGCGACGAAGGCCCGATGGTGCAGCCATATCCCGACGACTATTTCAAAGACTAGGCCGATACCGGGCCATCACTTTTTGTAGCTCGTCCAGGGGGAGCGCGTGCACGGTGCGACCCTGGAAGCC